>Ga0209302_10000870_pt1 | contig 17457 bp, 22 predicted proteins | sample ArcOceMetagenome_2_FD_187445 | JGI IMG/M metagenome (GOLD analysis project Ga0209302, IMG submission 187445) | Marine eukaryotic phytoplankton communities from Arctic Ocean - Arctic Ocean ARC135M Metagenome (SPAdes) (version 2) | ecosystem: Environmental > Aquatic > Marine > Oceanic | place... | reverse complement strand
CACTCACGGCGGAACATTTCTCTTCGAATGTTTTGAGATTGAGGAATGTTGATTATGTGGGTGCTACCCTTCGGACACTCTCGTGAGCATGTCTTCCGGAGCTAGGGTGCTAGGCCGTGCGACGGCAACTTCCGCGCGTTCCATGCACCTCAAGGAGGGTAAGGAGGGCATGCTCCACGTGCGGGAACTTCGTGCAGCACTGCAGGACTGTTCCAACCTCGTGCAGCACTGCAGGTTGGAACAAACTTGCGTTCCATGGAGGCGCGCGGTGTGCTGGAGGTGGGCGCTCACGCTTCGCAGGACGAGATCCGCAAGGCGTACCGACGGGCGGCGCTGAGATGGCATCCGGACAAAAACCCGGGCAACACCGAGGCGGCGACGATGCGGTTCAGGCAGGTCCATGCCGCCTACCTGGCGCTGCAGGAGCGCGCACCCGACGAGGCGACGTATACGCACGGCAACGCCCGCAAGGAGGCCCGCAAGGATAACGACGTGCAGAACGAGCGGCAAGAGCAGCAGATGCCCACGTTCGAGGACTCGCTGAGGGCCTTCCACAGTGTCTTCGGCAACGCCACAGCCTCGAGCCTATAGGCTTGCAACCCGGAGGACACAGGGTCACAGCCTCGAGTGCGTAGGGAAGAGCCTCGCAGGCCACGGCAGCCTCCCACCCGCCCACTCATCAGGAGCGGCTGCCAAGCAGACGGGCAAGGCTTTCGGCAGCGCGGCGAGGCAGGCGGGCAAGGCTGTGGGCGAGGCGGGCCGAGCGGCGAGCCACGCAGGCAAGGCGGTGCTTGGAGCGACCGAGAAGGTTTTGGACGTTGTGAGCACGCCTGGGCGGATGGCACTCGATGCGGCGGGAGGCGCCGCGGTCGAGAGGGCAGCGCGGCGGGCGGCGGTGCGGCACGAGGAGAGCGAGGCTGCCAGGGAGGCGGCGGCCGAGCAGGCGGCGCGCATCACACTGTTCGAGGAGCAGGTCGCCTACCGCGCCACAGTGGTGCTCGAGCAGAGGCGGCGCCTCCAGGAGGCGGAGAAGGCGTACGACGACACACGGGCCAGGCAGGCGCGGCGCGAGCGGGTGCGTGTGCGCGACGAGGCGCTGCTCCTGCGTCGGCAGCGCATGCAGGGCCTATGTGTCGGCCTGCCCGCCTGGCTGGCGGTGGCTGAGTGCCTCCCCTCGCTGGCGGTCGCCCGGCCAGCGCTAGCCGTCGCGCGGCTGGGCGGCACCGAGTACCTCCCCTCGGGGATGCGCCTCGCGGCGGAGGTGTTTGCGTGCATGCGCATGCTCACAGCGTCCCCATGCCCATGTCCATCCATGCCCATGTCCATGTTCCATGTCCATGTCCATGTTCCATGTCCCATGTTGTCCCATGTCCCATGTCCATGTTCATGTTGTCCATGTTCATGTCCATGTCCATGCCCATGTGTCCATGTCCCATGTCCATGTCCATGTTGTCCATGTCCATGTCCATGCCCATGTCCATGTCCATTCGGCATTCGCATGCACATACGCATGCTCACATGGCCCGCACCCCCGCACCCCCGCACCCGACCCTGACCCTCGACACCGACCCCACCCCGGACCGCAGCCCCCAGCCCCGGCCCCGGCCCCGGCCCCGGCCCCGGCCCCGGCCCCGGCCCCGGCCAGGTGGGGGTGGCCTGCTGTTGCTCCAGCCCTAGCCCTAGCCCTAGCCCTAGCCCTAGCCCTAGCCCTAGCCCTAGCCCTAGCCCTAGCCCTGGCCTTGACCAGGCGGGGGTGGCGCTGCTGCTGCTCCAGCTCTGTGCGGAGCTCTGGAGCCGGCAGCGCGCGTGGCGGGGCGCTGCGGCCGCACGGCGCGGCGGCGAGGTCGAGGCAGCGCCGAGCCAGTACCTTCGTAACCGCGAGCGCCAAAGGATGGCCGCGGAGCAGGAGGCGCACCGCGCGGCGGCGGCGGCGCTCGCCGAGGAGGTCCTCCGCACCTCGCCCTGCACCCGGCTCCGCACCCCACACGGCAGCCGCCCCGCACCCCGCCCCGCACAGGAGCGCGCGCTCGAGCTGCTGCGCGTCGAGGCGGCCGCCTGCGAAGCCGCGTGGCGCGCCGCGGTATCGGCGGCCAAGAGCCCGCGCCTCATCGCCGAGAACGTCGCCGACTCGCTACGGCGCGCCCGGTCCAACGCTGGGGTGCCGTGCATCATGCGGCGCAAGAGCTCGACGAGGCACGGGGTGGAGACAGCGGCGGGCCACCCCCAGGCCCAGCTGGCGGGCGAGGAGGGCGAGGAGGAGCACCGAGGATGGCGGGGCCAGGAGCTGCTCGAGGGCGAGGGGGCGGGTGGGTCAGGGTCTGACGAGGACGCAGACGTGTCATTCTTGGATACTGGCATGTTATAAACGGTTTCACAAATAGTTGTACTAAGTTCTTGTGTGCGTGTGCACTTCTAACTTTTTTTGTAGGATTCTTGGATAATTTGAATTTCTTCGATGCTTGTTCCAGTTGCAGTTGCCAGTTCGCGCTGCATTCCATTCCCCTGATCCCCTCCCTCGTGTTGGCTTTTGCCCCCCAAGCCGAACAAAAGTCAGTTGCAAGTCAGTGTTTCCCATTTACCGGGATTTTCCCGGGGTTTTCATTGTTTTGATTCCATTTTGGAGTGGGATGGGATAAGTCGGGGATGGAAGTGGTATTTCTATTTGATTTTCTTTGTGAACTACCCCTTAGATTTTTTTTGGCCGTTTTCGGTTTTGTCGTTTTGATTGCTGTTTGATTGCGTGAAGTTCGAACCTCGGAGCAAAAAATTTTACTCCACAAACAACTTGCAATGATTATTTCTCAACACAGATGGATAGTATCACACACAACCACTCGGAACCACCTGCCATCCGCCACCTAGCTATCTGAGACTAAAGTATCACCCCTAAGTCATCTATCTCACTATCTAAGCATCCATGAGATGAATGCTACTGTGCCCGGACACTCTCCCTCTCTATCAAGCCTCAAGGGCCCTCTGCTGCCGCCCTGTTGTGCGGCTGTCGCAGCTGGCTGCCGGTCGCTGCGGCCTTGGGCAGCAGTAGCGTGGCCACGAGCAGCGCGACGCGGCTGCTGCTGGCTGTGCTGCTGCCTCAGCGGCGTCACGCTTGCGCGAGGTGTTGGCCTGCGCTGGCGCCACTTCCTTTTGGGTCACCGGTCCCACCGGGCCGATCTCCACAACCCCATTGACCTCTGTGAGGGTGCGCTGTGCCCCTGGGGCATGTGCATGTACAGTATTCGTTGAAGCCAGTACGACGAGGGGGCATGATGAATTCGCGGCCCTTGGCGCGACGCTGCCACAGTTGCGTGCCAGAAAAGTGATATTTATCCCAGATTTGATTCCGCAGCCGGATTGGGATTAATACCGCTTGTTTTTCGGGATTATCCCGTATTTGATTCTTAGGGTTACAGGGTTTGATTCCGCTTCGGGACCAATCCCGGTAAATGGGAAACACTGGAACAAGTGCGCCGCCAGCGCTATGTGAATGTGTCGATTACAAATTCAAGCCCTCCCACTCGGCCAACCGTTGCCCGGAGAGAGGCACACCGAAAAAAGGTCGCGCCTACCGTAGCGGTTTGTATAGTATACGGGCGATTCGTAGTTAGCCGGGGTTTAACAAATAGGTAGCCAGTCGAGACGCGTTGTCGTCTTGTCGAACCGTTTTAATAAAGCGCTCTCATCTGAAAGAAAGAAAGAAAACCTCTGCCACTATGTGTGGAGCCCGCCCCCTCGTGGGCTCTGTCGTGCTTTTTTTTATAACACGAAAGCTCTGCGACCGACTTCGACGCACACTGAAAACGAAACAAAGAACGAAACGACGCGAGGTCTTCGACTGGTGGAGTCTGCAAGTTGCTCACGAAATCATGTGCTGGTTTATGGGGTTTTGGAGGGGTTGTGCCGTAAACCCGTTTAAACAGCTAGCAGTAGACTGGGTCCGCTGGTTTTCCTGATCGTCTCGATTAGGAAACCGTAGGGACCAGACATCGCCGCTGGATCAGCGGCGAACTCACCCAGAGCGGAACGATTAAGCTACGAATAAGCGTCTCGGCGCTCACTTCTGAGTCCAGTTTTCGTTCTCTTCTTCTTCTTTCCCCGCGCGCGGGAAACGGGCACAGGATCCATAAAAGGCAAAAAGGCTGCAGCAGAAAAAAAGGTGAAGAAAAGAGCAGCTCTCCAGCAGCCTCTCAGCGGCATGGCCTTCGCCGCAATGTCGCTCGTCTCAAGCCTCGGGCTCGGGGTCGAGTCCTCGGCGGGGTCCACCTTCGCGTGGCCTGCATACCACAGCAACACCGAGCTCTACGCTGAGTGGCAGAAGCTCGCCGACTCCTCCTACTGCAAAGACAAGATGAGCCTTGTCAATGAGGATGAGTCCGTGGACGGCTGGAAGATCAAGACGGCCACTTTTGGCACTGGCGACACGAAGGTCATGTACGTCTTCGGCATCCACGGCCGCGAGTACCTTGGCGCTGAGGTCGGCCTGGCACTAATGAAGCGGCTGTGCAATGAGGAGGGGGACAGCCGCATCGACGAGCTTCTGAAGAAGGTGACCTTCAAGATGTTCCCGCTCATGAACCCATCGGGCCGCGCGGGAAACCTTCCCGAGAAGAAGATCTCGTCGAACCACGGCGAGGAGTGTGTGCTCCGCCGTACCAACGCCAATGGCATCGACCTCAACCGCAACTTCGACGTGCACTTTAGTGACGACGATAGCATGCCCGGTGCGGTAGACTGGCGCGGTGAGAAGCCGCTGTCGGAGGTCGAGTCCAAGTTGCTGGCCAAGATTGGCGCGAGCTTCAAGCCCGACCTGTACATCGACGTGCACACGGGCGCTTTTGCGACGCTCGCCCCGTACTCATACACCACGCAGGACATCCCGAAGGACGACATGTCGGCTCTGATGAACCTCCTCATGGCTGTGAAGGTGCCCCCCCCCCCCCCCCCCCCCCCCCCCCCCCCCACCCCCCCCCCCCCCCCCCCCCCCCTCCCCCGCCGAAATGGCACTCACCACTGCATCGCCTCGCCTTTGCCGCGTGCAGGACAGCAAGAGCTTCACCTTCACCTCTCTACCCGATGCGGGCCAAGGCTCGCAGCTCCTCTACGTGGCCATGGGCACCACCATGGACTACTTCTACGAGGAGCTCGGCACCCCCTATGCCTACACCTGGGAGACGTACGACCAGGAGCGCGTGGCGATGGCGCACAGATCCCGCGGCGAGATGCAGCAAGGCGTGACGCTCGACGCCGCCTCGAGCAGACCGTCGTGGGTCCCCGACATGCCGCAGATGCGCGCATACAAGCAGCGGCAGCAGATGCGCCTCGGCAACTCGACCGGGTCGACACGGCCGCTGCCAGCCAGGGCGGTGGCTGACGTGGCGGCCATGCAGCCGAGCATCGGCGGCTCTATGTGCTCGCCGGGCATCCTGCCCAACCAGCTCTGCGCCGACAGCTGCTTCGCCTTTTACAACCCGATCTCCCAGCCCGAGCTCGAGCACTACGTCAACAGCTGGCTCGAGAATCTCGTGGCGGCGAGCGAGTACGTCGTCGCTCACCCGCGACCCCACCGCAAGTTGAGGCAGAACTCGGACCGCGAATGAGTCGACCTCTGTGTGGAATCAGCATAGTTTGCAGTGTGAGCCACAACGCCACAGTGTGAACTTGGTGTGGTGGTGTGGTGAGAATGGGCCTCGTGGCGCGTATGCATGCATGTAATCTAGGGGGAGAATATAATCAAAATGGGAGCACACGGCCTTGCTTGCTTGCGCGGCGCGCGGCCGCGGGCCGCGGCCGTCGCCCGGCCCCGGGCCCTCGCAGGCAGTGGGAAGGCAGAAGGCTGTAGGGGTCGAGAAGGCCGAGGAGAACTCGCGTGTCCGCGCCGCAAACCCAAAAAAGTTTATATTCAGCAAAACAGTTGTATACGGGGCTCGGGGGAGCCAGGTCGTTCACCACATGTCACATGTGCACATGCACATGCACATGCACACATGTCACCGATGTCACATGTGTCAGTCATTGCACCGTCTACTAAAAAAACGGCCGCGGCGCGCACCGCGCACGCGCGGCGCGAGACGCGGCGCGTCTCGCTCGGTCTCTGACTGACTCGTTTTCGTGTGCCCTGTGCATGCCTCCCACGTCCCACGGGTTTATACACGGAATATCTGCTTATTCCCTGTTATAGCCCCAGAATACTTTCGTATCCGGCCTGCTTCCTAAACCCTGCTTCCTCAAACGAACCATGGATAAATTATAGTAAGTGAGGCTGTGTGTGTTAGAAACTGCGGTTTCAGCCCAGCCAGCCAGTTTCTAATATTGTGGCTTCTAGAACCTGTGTCCCCTGCGTCCCGGTCTCGGCAATGCCAATGCGCGATGGCGAATGGGTGTGGGGTGCGTGGGGTCGGGTGGGGGGTCAGACTGTCCGTCAGGGGACAGTAAGGGGTAGAAGTGGAGGGACAGGGCCGCGGGGGGGCGCCCCCGCGCCCCGGCGCGCGCGGTGCTGGCACTTGTAATGTTAATATGCGTTATGAACCGCTGTCTGGCTGTCGCAAAATGGGACTTGAGAGCCGCAATATACGCTCCCCAATGACTGGGCCCGCCCGCGGCCCACACAATCCGGTGCGCGTATCTCGCTGTGAATCATCACTGATCATGGATCAAAATGACAAAAACAAAATCCGTATACTGTTACTCTTCGTAAAGTACGGGAGTTAGAGTTTAGTCGCTCACACGACGTTTTTCTCGGACAAAGAACCGGGACCCTCACAAAGCACAATATAAATTCCTCCTCTCGCATGCACTACACTCATATTCTACCGAGGGCGTCGCGGCGCGCGCCTCCACATCGTTCCTGCACAAGTCGAATGGCTCTGGGATCTGGGCCTTACTCACGGGTCTTTGTTTGCGCCACCCCCCCGCGTCATCCCTACGGAAACGCCTCCGTGTCGTCCACTCTGCCGCCGAGCGCCTGCGCCAGAGCGAGCTGCGCGGCAAGCACCCGCTCGTGCCGCGTGAGCGCCGTAACCGAGGCGGCACACCGCTCGAGGGTGCTGCGTGTCTGCAGCGAGTGCAGCCTGTCTCGGGGTGCCAGGTAGCACGCCGTGGCGAAGGAGCGCATCTGCGTCTCGGCGGCGGCGACGTCGGCACTCCATAGCGCGTCGAGCGGCGCGAGCGCAGTTCCCTGCGGCTGGCGCAAGGTGGCCGCCAGGAAGCCTGGGTGCGCGAGCCCTGGGTGCGTCCGTACGCGCGGCTCGACCGAGCAGGTGCACCCGCGCGCGGCGTCCTGGCACTCCTGCCCCAGCGCCGCTTCCCTGTAGTCGAGCGCGGCGCACTGCCTCGCAATGATCGTGGGAAGCGACTCTATGAACACCGGGTGCGCTGGGGGGCGCGTGGCGTCCACCCCGCCCGCCGCCGTCGCGGCGCGCCGCTCGCCACTGCGTGTGCATCGGTGTAGCTTCTGCTGCAGCTGGCAGCACGAAGCATGGAGCGACTCGCACACCTGCTCGGAGACGCAAAATTGCACGGGGTGAGAGAACCAGGAACCCCAGAGGATGGACGTGCGCGCGCCGGGGTTGGCTCGGGGGCTGGGGTGGGAGCGGCGTGCGGGAGTGGCGTGCATTGTCGTAGTCGGCACAGGCATAGATGTCGTACAGCTCAAGCGTTGAGTCCGTGAACGGCACCATGCGCGACGAGCCACCCATGGGGCGGCAGCCCGCGGGGGCCAGCGCGCGGCCGACGCACTTGACCCGCACGCCTCTGGCGTCAGTAGGTGCATCTAGCAGCTCCAGCACTGTCACGAGAGTCGAGCCATCGCCAGTGGGCATGAGAGGCATGCCCACGCACGAGTAGCTACTCCACGCGGCTTCGAAGGCATCGGAAGCTCGGGACGCACCACCCGCGCCGCACCGAATGAGGCCAGTCTGGCCAGGCAGCAGGATAGCCTCACCCACGCCAAGAGGTAGCGTTGGCAACTCGACGTCAAGGCCGTCCTGAAGCCAATCGGCGGCCGTCATCTGCAGCCTGCTTGCCGCTCTCGATCGACAGGCGCAAGCGCTGTGCGACACATAGGCGCCTGGCACCGAGAGGAGCAAGGGAATCGCGGCAGCCATGATGGCCACTTCGTTCCGATGGCGCCGAGGTGCCTAACCCAGGTGCCAGAGAGGGGTTATCGGCACCAACCCAGCGACACCAAGCGGCAAAGGGTAGAGATCGGGGAAGGCGTGGCAAAGACTCTGGACTTCGTCGGTTGGCTGAATTTCACTCCCACGAGGTGCCCTTGCACAGGGACACCGACTCGCGGAGGATCTCAAAAGTACGATGCGCGTCCACGGCCTGTTCGCGCTGTTGGTCGCCGTCGGCTGGATTGATGAGTGCAGCGGCTTCGGTCAGTCGCTCCTTTGGCCCGCCTTTCGTAGCCCAGTGGCCCGGGCCACGGCAGCAAGAATGCTGGATATAGTGGTGGAAGGCGACAAGCCGGCCGCCGCTCCGATTAAGGAGGAGGTGCCAGAGTACATGAAGTCAAAGCGGCGCCTGTACCCTCGCAAATGCGACGTCATGGACCAGATCGAGTACTTTGTGCAGGAGAAGATCGACGACGGGCTGCTCTTGAACGTCGAGAAGGCATGGCAGCCGTCGGACTTCCTGCCCGACTCACAGAAACCGACCGAGGAGTGGTTCGACGAGGTGCGCGAGATCAGGGAGGCGCACGCCGAGGTGCCGGACGAGATTTTGCTCGTGTTGATCGGCGACATGGTCACCGAGGAGGCGCTCCCCACCTATCTCACGCTACTTAACACGCTTGAGGGCACTGACGACCCCACAGGCGCCGTGGACACGGCCTGGGGGCGATGGTCGCGGCAGTGGACGGCTGAGGAGAACCGCCATGGCGACCTCCTCAACCGCTACCTCTACCTGGGCGGGCGCGTTGACCGCCACGTCAAACCCCCGCCTTTCGCCCTCACCCTCACGCCGAGCCCCTGCCTTACCCCGAGCCCCTGCTGTCCCCAGGCGCTGCGACATGAAGTCGATTGAGAAGACGATCATGAGGCTCATCTCCTCGGGCTTCGACCCCGACACGCGCTCCGATCCGTGCCGCAGCGCGTATGGCACTCCCCCCGTTGCACGGTTGCACGGCTCCTCGCGCCCCCCGTGCGGGCTGGCCTTGGCGCCGGGCCGCGGGCCTAAACCAAGGAGGCAGCACTCCGTGCGGCGGCGCCCTGCGTGACGGCACCCTGCAGCACCCTGCACCCCCTCCCTCCCCACCCCCGCACCCCCCGCTCACCCCCGCGCGGCCTTCATCCACAGGTACCGCGGCTTCATCTACACGTCCTTCCAGGAGCGCGCGACCAAGATCTCGCACGGCAACGTCGGCAAGCTGCTCGCCGGGGCGGGCGACCAATTCGGCGCCAAGATCTGCGCGCGCATCGCCGGCGACGAGGCGCGCCACTGCCCCCGCCCACCTCCCCCACCCACCTCCCCCGATCCCCACTCCTCCCGCCCCCCCGCGCCCCCCCGCGCCCCCCTCCCGCCCCCACCTCGCGCCCCCTCGCCTCCTCTGCCCCCCGCCCTCTCGCTACCTATCTACCTACCTCGTACTTACTCTCTAACTACAGGCGCGCCATGAGAAGGCGTACCAACTCTTCGTCGAGCGAGTGCTCGAGCTCGACCCCGATGGTGCGGCCAGCCCGTCGATATGTGGCGGTGCGTGTGGCTACCAACCTCGTGTGGCCGCTTGACGGACAATGGCTCGCTCTAGATTGCGCCCCGTTGGACCTCGTCCTCGCCTGGGGCTGCCCTCGCCGCCCCGAGTTTCCGACCGGAGCCCTCCAGTTTCGGTGCCAGGTCCTCGACGCAGCCCCAGGTTGGGGACCGTCTTGGTGGCCTTGGCCATGAGAGTGCCGCTGCCTGCCCGGGTCGCGATTGCTGTCGTGTTTACGCGCCCAGTTGCTTTCCCCCCATCCAAGTCGCGATCATCTCGTATGCTTCTCACCCGCTTACCTTAATTAGGCGCGATCATCTCGTACGCCGACATGATGAAGAAACAAATCGTCATGCCCGCGGAGCTCATGTGCGACGGCTACGAGAACCCGCAGAGAATGGAGTCAGGGCTCTACGAGGACTTCGGCCGTGTGGCCACCGACCTGCAGGTCTACACGGGCGTGGACTACGCCGACATCATCGAGCACCTGAACGAGTTCTGGCAGATCGAGAAGGTGACGGGCCTCGGGCCGGAGGCGCAGGAGGCGCAAGAGTACCTGGGCAAGCTGCCCGTGCGCTTCCGCAAGCTCGCCAATCGCCAGCAGAAGCAGCTGCAGAAGACGCCGCGCGAGGCGCGCCCCTGGCCGTGGATCAATGGCCGAGAAATCTGAGACGAGATGGCGCGCACCCCTTGCATGATGGCGGCCTGCATGCACCCACACACTGCCTCGCACTCTGCCAAGGCTGCCGCTATGGCCAACCGAAGTTAGTATGAGTCAGAACCTGCGCTGTGTACCTCTGTAGAGTACGCACCACCTTGTTGCGATTGAGTACAAGAGTTGGTCATTCCGCACATCTCCCTAAAATCTGTAGCTTATCTCCCTGTCCCACATTGCACAGCGCGTCTCGCCCTCGGTCTGGGGACTGGGCTCTGGATCGTTGACAAAATTCCGCCTGGTGGCTTAGCCTTACGGGGTTGGAACACCTTCTCGCTTCTGCACATCGTGTGGCTCTTGCACATGCGTTACTTTTCACAAGGCGTCTCTCAGCAGGCCGGCGAACGCTGGCGCCTGGCGGCCGGCGCACGCTGACGCGGCGGAGCACGCGGGGGCGTCCGGTGCGCGCGCGTGGGTGGCTTCGCACGTTATTATTTTCCATATAATTTTATAAATTACATACCAGGACCAGTGCACAACTCGTACTCCTTACCAGTGTGCATTTCCGGACTCAGGGTGCCGAAATCGAGATGATGACCTCGTGCTCGATCCGAGCGCGACTGAGGGGCGGACTGGAGTGAGAAATGCTGGCACCCCGAGTCAAACAAGCCTGTCAACCATCGGTTCGAGCGCCGAGTCGAGCCGCAAGGCACCGCCGCGCCGCACCGCCACCACCTCGCCAGCCTGTCGCGGCGGCTTGAGCAAGTGCGCCAGCCGACCGCTCGCCGCTTCGGGCAGCACGTCGCCCGCACCGCCGCCGCCCCCCGCCGCACTGACGTCGCACACGTTCCGCCCCGGCCCGTCAGGACTCTTGCCATCGCGGATGCGGCGCTTGCGGCGCGCGCGCGCGCACGCCGCGCCGCACTCGCGCGCGAGCAGCCGCGGGCACTCCTGGCCCTCGGAGGCGTTGCTACATGGTAATTCGCCGCACTCCGCCACAACGGCGCGCGGCAACGAAGTATTTGCCGTCTCAAAGTACCATGCCCGGAAGATCTCCCTCAGCGAGACCAACCGAGCATCGTCGCCCGCACGCCAACCGGGTAGCGCCAGCCGCGGACTGCTCGCGAAGCCGAGGTTGCCCGCGTGTGCGAGGCACGAGGGGCTCCACGCGCCGTTACGCGGCCGCGCGCCCACCGCACGCATCTCACTGCGAATCAGGCCACCCCACTCCTTCAGGTAGGATAGCTCGGTCTCGCCCAAGTGCGAGTGCACGTCGAGACCGCAGTTGGCAAGCTTGGCGCTGTCGAATTGGTTCTCGCGCAGGAAGAGAGGCGTGGCCACGTGCGGCAACAGGTTGTGCGCGTGCGTGCATGCCCCCGGCGCGAGCATGCTTCCCCATGCGGCGGCGCACGCGGGCGGCACGAAGGGTCGCCACATGTGATGCAGCCCCATGTGCTCCGGAGGCGTCTGCGCGCCTCGACGAAAGTCGGCGAGCGAGCGCACGCCGGCGTAGAAGAGGCCCGACTCGGGCGAGGCCTTGACTGAGGCGGCGGGCCAGTGCGCGGCGAACACGTCGGCGTGGAGCAGCGCGCCGATGCCGCCGGCGCTCGAGCCAGTGAGTAGCACCTTTCGCCAGGGTGAGGGTTAGGTGAGGGTGAGGGGTGAGGGTGGGGGCGAGTGCGAGAGTGAGGGTGAGCGGGAGGGCGAGGGCGAGGACGAGGATGCGGGCGAGGGCGAGGGCGAGAGTGGGCGCGAGGGCGAGAGTGGGCGCGAGGGCGAGAGTGGGGGTGGGGTTGGTGGAGAAGGGGGGGCGGGAAGCGTCAGTGAGCGGCACCTCAGTTGGCCGCAGCTCGGGCCAGCTCCGAGTGAACTGCGCGAGGGCTGCGATGATGAGGCTGTGGCCGGCGAAGAACCAGCCCGTCTTGGCGTCGCGCTCGGTGCGCGTGCCCGAGTGCATGTCTCCCGAGCAGTACGGCAGCGACAGCTTCGCCCAGTCATGGAAGTCAGGGTTGCGCTGCGGGTCTGGATCCATCGGGGAGCCAGGCCACACCTTGGGCAGCGCGTGCGGCAGCCGCATGGTGAGAGGCCAGTCGCTGCTGCTGCCCGCGCGCCAGGCCCAGGTCGTGCACGAAAGCAGCGTGCGGCACTCGCCGCCACCCTCGATGAACACCACCAGCCGCGAGCGGTTGGCTGCAGCAGAGGCGGGAGCGTAGTAGAGACCACCAGGTGAGCCATCCATGCACCGCGCGCCGTGCCGCTCAACCAGGTCACGGTCCAGGTGGGCGAGCCGTAGGAAGCGCTGCGGCGCGAACGTGCTCGACATGGCACGATGGCAGGGCGCAGCAAACGAGCACAGGCGGCAAAACACGGCTTTGCATCCAGTGCGGCGCGCAGTTCACAATCCCAAGTTTCAGAAGTATCGGGGGGGGGCTCAGAGAAAAACTTGGCCGAAATGAGGCTCAGTTCCACGTACGCCCACCTCAGGATGTTAGCGGCGCTTCACGGGGGGTAAGACACGGAGAGCAGCTCCTATCGGGAGCGCCGCCACCACCCACGGCGACGGCGCACGAGTCGACCACGAGTACCGAAGATACATGCGTAGAGCCAGTCGAGCGCTTCGGACGCCGCCCATACTGCCACAGGCCGCAGTTGCTAGGCAGTGGTTCCGGCGGGGGTCAGAAGCTCGGCCGGCACGTGCTCCAGCCCGCGCGTCAGGCCTTGCATGGCGCTCACCAGCCCCGCGTTGGTCGTGGTCAGGTCCTTGAGCCCTGACATCGCCGGCTCCAGCGCGGCGATGGCCTTGGCGAGGCTAGAGCGTTCGCGCAGCACCTTGACCGCAGCGGCCTGGTGTAGTAGTAGTAGTAGTAGTAGTAGTAGTAGGAAGTGGGAAGTCATGCAGCGTGCTGGCGTTGGCGTGGTGCCTTCCTACTTACTGACTTGCGTACTGACTTACTTACTGACTTACCTGGTGCACGTTGTCGTTACGCAGCGTCTCCACCTCCTTCTTGTGCTCGTCGAGCGCCGTGCTGAGCTGGTGCACCTGGTTAGGGTTAGGGTTAGGGTTAGGGTTAGGGTTAGGGTCAGGGTGTCAGGGTCAGGGTCATTGCTAGGGTCAGGATAAAGCTTAGGTGTGCTGTGCGGGTGCATGCACCCGCTCGAGGAGGAGCCTGTTCTCGGCGGTGAGCTTGGCTGCGTCCTGCTCCTGTGCGCGGTAGTGCTCCGCGGTGATGGAGTCGCGCTGTCGCTGGTTGGCCAGCTCGAGGTCCAGCACCTGGTGGGGGGTAGGGGTGGGGTTGGGGTTGGGATTAGGGATAGGATTGGGTTGGGGGGCTCGGCCTAGGGTTTGTTAGGGTTACGGTTCGGGCCAGGGTTGGGGTTAGGGTTGGGGTTCCAGCTGCAGGCGTCGCGCCTCGTTTTTCTGCTGCTCCTTCACGAGCATCGCGTGCAGCTCAAAATGGCTTTCCTCCATGCGCTTGTGCCCCTCCTGCACCACGGTGGATGAGTGGTAAGTGAGCAAGCAAGCAAGTGGGCAGATGTCACGCGCTACGTCTCGCGCGCTGTACAGTCCCTTATTACGGACGGGCGGGCTGACTCCTACGTACTGCTCTGCGCACCTGCACCACAGTGAGCTTCTCGCGCATCTTGCGGATCATGTACCGCCCCATGACCCGCGTCAGCTTGCCCTTGTCCTCCTCCTCCTTGAGGCGCTGGCTCTCTTTCGTTGAGAGCTCGAGCGAGTAGACCACCTCGTCGCGCGCCGTCTTGAGCTGTGCGCTCTCGCGCACCTGGATGGTTAGGCTTAGGCTTAGGATTAGCGCACACCTGCGCACCAGGAATTACCACGACGACGACGACTACTATTCGCGCACCAGGAACTCGCAGTTTGCCTCGGCCTGCTGCAGCGCGGCGCGCTCCTTCTCTAGCTCCATCTTGAGCTGCCGCGACTCGGCCGCCGCCGCCGCCTTCTCGTCGAGCGCCTCCTTGCGCTGCGCGAGTGTGCCGTCGATCTGTCGCGCCGCCACGTCGTACTTGTCCTTGAACGTGCTACTCTGCGCCTGCTTAGGTTAGGGCCAGGGTTGGGGTTAGGGCTAGAGATGGGGCGAGGGCGAGGCCTCGGGCTAGTCTACGCCTGCTCGTCCCGCAGCTCCCTCTGCAAGCTGCCCTCTCTCTCCGCCGCCGAGGTCAGCTGCCTCGCGCTCTCCTCCAGCTGCGAGTTCTTCATGCGCACCTGCGCACGCGCCGCACGTCGGGTGAGTGAGACCGCTTGGTTGCGCGACCACGCCCCTCGTCGTGGTGCGCCCCACGCGCGTGCTCTCTCCCTCGCCCTCTCCCTCTCTCCCTCTCCCTGGCACGCCTGCGCGTCCGCGCCATCCGAAAAGGTTCTCAGATCCTTCAGCTGTGTGGAGGTCTGCTCGAGCTCGGTGCGCAGCGTCTTCTCGGTCAGGAAGCACTTCTCGAGCTCGCGCTGCAGCCCCACCACCTCCGCCGTCAGCTCCTGCCGCTGCGACGAGAACTGCTCGCGCACGCGCGCCAGCTGGTCGACCACCTTGGTCTTCTCGGCGTGGGCGCGCTTCTCGTGCATCACGGCGCGCAGTGCCTCCTCCCTCAGCTCGTTATGGCGGTCCTCCTCCTGCTGCATCCGCTTCGCGAAGTCCGCCTCCATGTGCTTGTACGAGCCCTTGATGTTGTGCAGTGATGCGTCCACGGGCTCGCTGGTGGATGAGTCAAAGTTGGACGCCTTTTGCTGCTTCACATACTTGAGCTCCAATTCCTGCAGGTACACCTGCTGCTGAAGGTTGTAGATGTACTCCTGCTCGAGCTTGCCGCTTGACTCCGCGTTGCTCGGGCTCAGCTCAGCGCCCATAGCCTTCAGCTTCCCTGGGTGTGCAGATGGCGCCGTCTGCGGGCGCGGCACGCTGGAGCCGCACGCCTCGAGCCGCGATTTGGACACTGGGAAGCGTGACGGAGGGCCCTTCGCTAGCATCGTGCGGCCGCCGCCCACCGGGCGGGGGAGGCCTCGTTCGGTTGAAAAAAAGTTGGGCCTGAGCGAGCGGGGGGCAGCGAAAGGAGGAAATGTAAGAGGAAAAAAAATAACCTCATTCCCAGGAGGCGGGCTGCGCTGCCGCCCCTCTCTCCCCCTCAGGTCGGTGGAAAGACTCACGCACTCAGCCTACTAGAGTTCAGCGTTCCTGCCGCTCCTGCCGCTGGAGGATGGGCGCGATCAGCTGGTGCTGCTCCCCTAGCCGCTCGCGCGCGAGCCGCAGCCGCTCGGCCGTGTCGGTGCAGAGCAGCGCCTCGACGCGGGCGTCGGGCCCGAGCGTCGCCGCGAGTGCGAAGGAGAGCAGCTGCGCCTCGAAGTCCTCTGCACTCGCCGCGCCCCACAACTCGCCGAGCGCCGCGAATGGCCCCTCTGCCGCACCGCCAGCCGAGCGCGCGAGCGCGTCTCGGCGCGTCAGCGCGAGCTCTGCCAGCTCATGCCTGGTCGGGGTCGAGGGTACGGCTAGGGTAAGGGCTTGGGCTCGGGCTCGGGTTTGGGCTCGGGCTCGGGGGCGTCGTCGAGTAACCCGCTCTGCAATAGAGGCTGCAACCCTCTGTACGGCATCGCTGCAGCCCTATATGTGTGTCACCCGTTTTCCTCGTCATCGAGCTCGCCCGGGTCGCGACAGTTGAAGAAGCACAAGCCACAGCCCTCGGGGCCCCGCTCCCACCGCTCGCCCACGTACACGTACTCCTCCTCCTCATCATCATCATCGTCGTCGTAGACCTCATACACCTCCTCCTCCACGCCTGCGGAGTGGACCAAGGTGCGGAGTGGGCGAAGGTGTGGGTGGTAAAGCTGCGCCGCGGACAGCTGACGGTGACCGACACAGGGACAGTAACGAAAAGAGAGAGCGGCGAAGCTCGTGCCGCTGGTACGCACAAGGCCTGGAGGGGTAGTGGTGTGGGACGGAAGGCGGCGTACCGCCGTAGAAGAGCCCAAACGGAGCGCCGCGCACGTCGGGACCCACATAGAGCTGCTCCGCCTCGGCCTCCGTCGCCCGGTTGGGGTCGCCCTCGACTGAGAGCAGCTCCCATAGCCGCCGCCGCTGCGCCGACACCGCTGCGTGCACCTTTCTTAGCTCAGCGTCCGGCGCCGGCGCCGCACCCCGGTCCGTGTAGAGCTCGACATGCGCTCGCGCCAGCCCGCCGCCAGCCGCGCGCACTTCGGTGAGGCGGCAGCGGCCGACGCTGCGGAGGCGCGCCCAGCCTCCCGTGCTGCTTAGGCGGAAGTCCTCGACCTCCAGCAACGTGGAGATGTCACACAGCGAGCCGTCCTCGTCAAACAGCGCCGCGCCCACACAGCCATGCGTGCCCACTGCCTCGCTCAGACCATCGACAAACCGATCCTCGAAGACGTGAACCTCGCGGATCTCGCCCGGATGGAGCGCGTCCGTCAGCGCAAACGGCAGGAGCGCGAGCTCTCTCTCCAGTGGCGAAGCGCTAGCGAGCCATCGAGCAGCGCTGGCACTTCTGCCAGCCGTGGGAACCAAGCCATAACAGGATAGGACAGGGAGCGCGAACAGCATTCCTGCGCGCCTGCGCCTCGCGTATCCTCGCGTGGAAGGAAGGGGGAATGCTGTTACAGGTCCACCGACTAAACACTTCTGGTCCACACGAGAGCGAAACGGGAGTGCGGCACCCCCGTGTCCCGCCCACGCGAAACGGAAGCGTCCAGTGCGTGCGTCCGCCGTAAGGAATGACCCGCTCTCAGACAGACGGGTCGGGGCTCATCAGGCATGAGTTCATCAGGCATGACTTCATCAGGCATGACTTCATCAGGCATAACTTCATCAGGCAACGAGTTTTGGAGGAATAAATTTGGAATTCCTGCCTTTTTTCTTTCTTTCTTTCTTTTCAGATGTCAGAGCTTTATTTGCCTGATGAAGTTAACCCTCGTCCCTCGTTCAGTAGTCTCGGTACGGTATGGGTACCGGGATATGTCCCTCTGGGCTGTTACTGAAGTTGTTAGGGCTTAGGCCGTTATCGTTTGTGTCGTCTTGTCTCGTTAGGGGCGAACACGCAGGATGTCGTTGTTCTTGACCCCGTCGCCGCCCTCGGAGGCGGGCGGCACGGG
>Ga0209302_10000867_pt1 | contig 17514 bp, 21 predicted proteins | sample ArcOceMetagenome_2_FD_187445 | JGI IMG/M metagenome (GOLD analysis project Ga0209302, IMG submission 187445) | Marine eukaryotic phytoplankton communities from Arctic Ocean - Arctic Ocean ARC135M Metagenome (SPAdes) (version 2) | ecosystem: Environmental > Aquatic > Marine > Oceanic | place... | reverse complement strand
AAAAAAAAAGAAAATATCCAACTCTTTTGAAGAATTTTCAAAAAGGTAAATTAACGTGTCATGAACAATATTACATAAATAATAAATTAATCGAAGAAATTACTAGATTGATGATAAGAATTTAAGTGGAAAATTAAACGTGGTCGTTATATTTTAAATTTACAGAACAATCTAGATTTTTTCGCATAACTAACCTACCTTCTAGTATTCTTTTTGTTCCTGGTAATTTTATTTTACCTGACCATGAATGACCTAACTCAACATAATCTCTACAGATATCATAAAAATCTTGTATTCCTTCTATTTCATTTGACAAACCTAAACTCATTAATTGTTTTCGTATGTTTATTACTTCAATGACACGTTCTTCTTTTGTTTTTTCATTTTTCACCATAATAATGTATATTATGATTACACTTTAAATAAGTATTTGATATTTGATTCCACATGAAATATCAAATGAAATAAACGACACCGACAGGATTTGAACCTGCGCGGGCAGAGCCCAATCGCTTTCTAGGCTATCGCATTAATCACTCGGCCACGGTGTTTTAAATAAAAATTGAAATACTAATATGGTCGCATGTTTTATATAATCCATGTAATCATGTTGAGGTCTTGGACAATTCACAAGTTTATAACAGAGTCTCATGATGACTCGTACGTTGTTTTTGATGTATCACTTGAAAGCGACGGATTTCGCTGGATTTCACGACACAGCTGTTATGTTTCTGATTATCCGCAATTGAAAAATTTTTGTCAGAAAAATGAGATGCAACGACAAATTACGTATATCTCTATTTTGAGCAAGCAAATGAAAAGTGGAAGAGAATTTTAGAGAAATATATTGTAATTTCGCATTTCTTTGTTTGTTAGTGAAAGATATTGAGAACTATTAATAAAATCTAGATTATTAGAATTACTATTATTAGAATTACTATTATTAGAATTTTTACAATGTTTACAATTTTTAGAAATATGGAAAGATTCTATACATGAAAAACAATTAATGTGATTACAATGATAGTATATAAAACTATTATTTTTATTCTTGTTACAAATATCGCATTTAGGCATTATTATTTATTATATAATAATTTTATTAATTTTATATCCATTTTATTTATATTATCATTTTTTTTTAAATTATTTTATCGTATAATATTACATTGATTCTCACATATATTATATATACTATATGACATGTTGTTTTTTACCTAAAAATTTAATAAGTATAGTAACACCAGATAAACTTGAGACATTTATTAAAACATTACATATTGACAAAAAAATTAATATAAAAACTGAAAGGGACTTTTTTACAGTTTATATTAATTTATTAAAAGCAATACAATCATATTTTATGGGTAAGAAAATTAATCCTAAAGAAAAAATACATAAGCTAATCTTATTTAATAATACAATACAAAATATACAAAATTTAATAAATATTATAATAAATAAATATTTTTAATTTAACACCTAATTTAATAGTAAAATAACATGATTATTTGTTGTGTAAATACCTTCAAAATAATAATTTAAAAAATGTAAGGACATTGTAGATTTAAATTCGTTTGAAAAAAAATTGTCATAACCTGTTTTGTTTTCAGTTGACGAAACAAAACGGATGTATGCCTTTTCAGGATTAACACATGCTTTTTTGAAAATTATTTTAAAGTTATCGTTTTCGTGAACTTCAAAACTTTCAACAGATTTTTTTGTATAAATAGAAACCCAATAATTCATTATTATATAAAAATATAATTTTATAATTCGTTAATAATTTTATATATATTTTTTTTCCACGTATAATATATATAAAATGAAACACGCTAGCAATAGAAAAAATAAAACTAGAAAAAATAAAACTAGAAAAAATAAAACTAGAAAAAATAAAACTAGTAACAAAATGGGAACGGTCAATAAAGTTATTGGTATGATTACTGTACCACTATCTCCTGATAAACGTTTTTACAGTGTATGTGGAGATTCTTACATTGCTTCTTCACATATTAATTGGCTTAAACGCCAAGGTATTCAAATTGTTCCTATTCCATATACTACAAAAAACCCTAAAAAGTATATGTCAAAAGTAAATGGATTATATTTTCCAAGTGGTGGTGCGTTTGCTTTAAATTCAAGAGCTTACTATAAATGCTGTAAAGAATTTCTTAACTTAGCTATGAAAGAAAATGACAAAGGTAATTATTTTCCTATTTGGGGTGGTTGTATGGGAATGCAACAAATGGTAATTATTGCTGATGGTCAAGACAATTTAGATGATTTACTAACTCATTTTGATTCTTTTGATAATTTAATATTAAATCTTGATGTTACAGAAGAAGGTGAGAAAAGTAAATTGTTTAAAGATATGCCTGAACAATTTAAAAAGGAATTATGCGTTAAGAAATGTACTTTAAATAATCATAAAATGGGAATTAGTCCATACAAATTTAAAACCCATAAAAATATAAACAACTTTTATAAAATTGTATCTACAAATAAAGACCGTAAAGGAAAAACATTTGTATCTACTATTGAAGGAAGATTTTATCCTTTTTATGGGGTTCAATGGCATCCTGAAAGAGATTGTACTATGGATTATTTTGCCAAATTTTTTGCCAATGAATTAAAGAAAAATAATAATAAATTAAGCAAAGGAGGAACAAGAAAATTAACAAAAAAATTACATACAAAAAAGATTGATTGTATGAATTACAGTAATAGTTTGTATAAAAAATGTAATTTTTACTGGCACAAAAAAACTTCAAAACATAATAAACGTTTATGTAGTTTAGCACAAACAAATAAAAAAGATAAAAAATATAATGGAGTTTAATAATATTTAATCGGTTAAACTTTTTCGGTTCGTGATGATTTCTTTACATCTGTTGTTAATAAAAAATCATCTACATTGTTTTTGTTACTTGCGTGTTTTTCAATATTTATATTTGTATTTTTAATTCTCTCATTGGATTTTTTACTATCTTCATATTCTTCTTTATGTTTATTGTTTCTCCATTTTTCAATAATAAATAAAGGAGGTAAATAATTACAATTGCTTTTAATTTTCAAAATTTCTTCTTCCATTTCATTCATGTTTGTCATATAATCTTCTTGTTCTTGAATTCCATTATAACGACAACTGTTAATAAAATCTAACTTTGTTATTAATTTATCATATTCATCTGCTGCTTGTTCAAACATTTTCTTTTTGGTTGCGTATTCACAAGAATGTAAAATAGATTGAATAATTGTTGAAATCGACCCGAGAACACCTACTGTAATTGTAAAACCATTTTTTACATTTTCACTAATAATCTCAGAAGAAGCTAAAAAACCTCCCATAGAAACAACACCTGTAATAATGATTGTAGGGATTGTTAATCGCTGGTAAAGGGAACCATAATATTTTCCTGCTAAATTATGTGTGAAACGATATTTTTTTAATTTTTTTTTTAATTCATTGTATGTATTCCTTGTATGGTCACACATTATAGTTTAACTAAATATTGTGTTTAAATACTTTTTAAAAGAAACAACCGTCAATAATATAATACAAAGTGACCAGAATGATATTTTTATATTATTAGTATTTGGTTCAATATTAAAAAAACGTAATATTTCATAAAGACCAGCCCATTTTGGTTCATTTATTAATTTTCTCTCTATTTTTAAAACTGGACAGCAATTAAAATATAGATTTATAAGAATGCTAAATAAAAATATACTTAAACTAATATAATAATATTTGTTATTTTTACCAAAAACTAAATAGGTTGCAATAAAAATAATTAGTAAATAGTGTATAATTATTATTCCAAACCCAATAGTATTTGAGTCTATATTTAATGAATTAATATAGTCTAGTATTTTGTCAATTAAGTAATTTACCTGTTTTTTTCTTGCTTCGTAATAAAACATAATAAAATATATAAATTACATTATTATTTTTAAATATATAAATTAATTTAATTAATGACTATATTTTGCGTTGTTTCTTGCGGGTTTTCAAAAAAGATAGACAACAGTTTTCAGCTAATGTTACAGCACTATTTACATCGAGTCTTCCTTTAGTAGCATCTACAACAAGGTCAATTGTTTGTCCCAAAACACCTGTTTCAATCATATCTAAGCATAATTTTTCACGTTCATCACTAATAGGAGCATCAATAATTACCTTTTGAACAATATCTACAACCATTTCTCTTTGTTCAGAACCTTTCATCTTTATTACTTCAACTGATTCCATTGCATATTTTACAATAGTCATCAAAGTTTGAGGGTTTACCTCACGACCACCAAGACGAGTAAAAATTTCATTTACGATATTTTTTACAATTGGAGATACTGTTGGTGCTTCTGCGTTTTTTACTTTAGTTAATACGTTATCTAGTTCAACTGAATTTGACATATTATTATATATTATTGTATTTGATTTATATTTAAGCATTTTTCTTTTCTATTTTGGTTTTTTTGTAGTGTAAATATATAATGTCTGTTTCCCTTGCTCAACAAAATGATGCTATCACTCAATTACCAAAAATGTATCAATTGTATAAAAATATAAAATCAAAATTACACAGGAGAACTTCTAATGGATTACAGACTGGATTACATACTGGATTTTTATTAGAATTATCTACTTTATTAGATGAAAAAGAAATTATGAAAGGTAACATTAAATTAATTAAACGTCAACTTAGAAATGCTGACACACAAGAATTAAAAGACAAATTGGAAAAAGAATTAAAAGATGAAAAGAAAAAAATGAAAATGTATAAGAAAAAAATAGAACAACGTAAAGTTGATATTGAAAAGGTAAAAAATGAAATGAGAAAATTAAAAGATAAAATTAAAAACTTTGAAAGCAAATTATCTGGTGATGAACTTGGTGAAATGCGTGGAAGATTTTCTTTTACTGAAGCAACCTTTCGTATTCCTGAATTGGAAAGTTTGAATCAAAGAATGAGCACCGATGTAAATCCTGATAATTCATTATTGGCTGACGAAGATTTAGATATGTCCATGTCACAAAGAGATGTAAATTCTATGGACCCAGAAGATTATGTTGATTTTATGTTAGGACAATCTGGTGGAAAACGTAAAACTATGAAAAGAAAAACTTGGAAAAAACATTCTAAAAAACACGCAAAGAAATCTATGAAAGCAAAAAAACACGCAAAGAAATCTATGAAAGCAAAAAAACACGCAAAGAAATCTATGAAAGCAAAAAAACATTCTAAAAAACACGCAAAGAAATCTATGAAAGGTAAGAAACATAGTGGTGTAAAAAAACTATGAAAAAATATTTATGTCTATTTGTGGGATTTTTTGAATTTAATTAATTAAATAAGTAATTGATTATTTACTTATTTAATTAAAGGTTAGCCACAGGGAGGATTTGAACCTCCGACCTTCAGTTTACAAGACTGACGCTCTACCCCTAAGCTACAGCGGCGATGATTGCTTTCTCAAGGGTTGAACCCCAACCTTTTGCACCACAAGCAAATGTGCTCCCATTTACACCAAGAAAGCATTTGAATTTATCAATACAATTGGGCTCGACAGGGAATTGAACCCCGGACCTCTCGCACCCAAAGCGAGAATCATACCACTAGACCACCGAGCCATAAATACCTCCGACGGGGATTGAACCCGCAACCTCCCGCTTAGAAGGCGGATGCGCTATCCAATTGCGCCACGGAGGCTTTTTACTGTTAATTTACTGTTAATGAATTATAAAATTATTAAGACCTCGCCGAGATTCGAACTCGGGTTGCCGGATTCAAAGACCGGGGTGATAACCACTACACTACGAAGTCAAATGGCGCTCGTAAGAGGACTTGAACCTCTGACCCTTCGGTTAACAGCCGAATGCTCTAACCAACTGAGCTATACAAGCGAGAAAAAAAAAGAATTTCGGAAATCTTGTTGATGCGAATTCAAATTAAAAGTTTTGTGCAATAGAATGATTGCTGTAAGATTTCCATGTTTGGGTAGTTTTATTGCATACCCAGGCGGAAGCTTCATACGGGGCTTGAACCCGTGACCCTATGGTTAAAAGCCATATGCTCTACCGACTGAGCTAATGAGGCATGTTGTCACCGGCAGGATTCGAACCTGCGCGGACAGAAGTCCAATGGGGCTTAAATCCATCTCCTTAGACCACTCGGACACGGTGACGTTTTTGAGTTAGTTTGAGAAGTTTATAGTCTTACTCAGGACCGATAACACCAGCAGGATTCGAACCTGCGCCTCCGAAGAGAAGGGGTCTTAAATCCCTCGCGTTAGACCACTCCGCCATGGTGTCTTAATCTCGCCACCTGGAATTGAACCAGGGACCAATCGAGAACAGATTGTTAATTTACCACTACAGTCGACCGCTCTACCAACTGAGCTATGGCGAGTTTGGTTTAGAAACTAGAATTTATTATGTTACCCTATGGCAATGCCCCAGATGGGGCTCGAACCCATGACCTTGGCATTGCTTCAATGTACAAACGAAGGAATCTCACCTTCAAAGGCATAACACCACATGTAATGTTATAAGTACCACGCTCTAACCAACTGAGCTACGGGGGCGATTGATGCCACATTGGGCAACAATTTATTCAACAATTATAAACCATACATTATATATGTTTTCTTGAGCACAACATTTTCACATCATTCATGTGAAACTAAATTAGAATTTACTTTAATAGACGAATTGCTGCATGTTTTTCCCCAAATGGTATGCTAAAAACTTGATGGTGCTCCTTCACACTATAATACAGTGAGGTATATTTAAGTAGTTTTTAGGTCAAAAAATATAAAAAGTAATCTAGTATAAAATACTTTCTTTTCAAAATATATAATTATGGCCGGAGGACTATTTCATGGAAAACCATTTACTTTTAATATAAAATGTATTATCTTTTCTCTCATCATTATGGCTATCTTTCTATATAAACCTGAATTTGAAAGTAACTGGATGATTGCTTTAACACTATTTATTATCTTTGTTATTGCTTATGTTGCTATGGCATGGTATGACTGGGCGTTTGATTGCAATATTCTCCCTCTTGAAAGAGGTAGCAGTTCTTTTACAGGATTATTTAAACCACCACCTCATGAACCTATGAAACAATTAAACGGGGTAAAATCTAAAACAGGTATCAACTTACAAATCTATATGATTTATTTAGCACATTTACTATTTTTTGCTCCTCTTATTGGTTATGTTGCTATTTATGGAAAACAAAGTAATGCTATTGTTTATCCTCTTTTGGGTGCCCTTGCCGTATTTACTTTAGGATATCATGGGGGACATCTTATTACTCATACAAAACGATATTTTTCTTAAAGAGAGAAATGATAAATAAAATTGAAGAATATTTTATTGTTAATTTGTGTGTAAATTTGTAAAAACATGGAGATTTTAAAGTTGGAAAATCTACGCAAAGCAAAGATATTACATAGACCTTCTAAAACATGTAAAACTCCTTATGTTGCTGATGCGTATTTTGAAGAATCTCCTGATGTTGTTTTTCAAGCACATTGTCCATCACTCGGTTGCTGTGGTTTATGTGAAGCGGGAAGTAATGTTTATGTAACACCTATTCAGAAAACAGGAAAATCTGGTGAAGATAAACGGGTTTGTAGTTATGTTGTTTATTTGGCATTGTTTGAAGAACCAGAGAAAAATCATAAAGAATTAATTGGAATTCATCCAAAATTGGCGGAAACTATTGTAGAAAAATGTTTAGAAAAAGATATGCTTGAAAAGTTAGTTGCTTTACAATTTCAGAGAGAAGTGACAATTATGAACTCACGATTTGATTTTACTGGAACTACTTGTCATAATAATCCATTTGTTTTAGAGGTTAAAAATGTTCCGTTGGCAGATTATGTAGATTCTAGTGATAAGGACCGAAAAAAAATGAATTTTAAAGATAAACATTTTTGTGAGAAGATTTCATATTTTCCAGATGGTTATAGAAAAAAGAAAAATGATGTAGTTAGTCCAAGAGCATTGAAACATGTTAAAGAATTACAGATTCTTTCTGAGACTACTATGAATGAAACTTATATGTGTTATGTTATACAACGAAGTGATAGTATTGTTTTTCAAACATCTGTTATGGACCCAATTTATAAAGCAGCTGTTAAAGAAGCAGTTGATTCAGGTGTCCAAATTATTACAATTGGTGTATCGTGGAATGAAGATGGAAGATGTTTCTTTGAAAGAGATGATTATGATATAAGTTTGTAATTTTATTCAAAGAGAGAATTAAAAAATATTGAAAGAGAGAATTAAAAAATATTTTTTAATATTGTGAAATTATTAATTATACAGTATTATTGACTTGTAATTGTTATTTGCGTTTAATATACATTGCATCTCAAAAGATTTCATAAAAGATTTATTTTTACATAGAATACAGTTCATTGGTTCAATATTATAGAATTTTCCATTATTTGAATTAATACAAATATTTGTTATTTTTCTATTAATAAAAGATGTGTGAAAGATTATTTTTATTTTATTACGCCAAAAACGATTAAACTTGTTAAATTCTTGTTTTATTTGTTCCGCAGATTCTTCAGACGATTCTCCAAAATTACCACCAAATAAATACATATCAAATGTTTTTGGTGTTTCAGATTGTGGTTCTGATTCTGATTCTGATTCTGATTGAGATAATTTTTTATTCAACTGATAGTAAACATTTCCAATATTATTATGAATTAATGAATGTGTATCTGCGTGAATGATAAATGCTGTGTTCGTTTCTTTACAATATCCGACAATTGCGATACAACTAGATAGACCAGATGTACTAATATATGGTTTTTCACTGCTTGTAATTCCATAACCTTGTTGATAAACTTCAACACATTTTTTATATTTATTAACTGGCAATAAATTAAATGGTGAACTTCTTTTCTTCAAAAACTTGACATATGAAGTCATTTTATATGTGTCTCTGTGTGTCTCTGTGTTTACGTATTGACAAACGACCTGTATTATTCTTTATTCTTTTCTAATTACTATTTTTATTTTCAAAACGAATCAATTTTATTTTTATCTTCTTATAATATTGTGATGAATTTGGGAATCTTGAAATTAAATACTATTCAAAAAAGATTTATTGGATTTCTTATTGGATGTCTTGGTATACGTTTAGGTTTAGTTCTTCTTGCTAGACAAGTTACATTACACGCTATTGATTATTTACCTATTTTAGGAGCAATTGCTCTTATTCCAGCAATAGGGTGGCTTACTATATATTTTAATAATAGTCGTAAAACAGGAGCTGAAGTATTTGGTGATAAAATTTGGTGGAACGATTTAAGACCTATTCACGCTATGTTATATTTGACTTTTTCTTATTTGGCGTTTACAAAAAATAAAAATGCGTTTCTTGTATTGTTAGCAGATGTTAAATTAGGATTAATCGCATTTCTTCTTTATCATTTTTATTTTACGCAAAATTATAAAAAACTTGGGTTATGGTAAATGTTTAAAAAGGATAATAAATTTTAATTAAATTTTCTATCCTTTGTATAAATGAAAATGAATGTTCCTGTAAAATATATTCCAAAACGATTAACAAAAAAAGATAAGAAAAAGATTGCCTCTGAATTGAAGAAATCCAGAAAGGCATATAAAAAAGGAAAATATGTTACTAGAAAACGTGTAAAATCTTATAAAAGCAAAGTTTCACAACACGTTAAAAATGCTATGAATATTTATGATATTGATAGCGTTGTTGTTAACAAAGAAATATCTAAAAAAACTGGTTGTAGTGTATATGCTTTAAAAAAGATTGTTAAAAAAGGACAAGGTGCTTATTATAGTTCTGGTTCTCGTCCAAATCAAACTGCTCATTCTTGGGGGCGTGCTCGTTTAGCAAGTGCTGTTACAGGTGGTAAATCCAGTGCTATAGATTTTCATATTTTGGAAAAAGGTTGTAAAAAAGGAAGCAAAGCATTAAAACTCGCAAAGACTGCAAAGAAAAAATATGGTAAAGGAACAAGAAAGGTTCCAAAGGTTAGAGTATCTTAAAGTTTATTGGATTTCCTGGATGTTTTTGGGGTCTTGAAAAAAGTTCAAAGAGAGAAATGTTTAATTATGATAATTTTTATTGTAAATTAACAAAATTATTTTTATCTTTTATTTATTTTTAATTATCTCTATCTAATTTTCAACTTGATATAACCTAATTCTATTTTTATCTAAGTTGAAATTTACATTATTGTTTACTTGCCTATTCACGTATGGTTTATTTTGTTTTATGGTATATCTGGGGTTATATTTTAATCTATATTTACCTTTTTGATTTCTATAGTTTTTACTTGTTTTTAAGATTGAACGCAATGGTTTTATTCGCTTACTTGTATATCTCTTTTTTTTGTGAAATAGTCGCATGGTTCTTTGTTTTCTTTTTCTTTTTCTTTTTGACGGAATTTTATTTATAATAATATTATTTAATTTATCGTTGTTCATATGTTTTATTTTAAGATAAAAATAAAATATACTTATTTAACTATTTAAATTTTTAATATTAAAATAGTTATATGACTTTTTTACAAAATAAAAATATTCCATTTTTTAACGGTTCTTTTAAAATGTGCGGAATGGGTAGACTAGATGAACTAGGTGAGTTTACTAATTCTTCAATATATAATTATTTTGGAAGTAATTGGGATGCGTTAGATTACGAAGAAACATCACAATTTGATTATTTAATTTTTAATACTTTTATACCTATTATTTTTTCTATGTGTGACATAATTTTAACATATATTAATGAAAATAAAATACTTTTATTAACATTACCTTATATCTTCATATTTTTACATTGTTTAATTATTGTAGCAAATGACATATATAATAATTTGTCTCTTTCATCTTTTTTGATTTCTCTCCCTTTGATTGGAAACAGAATACGTAAAAAGTTGAAAAATATTACTTGTGATTTAGAGAATTCATTGAATGTTAGTAATGAGTCAACTTACGGGTTTATTGATGAAATACCAACTATTAGTAAAACAACATCTGAAGTTAATGGAATTATACAATCTATGACTCATGAAGAACAGGATATAAGTAAGGTTTCCGGTGTTGTTTATTTAGGAGATAAACTTCATGATAAGAAATGTGCGAGAATATTTGAAAAATTCTCTTGTACTAATCCTCTTCATCCTGATTTATTCCCACAAATAAGAAATATGGAAATTGATGTTGTATCTATGGTTTCTAAAATGTTTCATGGTGATGAACATACTTGTGGTAATATTACTTACGGTGGAACAGAGAGTATATTACTTGCCTGTTTAACTTATCGTGATTATGCACGAAAAGAGAAATATATTAATCAACCAAATATTGTTGCGTTTGATAGTGTTCATCCAGCATTTGATAAAGCATGTCACTATTTTAATATTAAATTGAGAAAAATAAATACACAGAAACTAACTGATTTTAGTGTATTTCAATACAAAGCAGTAAAACAATTGTTAAAACCATATATTGATGAAAATACCATTTGTATTGTTGCTTCTGCTCCTAATTATTCGTATGGGCTGATTGACCCTATTTTGGGTATGAGCAAAGTTGCTATTGAATACAATATCGGATTTCACGTTGATGCCTGTATGGGAGGATTTCTTATTCCCTTTTTACCTGAATATAAATGGATTAACTTTACAATTCCTGGGGTAACATCTATATCTGTAGATACGCATAAATACGGTTATAGTTTCAAGGGTTCATCTGTTTTATTGTTTAAGAATCACTCTTATAAGCAACATCAACATTTTATACAAAAAGATTGGAACGGTGGTATATATGCAACACCAACTATGATGGGTTCAAAATCTGGTGGTTTGATTGCTGCGACATGGGCCAGTTTGTTATTTACAGGGAGAGAAAATTATATTCATTATGCTAGTAATATTCGTAATAATGTATTATTTATTTGTCATTTTTTCAATCAAAACAGTATATTAAAAAATACTATACAAATTGTTGGAGAACCACAATTAAATATTATTGCTTTTACATCATGTACATTGAATATTTATAGTGTATTAGATGAAATGAAGAAGAAAGGATGGAACTTGAGCGTTATGCAAAACCCTTCTGCATTTCATTTATGTATCACAAATCTTCATTCAAGAGAGAATTGTAAAATTTTTTGTCAAAATATGATTGATTCTGTTGAAATATGCTCGAAAAATAAAAATAAAAAATTATCTGGAACTCTTGCTTTATATGGTTCGTCTACACAGGTTCAAAACTCTATTTTTCTTGAGGAAATTATTAATAATTATATAACTTTATTATCCAAAAAAACAATTTCACAAAAATATAAAATGGTCTAATGACAGCATAGAAACTATTATGTTGAGAGAAATTAAAAATACAAACACAAATTAATTCTATTTACACTTTATCAAAATTCTCTCGAGATTATATTTACTATTCTCTAATTTTTATTAACTACAATCTATTTTTTTATGTATTCAACAAAAAATTGAAATACTTTTACGGAGTTCAATGTAAGTCGTCCTATAAATGAAACTGAAGTTTACTTTTAACTATAAGTATTCAACAAAAAATTGAAACTGAATTTTACTTTTAACTATAAGTATTCAACACACTACATCATGGATTCCCAGCAGCAGAACTCCAGCGTAATGGTCCCCACCGAACGACCCGCATTCAACACAAAGCCCGGCGCATTCAAGATTGTCAAGAATGACGCACCCAAGACACAGAAGATTGTCGAGGAGGAGGCTGTGGTGGAGAAGACTGAAGAGAAGATTAAAGAGACGATTGAAGAGAAGCTGGCCAACCTCGGCGAGAAGCTCACTGACGAGGAGGTTGACGAGATGATCCGCGGATACTTGCTAGGTTGAGGCTTCGAATTCAATAATTCATTATTGGGAGTTGGGGCGAGAAGGTCAAGAAAAACTAAACCATCATAAAAAATAAAAAACAATAAAATCCTTTTTTATTTTACTCATTTACAACTCATTTACAACTATAATCCACTTCATAACTACTTGGTTATACTTCTTTTTTTAGGTCTTACAATATAAATGTTGAGAGAATAAAAAATATTGAAGAACTGAAACACGTTGAAAAAAATGAAAATAATGTAAAATATATAAATATAATTATTATTAATTTAATAGTTATGTTTAATCAAATTTTACATCAATTGTATTACATATTTCCTTTTGTTTTTTATGCATTTTTGTTTTCAACTATCTATGCGGTTATTGAAACTATTTATAGACTAATAAATTATGGAAAATTTACAACACTTGGTCAAACATTAATTACTTTTATATGGACTCCTTGTATAATATTACACTACATGATTTTTGATGATGATTTCTTTTCTGTTGTATTATTTCCATTTAATATATGGTTATGTGAATATATATTTGGTTATTTATTTCTATATTATGCGAATATGAGATTTTGGAAATATAATGATGATTTAACATTTTGTGATGGAATTATTTCATTTTATTTTGGAGGTTATTGGTTTTTATTAGGAATCGTGTTACATGATTTCTTTTTGATATTTACATATTCACACGTTCTTTTTATAATTTCTTTATTCACATGTGCCATAAGACAACAATGAAATACCAACTAAAGAAAGAGCGAAACCAGCATGGTATCTAAATTGCATTGTTCTATATATTTTTAACCATTTTTCGCGTTGGTCTTTACGTTCTAAACTTTTAATGATGTAACCACTTTTGGGAACAAGAATATAGTAAAAATAACATACAGTAAATGTTGTTGCTATAGTAGCACACATCATTTGACCTGTGCTCATATGGTACATAGATGTTTTGTTATTTCTGTTGATAAAGATTAAAAACATACTTACTACCAACCCTAAAATGAGACCTATAAAGTAATTACGTTTTCTTTCGTGAGTTAATTCTTCATAACGTTTTTTTGTTTTAGGGGGTAAAGTAAAACGAAACATTGTAGATTGTTTCATTTTGTCAGAATAATAACTGGTTACAATTGATGCTGCTATAAAAGACAATGCTAGTGTACAGGTTTTCTTACAAATCATTATACAATTAAGAGATAAAATTTTATTTTATGATATTATCATTTTTTGAGTTTTTCGATATTTTATCTATTTTAAATTATTTATTTTAAATCCTATTAAACATATTACAAAAAAATAATATAATGAATTTTAACAGAAGACATTCTTCAAATAATTTTCAAGATATGTGTAATGAAGAAGAACAATTATTATTTCAGGATAATTTACAATATGAGAAAACTAATTCGTATATTCCTGTTAAACTAAAAGCATGTAGTTATTTTTTATTTTTTATTATGTCAACTAGTAATATTATTATTAGCATATTTGTTTTAATGTATATTCAAGAAATCAATAATAAGGCATCGTTGTTGACTAATACAACACTATTGAATTCTATTGATAAGATTGAAACTATTATTGATTATGTTTGTAAACAGGTTATTAAACAGTGTTGATTGATATCATTATTTTTAAAACAATTAAAGATAAGCAATAACTTAATAATATAATGTTTAAAAGTTTATTATCTGTTTTATTTTTATTATCTACATTACAAAATACAAAACTTCATGGAGTTTATGGTGTTCAGAGTATTCAAGATGAACAAGAATTACCTTATGAAATTAAAACGAATTATCAATTGACAGGAACTGGATATTCAGACGAAAACCTATATAATATTTCATCCAGGTTTTCTAGTGCATTTGACAAAAATTTTTATGTATTCTCACAAGAAACAGATTCTAATAAAAGTAATATTGATAATTTAATCACATGTTTTAATAGTTGTAATTATTATGACTATTGTAATGGTGTTTTTTATAGAGTAAGAAAAAAAGGTAGTAAATGTATTGGAATGAGTTATCTTGGTAAAATAGTTTCAACACGTGTTCGCAGTTTATCATATACTAAAACAAGGAAACATTTAATTTATGACCCACAGCATAGTATCAGTGGATATATTGATAATATTGGTGAAGTAGATTTTAATTCCTCTATTTTCCTTGATATGAATTTAAATGGCGAAATAGATAATGATGAACCTGTTGTTCATGCGGATTATGATGGATTTTATCAATTTACCAATCTCTCTTTTAGTAGTTACCCAATTCAACAAGAAATTATGTTTACCAACGAATGTGATAGACTTGTGCCAAATGAAAATGGTATAATTGATACTTATGAAAATAACTATAGTGATGGATTTCCAGATTTAGTAATTAATTATTTTGACTCTGCACGAGGTGGGTTAGATGGTCTTAATTTAGGAAAACCTCACGGTGGTAAAATTGATGAATTGATAAAACAGGACGGTATTCCTATGTCTGATAAATTGGTAAATATTAATATTTCTAACGTTTTGAGTAATAATACTGAATATACATTGATTTTATCTGAAGATTCGTATGTTACATTGGGTTATACTCATGATATAATTTATAATAAAAATAATAATTATTTAACTGTTCGTTTATTGAGTGAAATTAATGATGAAGATTTTTTACGTGTTAATGTATCACAGGATAATGTGAATTGGGAGCATTTAGGAATGATTAATAATGTAAATAAAACATTACCTTTGAATAACAGTAATTTATCTGTTATTAGAGCGGTTCGTTTAATCGGAGCATCTTCTAATGGTTTAACTCGGGGTGCTCCATTTGTTTCATTGTATGTTAATCACACTGATATTAGTAAATATCCACACGGTTATATTGTTCATTTGAAAAATAAAAGTAAATTATATAATTTTACGAATCTCTGTGTTTTACCTATGAGTTCTACTTATACTATCACTTCCACCAGCACTTCTACCAGCAGTTTAACATCTACCAGCACTAGCACTTCCACTAGCACTTCCACTAGCACTTCCACTAGCACTTCCACTAGCACTTCCACTAGCACTTCCACCAGCACTTATACTAGCACTTCTACTAGCACTTCTACAACAACAACGACCACAAAAGCAAGTATTCCCCCACCAAGTTCTACTACAACAACTTCTACTACAACAACGTATACTACATCAGGAGATAATACAGAAGAAGATAAAGAATCTAAAACATTTTTTACGAATACAAATGTAATTCTTATTTCAGTATTTTCCAGTGTTGGTTTAATTGCTATTATTGCTTGTATAATACTTGCTGTTTTTCATTGTGAAAATAAAAAAAGACGCACAAGAAGACTTGAAAGTTCAAAAGAAAGTGATGATAAGAATATTGTTTCTTTTGATAATCCATTATTTTCTCCTTCTCATCCATTAACTACACATTTTCAAGGTGGCGAAGACCATCTTATGGAAAACTCAAGCTTATAGTGCTTTTATTACTGCTTTTATTAGTTCTTTTTTAAAGTAGTTAACTATCAGATTTTGTTTTCATTTCAATAGCATTTAATTTTTTTGTTAAATCCGTTGATGTTGTAGTAAATGTTGATGGGAACAATGCATGAATAAATGCATTTGCGGATGCATTAAATAATGTAAGAGAATAACGTGTTGAATGAATGAAATGTTCTCTATAATTCATATTTACACTTTGTAAATGTTGTTTTGCTGTTAAGGTTTCTTTCCTAATAAAATTATTCATTTATATAATAATATAATAATAAAATTATGTTATTTTATATTTGAGAAATATATTTATAGTTATTACTATAATATTGACTATATGATTCATTTACAAGAAGCATTAAAAGGTGGTATGATTGGATTAATACATACGGCGTTTGGACATCCATTCGATACATTAAAAACTCTTGAACAATATAAGAAAATTCGTCATAAAAATGTGGAATTTAAACAACCAACATTTAAATCATTATATAGTGGTGTTCGATTTCCAATGTATTTAAATATATTTTACAACTCTGGAATTTTTGGGATTCATAGTTTTCTACTTCATACAAATTTGTTTCATGATAATATATTTTTATCTGGATTTGTTTCTGGTGGAATTATGAGTATTTTCATGAACCCATTTGAATATTATAAAATAAGAGAGCAAATGATGGGAAACAATCGTTTAGCATATAAAATACCTATGATTGAAAATTATGTGAAAAATGAAATAATGGAGAAGAGAGAAAGAAAAAATAAAAGAATTACAAAGGTTTATAATGAAGGAATGACTGGTTTAAAATATACGTTTTTAAGAGAGAGTATCGCGTGTGGAATTTATTTTAAAACATATGATGTTTGTTCAAAGAATCTAGGGTTAAATCCATTTTTTTCTGGTGGTTTAGCTGGTTGTAATTCTTGGTTATTAACTTATCCAATAGACACAATAAAAACAAGATATCAATTAGACCAAACTAAAGGAACTATGGATATGCTTAAGCGGGGTGGTTTATGGAATGGATTAAGTTATTGTTTATTTAGAGCATTTCTTGTGAATGGAATCAGTTTTACATGTTATGAAATGATTTA
>Ga0209302_10000866_pt1 | contig 17530 bp, 14 predicted proteins | sample ArcOceMetagenome_2_FD_187445 | JGI IMG/M metagenome (GOLD analysis project Ga0209302, IMG submission 187445) | Marine eukaryotic phytoplankton communities from Arctic Ocean - Arctic Ocean ARC135M Metagenome (SPAdes) (version 2) | ecosystem: Environmental > Aquatic > Marine > Oceanic | place... | reverse complement strand
CCCTCTCACGCCACACGGCACACCCAAGGGACCCCTCTCACGCCACACCCAAGGGACCCCTCTCACGCCACACCCATGGGACCCCTCTCACGCCACACCCAAGGGACCCCTCTCACGCCACACCCAAGGGACCCCTCTCACGCCACACCCATGGGACCCCTCTCACGCCACACCCAAGGAGCCCCTCTCACGCCACACCCAAGGGACCCCTCTCATGCCACACCCAAGGAACCCCATTCATGCCACACCCAAGGGACCCCTCTCACGCCACACCCAAGGGACCCCTCTCACGCCACACCCATGGGGGCCGCTGTCCTTGCGTCAATCACGCACTACACCCCTTAACCGATAACCCGCGGGCCGCGCCCTTTTATTAAGTGCTTAGACCAAAAAGGAACGCCCAGAACCGCGGTGCCTCTCGGGCGTCATTTGATTATTAAGAGCATTGTAGCTTCTTTTTGCACAGGTCGTACAACTGCTAAGGTCAAGAGCGCACGGCCTGGCGGCTGCCTCTGTCTGAGCTCGATTTTGTTTATCACATGTCAGTGACTGTGCCTCGCACGCGGCGCATCTTGAGGCGGCGTTCGAGTGCGCCGGCTGCTGTTGGGCTGTGACCCCATGTGGGGCTGGCGGGGCTGCAGTCCAGATAGAGCGTCTTGAGCGCCGGCAGCACGCCGATGTCGAGGGCGGCGGAGAGGGCGGCGCAGCCGGCGTCGGTGACCTCGGTGTACCAGAGGTCGAGCAGCTTGAGCTTCGTTAGCGCTCCCGTCGTCGGCGGCGGCGGCGCCACGAGGGCGGCGAGGCCCTCGTCGCCCAACAGGTTGCACGAGAGACTGAGATGATCCAGCGCGGGCAGCCGCCGCAAGGTCGGCGCGAGGGCCACCAGCGCCGCGTCGCCGATGGCGGCGTTGACCAGACTGAGGGTCTTGAGCCGCGGCAGGGCGCCTCGGCCCAGGGCGGCGGCGAGCTCCGAGGCGCCGGCGTCGCCCACATGCATGCCGATGATCTGGAGCATGGTCACGGCCGGCAGCGCGCCCGCGCCCAGCCCTTCCGCCAGCCGCTGCACGTCGTCGGGGCCGGCTGCTGGCTCGTCGAGAAACAGCATCTCGAGCGCTGGCAGCACCGATCCCAGCGTGCCCAGCAACGCCAGGTCGTCCGCGGTGAGGCCCCTGTTGCGCCAGTAAACCACCTTCGCCTCGCGCAGCTCCTTGCAGCTCCGCAGCCCCAGCTTGCGGCACAACGCTGCGGCAGCCTCGTGATCGGCCCTCAGCTGCTGCTGCAGCGCCTGCGTCGCCGTCCGCAGCTCATTGTTGGCGCTGCTCAAGGCCACGGCGGGGCGCGGATCGAGCACGTTGCACAGCTGGACGAAGACGATGCCCTGCTCGTCACCGCTCAGCGCCGCGGGCGCCATCGCGGCGCGCGCGCGCGCTCGGAGGGTGATATGTACGATAGCCTTGGACATCCTTGGGACGACGCAACGCACGAATCACGAGGCGCCAATTCAGGTCCAAACGTAAAAAGTTGCTGAATCAACGGGATAAGATAAGATAATCATTGCACATGCTGGTGTCCAGCTGCAGCCCTGCCGGCACGATAGATAGATTGATAGATAGATAGATATCTATCTATCTATCTATCTATCTATCTGCCGGCACGAATTACCGCGCTCCCACTTACAACGATTATACCGACACGCAAATAGTTTACCGTAGTTTCCCAGGAGCGTCGCGTGCGCGTTGGGCGGGGCGCTACCGCGGCGCCCATGCTATTCGCGGACAAGCGGGCCCTCGAGACCAACCTGCAGGCCTGACCATGCCCCCACCACCACCCAACGGCGCGCCGCCGCCGCCGCCCTCCGCCCATGCAAAGTATGTGCTCTCGCGCTCGGCAGGTCTCACTTCTCAAGATTCGAGAGAAGGAGCTGCAGTTCTACACGCAGAACTGCATCGCCATCGGCACGCAGGCGGCGCTGCTCTCGGGCTTCGCGTACAACGGCATCATCCAGGTCGACATACCCGAGGAGTCGAGCGATGTCCTCAAGGCGCTCTACCTGTGCGTTACGACCGCGGCGATGGGCTTCGAGCTGATCGCCGTGCTCAACAGCACGCTCTGCTCCATGCTGGGGCCCGGCCTCGCGCTCCGGGGGCCCGACGGCAGCATGCACCGCGCAGTCGACGGCCTGATGCTCGAGTGCGCCGCACGCCCCCGTGCCCTCGACACCCTCCGCACCCTCCGCACCCTCCGCACCCTCCGCACCCCACCCCCCGACCCGCCCTACCCCACGCACTCCACCCCGCCCCGCCCCATGCCGCATCCTGCGTGCGCAGGTACCGGCTGACGTTTGTCTTCTTCACGATGGGCCTGGTGGCCTTCCACATATCCGCGCTGCTCTTTGCGTGGCTCGAGTTCAGTGGACCAGCAGGCGGAAAGTGCCGCCCGCCTTGGCACTGCCGCAGCTCAACGCGGCTCACTGCCCTGGCCTCGCGGGGTGGGCTCTTCAGGCCCGTGGCTGCACTGCGCACTCGGTCCGAGCCGCCGAGCCGCCCGGGGCCCAATGGGAGGCTGCGGTGCGGCCGTGAGGCCCGGCCGAATCCTGCGGCGTCACACCCTAACCCTAACCAGGCAGGCTTGGCGCGCTGGCCGTGGCTATACTTACCATGGCTATACTAACCCTGGCTATACTTACTCGCCCAGGCTGGCCAGTTGCGCTGGCCATGACGCTGGCTCTCGTCATGTTCATCTGGGGCATGTACAAGTACGGCATGCGTATCTACCGTCGGTTCGCGCTCACCGGTGACGGCTTCATCACGGGCAAGTTCGAGATCGGCGACGACGGCACTGTGCGCCGCCGCTATACGTACTATGGCTCTGCTTACGAGAGTCGACCCGCGGGCGTGTAATGCTGTCACACCTGACAGACTGCATACCTACCCACTTTCTCACTCACCAGGGCGATGCTGCGAACCACGGCGCGGTGCCCACCCAGCGGGAAGGTATCGGAGAGCTGCTCAGCGGAACGGGCATCGCCGACGGTGCCGCCGCCGGCGCCCCCGCGCCCCGGAAGCGCACTCAGGAGGTCGAGACTAACCCTAACTCTAACCCAAACCCTAGCTCGAATGTCATCTAACCCTAACCCTAACCCTAACTCGAACTTTAACCAGGTCGAGAAGATCATCGGGCTGGTTGAGCCCAAGGCGCCCGCCGAGGGGACCGCCGGCTCCGCTCCCGCGCCCACGCTGCATGCGCACTCGACGCCCGTCCAACAAGAAACGTGCGCTGTGCAGTAGCGTGGCTGCCGCGACCCCGCCTCCCAGCACTCACGTCGGCCCCAGCACCCAGCCGTCAGTTGTCGATTCGTGTTCTGCTGCGAGTCACGCATGCGCGGAACAGACTACGAGATGGCACAAACGTGACACGTATTGAATACGGCGTTAACAAAATACGATTAAATTCCCGCGCGGAGTTTTCCGGAGCCGGAGAGGGAGACGCCGGAGACCGCGCGACCACGCGAGATAGACCCGTCACCCCTCACCCGTGGGGGATCCCTTATCTCCTAAGCTAGGCGTAAAGCCGTAAGGGGTAGTGCTAGTGGAGCTTCTCCCTAGGCTCAAAAGTGGTGCCCTGCAGCGCCAGATCCTCAAAAGTCTCAAAAGAGTGCCGCGGCACTCTTTTGAGGATATTTCTCCGATATCCTCAAAAGTGCCAAAAAAGCCTCAAAAGCCTGTATGGCGCAGATATGATGACGGGATGCCCTCGCTCGAAGTATTGACATTCCTTGTGAAAGATCAAGCTTTCAAGACTACCCCTTACAAGCTCTCACGCCATTGCGGCAACCGCTCACGGCCGTCCACGTACTGGAAGGATCGTAAGTCGAATCGTACTAGAAAAGTACCCGTCAAACAGCTTTTCCCGTCTATGCCCGACCGACAGCCTTTTCGTCGGACGTTCCGTGATTAACATTCCTCAAAAGAGAGCCCTCCAAAGGTCCTGAAGCTCAAAACATCTTTTGAGAGCACCAGACCATCAATATTCTCAAAAGCGTCATAAGTTTCCGGAGCCCAGAATCCTTAGGGTCCCCCCATGGAGAGACCAGTCACCAGTGACCACGCGGGGGAGCGGGGGAGAGCGGAGACTGGGACGTGGGAGTCAGAGGCCAGAAGGCCGGAGTTTTTTTTTGCGAAAGTAGCCTGCATTTTATAGAACCAACACCACCTAAAGTTACCTAGGGACTAGGCAGGGTGGGCACCGCCAGGCAGCTTGAGGTCACTTGAGGTGCTGCGCGCTAACTGCGCGCGCGCTTCCCCCCTTCCGGCCGTCTCGGCGGCTGCGGCGTCGCCGGCTCGCCGCCCGCGGGAGCTAATACTAAATTACTTCTCCGACTAAAGTCAATAATACGCGCGGTGTACCGTGTACGTCGTCACAAGTGTCAGACCGCAAAAAATGCACCCGGATCCCGGTGCGTAGTGCGTACACGCCAGCCTCAAATATTCACAATTGGTTTGAATCCACACCCGACAACGCTCCACGACTACCGATCCAAAACCAACAGTCGTACCTACTAGTGAACTACATAGAACAGACGCACGTGATGTCTAACGAACGAAATTACATTCCCGTCGGAAACCGAAAAAAAGAGACAAGCCGGCGAGATGCGAGAGAACCGAGTCCGAGATGCGGTGGCGCGAGCGCTCGCGCGCCAAAATATGACCCAAGTGGCTGGCGAGTGGCGTTCACACTTAACAACTCTCAGTCGGACCAACTCAATTTGAAACGAGATGCCTGAGCCTCTCGGGCGACCTTTCTCTGGGTCTATTCTGATAAAACGGAAACCTCACATAAGCGACACGCGAACACATGCTCATGCACAATGCAGGCTAGGCTCCAGCCTCCCGCCGGCGCTAGGAGCCCAATGCGAGGTGGGCGGGCTGGAAGCTTACGCCGTGAGGGCGATGCCTGACGCCGCCGCGTAGATCGCAGCCCAGACGTAGGCGCCCACCGGGTTGAAGCAGCCCTTGCCGTCGACGAGCGCCATCTTGAGGATGGCGGCGGTGAAGATCGCGGCGAGGTAGCCGAAGCTCTGCACGGCGGTGTTGCCCTGCGCCTGCGAAACGAGGTAGGCGCCGATGGCGACGAATGCGCCCTGGACGAACTTGCCCATGGCCTCGCCCGTCTTGTCGAGCTTCGCCTTGGCCTGGTAGAGCTCGTAGATTGTGTCCCACGCGGCGATGCCGGCGACGCCGTTGGCAATCAAAAAGGCGCCGAACGCCCACGCCGGGAGGTGGCCGGCCTCCATCGCCCACTCGAAGACAAACGGCAAGATCGCCCAGGCGAACAACGGGTAGCGCGGCATGTCGAACACCTCGCCCATCTGATCGGCGAGGGAGTAGAAGGTGCCTGCCAGCGCGACGAGGAAGAGCTCGGGCTTCATCAGGAGGACGGTCGCCGCGCCCTGAACGCCGAAGTTCATCTTGGTGAACATTTTCGTCTGCGGCGACAGCGGGTCCGTGAGCTCATACTGGTCCATCATTTCCTTGGTGTATACGTAGCCGACGCCAGACGAGAGGGCCGTCAAGGTGGAGACAACCTTGATCGCGTCGTCGGGGGACACGCCGCCACCGCGCAGCTTCAGCGCGGGCCCGACCCTGGAGGACGAGAGCTTGGACGACGAGGCGAGAGCAGTGATAGCGATGGACAGCATTTTTTGTGCGCAAATTGATTGACGACGATCGGACGATTGGTTCGTCTCCCGTTGGCGCCTGAGAAAAATTAAATACAGATTGACGAAATCGGCGGCCAAGCGCGTGACTGCAGCCTTTCATCGGCGGGCGAACGCGGAACGCGGGAAACGGGGACGGGGTAGATACGTTATCTTTCGAAGGGGCAGGCATGACAGCGGGCATACGGGCCCGGCTCGATGACTTTTATGACACGACTGTGCATCAGTCATCCGAGACTTCAGTGTTCAGAGGCGCTCTACTCTAAATACTGTTTGTACCACGTGGTTTGTACCCGCAACCCGGTCGACAAAAGCTTTGGACGCAAAAATGCGCCCGCGCGCGCAAAGGACTCTTTACTAAATAAAAGCAGATCGAGCATTTCCTTTGACACATGGTATTAGTTCGGGCAGACGTGTCGCTATAAAGCAGGCGCCGGCCACGGCGATTTGAGTAGGGGGTCCCTTTCGACCTGTGGGTTTGCTGGCGCCGGCCGCACCTCGAGCTGATACCGATCTCGGGCGGCCCTGTCGTCGTGGGCCTTAGCGTCAGCGGAGAAGCGCTCGTACAGCAACCGGTCCACGTCCGAATGCTTGAACATTAAACTACGGTCCTCATCCGTCAGCTCGAAATTGTGAGTAGTATTGCCGTGCACATGCTTCAACGTTGGAACCGGCACCTCGAGCAGCTTGGCGAGGCGCGCAGTGAAGGCCGGCAGCTCCTCAGTGGTCCCCAACAGCTCGACTCCGTTCAACGCGCTGGTCGCGTTCGCCTCGAGCCCTGGCGGAGAAGCCTCCGGCGCACCTATGGATTCCATATACGGCGACCAATTGTCGCCGTAGAGGAGGTACTTGGCCTGCGAGTTGGAGTGATGCCTGATGAAGTCCGCGACGTTCTTGCGTTTGACCTTGTTGAAATGGATGGAGCTCTCCAGGTGCGCGACGGGCTTCCGAACTATCGTAGCGATCCTCACGCGACAACCATGCCCCGCTTGCCTCAACCAGGCGTCCAGCTGCTGCAGCTGCGGGATCAGCGCTGAGCCGAGGCCGACCGAGCAGTGGTGCTGATGCACCACAAGCCTCGGCCGCATCTTTTGAGTCAGCTCGGCCTCCGCCTCCGCCCACCTCGGGGATGCGGACCATTCGCTCATGCTGGGGTGGCGGAACGTCTGGGCCATCGGGCCTTCGGGCTTATTGCAATCTTTCCAATCGTACAGGTCCACGAACTTGTAGGCCGACGCAGACGCGTCTCGGTGAGCTTTCAAGGCGGCGGCTTCGAGAAAAAGTCTGACCGAGTCCCCGCCCGTCTTGGGGATGTGCAAGAACCACAGGGCGCCACAGAACCCGGGTTCCGAGGTCGCAGCGAGCGCGTTGCTATCTCCGCCCTGCGAGGACGCGTGCAGGACCGCCGCGGCGGGGGCATATGCCCAGAGCATCGTCGTAAAAGTTTGAGAACCTAATATGGCACCACTCCACTTCCCAGGGGGGAAACTTAAGGGCTTCGGGCGCGCCAACCTAGATTAAGATAAGATGCCCCGAGGCAGCGTTAGAGGCGACCAACTTCCCACGTACGATTCATCAACGACCTCTTTTAGTCAAAGAGGGAGGGCTTCTTATCGCCGCCGAAGAGCCCCGCCCCGCCGCCTCGGCCCGACGCTGCGCCCCGGCCCGAGGACGCGCCTCGTCCCAAGGACGCGCCTCGTCCCGAGGAGCCTCGCCCCGAGGGCGCGCCGAAGAGCCCGCTGCCCGCCTCCGCATCGTCGTCATCGTCGAAGAGGCTCTTCGCTGGCTTCTTGGGCTTCGTGGGGTTGGCAGCCTTGCCGCCCTCGCCACCACCGGCGGCGAAAAGGCCGCCACCGCCGCCGCCGCTGCCACCGCCGCCGCTGTCGCTGCCCCCTGGTCCACCACTGCCGCTGCCGCCGTCCCCGAACAGACCCCCGCCTGACTTCTCTCTCGGCGCGGGGGCGGGCGCGGGCGCGGGCGCGGGCGCGGGCGCGGGCGCGGGCGCGGGCGCGGGCGCAAGGGCATCGTCGTCGTCGTCGTCGCCAAACAGCCCCCTCCCGCCGCCGCTGCTTGCCGCAGGCGCGGGCTCTGGCACCGACGCCGGTTCCGGCGCTGGTGCGGGCGCGGGCGCGGGCGCCGCGGACAGCAGCGCCGCGGCTGACCCTGCCCTCGCAGAGCCTCGCCGCTTCGCGGTACGCGCCGGCCGGTTCAGCTGCGCGTGCAGCAGCGAGCTCGAATCTCCGGTACCTCCTGACGAATCTCCGGCACCTCCCGAGGCAGCCGGTCGGCCTGCCTCCTCCTCCTCCTCCGATTGTGCAAAGGTCTCCTTGCTTGGCTTGCGCGGCGGGGGCGCCGCCCCGGGAAGCATCATCGCTGGGTTGAAGGCTAGGCTCGCCTTCAGCCCGGAGACCTTGCCACCGCCCCCTCTGGACGGCTTCTCGCCAGCTCTCGGCGAGGCCCCGCCGGATCTCGGCGACGTCTCGCTCGATCTCGCCGACTTCTCGCTCGATCTCGGAGACCTCCCGCTCGATCTCGGCGACTTCTCGCCCTCCATACCGTCCGAAGTCAGTGGTGCAAGCACTGGTACGGGTGCGGGCGGGGTTGCGGGCTCGGGGGCCGGTGCCGGCTCGGGCGCCGGTTCAGGCGCTGGCACTGGCGCCGGCGCGGGTGCGTCGTCGTCGCTAAATAGCCCGCCGCCGCCGCTGCTTACCGCAGGCTCTGGCTCTGGCTCTGGCTCTGGCTCTGGTGCGGGCGCAGGCGCGGGCGATGCCGCTGCCTCCTTCTGCCCTCCTCCGAACAGGCCGCCTCCGCCGCCTCCCAGCGGGCCGCCGCCGTCGTCATCGTCAAAGAGCCCGCCGCTGCCCGTGCTAGGACTCGCAATGGCAGGCGCGAGCGCCGCCGCCTTTGCCGCCGCCTTCGCCGGTGCTCTCGCCGCTGCCGTCTCGTCCCCTCCACCGAACAGCCCCCCGCCGCCACCTCCTCCCAGCGGGCCATCGTCCTCGTCGTCTGCGAACAGGCCGCCCGCCGACGTGCGGCTGCTCTTGGGGGCGGGCTTAACTGCGGCCTTCTTGGCGAGGACGCCGCCGCCGAACAGGCCGCCGCCGTCGTCGTCGCCGCCGCCGAAGAGTCCCCCGCCGCCGCCGCCACCACCCTTTGGCCGGGCGGCAGCTGCGCCAGCCTTGGCAGCTGCCGTCTTGCCCCCCGCCGCGAACAGGCCGCCAGAGGAGCCGCCCGCGTCCTGGTCGTCGTCGCCGAAGAGCCCTAAGCTCTGCCGCTTCGTGGCAGCTGCGGGCGCGGGCGCGGGCGCGGGCGAGTCTCCTTCGCGGGCCCCACTGAACAGCCCACCCCCGCCACCCAGCGGCCCCTGATCATTATCGCCGAAGAGCCCGCCCCCCGCCTTCGCAGCGGGCGCGATCTCCCTCTGCTCCTCGGCCTGCTCCCCCTCCTCGCTGCGCAGCGAGTTGGCAATGGCCAGCGCCAGCTCGGCTTCCTCCTTGGCGGCCGAGGACGGTTGGCGAAGCCGGCCCTCCGGCGCCTCCTCCGGCGCCACAGAAGATGTGCCCCCCTGCGGCGGGAAAGCAGATGAGGAGGCTGAAGACGTCGAGCCTCCGCCGAACAGGCCGCCGCCGTCCAGTGCGCCCTCGTCGCCCCCCAGCGGCCCCGCGTCGCCGCCGCCGCCGCCAAAGAGCCCGCCGCCCGCCGAATCCGTGGGCGTGGTCGACGGTGCTTGCGCGGGCGCGGGCGCGGGCGCGGGCGCGGGCGCGGGCGCGGGCGCGGGCGCGGGCGCGGGCGCAGGCGCGGGCGATGCCGCTGCCTCCTTCTGCCCTCCTCCGAACAGGCCGCCTCCGCCGCCTCCCAGCGGGCCGCCGCCGTCGTCATCGTCAAAGAGCCCGCCGCTGCCCGTGCTAGGACTCGCAATGGCAGGCGCGAGCGCCGCCGCCTTTGCCGCCGCCTTCGCCGGTGCTCTCGCCGCTGCCGTCTCGTCCCCTCCACCGAACAGCCCCCCGCCGCCACCTCCTCCCAGCGGGCCATCGTCCTCGTCGTCTGCGAACAGGCCGCCCGCCGACGTGCGGCTGCTCTTGGGGGCGGGCTTAACTGCGGCCTTCTTGGCGAGGACGCCGCCGCCGAACAGGCCGCCGCCGTCGTCGTCGTCGCCGCCGAAGAGGCTGGCTCCCTTAGGCACCGACCTGTTGGGAGCAGGCTTCGCAGCTGCCGTCTTGCCACCCCCCGCGAACAGGCCGCCGAAGTCGCCCGCGTCGCTGTCGTCGTCTGCTCCGAACAGGCCACCGCCGCCGCCCTTTGCAGGCGCAGCCGCCGCCGCGGGCGCGGGTGACGGCGCCGGCGCGGGCGACGGCGACGGCGCGGACGAAGGCGACGGCGCGGGCTCGGCCGCCTCCTCGCCCCCTCCGAAGAGCGCTCCCGCGCCACCCAGCGGCCCAGCGTCGTCGCTGCCGCCAAAGAGCCCACCACCACTCTCCCGCCCGGCGCCGCCGGCCGGCTTGGCGCCGATGCCAGCCGACGCGCCGGCCGGCTTGGCGGGCGTGGTCTTCTTCTCGCCCTGTGCCGGAGAGAAGGCCCCGAAGAGACCGGCGAGGGGGTCGTCGTCATCGTCGTCCTCGTCCCCACCGAAGAGTCCCGCGCCCGCGGTGGCAACAGCGGCGGCGGCGGCGGCCTTGGGCGGCGGCCGCGACGCGGGGCGCGCCTCGTCCTCGTCCTCACTCACCCCAAAGAGGTTGGCGTAATCGACCGTCTTGGCCGCGGCGGGCGCGACGGTCGCGGCAAGCGGCGCGGCGGGCGCGGCGGGCGCAGCGGGCGCGGCGGGCTGCGTCGTCACTGCCGCTGCGTCGTCGGCCTCACCGAAGAGGCCACCGCCGAAGGGCTTGCTCCGCGGCGCAGTCGGTACCCCGAAGAGGCCACCCTTGGCGAAGATGTCGTCGCCGTCGCTGTCGTCGTCGCCGTCGTCGTCCGAAGGCGCGGCCGGCGCGGGCGCGGCCGGCGCCGCCACCGCCACCGCCGCCTCCTCCTTAGAACTCTTGCGCTCCGCCCTCGCCTCCGCTGCGCGCTCCTTCTTGGTCGCCTCCGCCTTGGCCTCCGCCCTGCCCTCTTTCTTCTTACTCGCCTCCTTCCGCTTCGGCTCCGCTTTCTTCGCCGCTGCACCACCACCACCCTCACCCGGCACCACCGGAGATGACGCCGCACCCGCCGCCGCATCCGCCGCCGCACCCGCGGGCGCAGGCGCAGGCGTGGGCGCGGGCGCGGCTGCTGCCGCCGGCGCCGCCGCCCGGTCGTCGTCATCGTCGTCCTTGCTCGCCCCCCACCCAAAGAAGCCCCGCGACTTCTTCTTGGCAGCTGCCGGCGCGGGCGCGGGCGCGGGCGCGGGCGCGGGCGCGGGCGCGGGCGCGGGCGCGGACGTCGGGACGCTGGCTGTCCGCTCCTCGTCGGAATCGCTGTCGACGCGCCGTGCCGCGCCGCCCGTCGCGCCCACCGCCGCGCCCGCGCCCACGCTCGCTCCCGCCATAGCCTCCGCCACTGCTGCCTCCTCCTCGTCGTCGTCGTCAAACTCCGAGTCCTTCTCCTCCTCCCCCTCGCTCTCCCCCTCCTCCTCGCTCCCCTCCTCGCCCTCCTCCTGCTCGTCGAATGAGCTCTCCTCCTCCGAACCCTCCTCCTCGCCGTCAACGTCGCTGTACATCGACTCGGACGCCTCGCCCTCCCCCTCGCCCAGGATGGAATCGAGCTGCGACCTCGAACCGATCTCGCTCATGGTCGTGGTGGCCGTGCCGCGGCGTGGGTCATGCGCCTGGTTAGGGTGAGGGTGAGGGTTAGGGTTAGGGACAGGGTTAGGGCTAGGGTTAGGGTCAGGGTCAGGGTCAGGGTTAGGACTAGCGGGTCATGTGCCTCGTCCTCCGCGAAGAGGCCGCACATGTCATCCGCGAGGAACTCGGGCGTGCCGATGACAAAGGGCAGTGGGATCTCGGGGTACGAGAGTTCCCCGCCGGCCGCGCCCGCCGACGTCGTGTAAAGACCGCCGCGGCTGCTACCGCCGCCGGTGTCCTCCTCCGGCTCGTCGAGTGGGAAGGCGGCCATGGTTTGCATCCCCATCGCCACGAGCGCGGAGTACTCCAGGACGAGGGCCGCCTCCTTCTCCGCGTCCGTCGCGGCGTCGCTGAGCCCCATCGCGCCGGCGTCGCCTGCTGAGCCGCCCGCCGCGCCGCCCGCCGCACCGTCGTCGGCCGCGGCGTCATCCCGCGCAGAGACGCAGGCCGAAGGCATCGGCCGGTCGTCGTCGTAGACGCGGTGCTCCATGAACTGGTCAGGGGTCAGGTGAGGGTTGGGGGTAAGCCTGAGCGCAGGGTGGGCAGCTGTGGGTTGCGGGTTGTGGTGAGGCTGCGCCGTCGGTACCTGGCTGTGCGAAAGGCCGTCGAACTCGTTGAAGACGTTGCCCAGTTTGGCGTGGGTGCGCTCGAGGTCCAATCCGAACTCGGCCAGCCGCCGCTCGAGCCGGCCCGACCGCTGCTCCAGCCGCGACTGAATCGCAGCCATGCAAGCCTCCAGCTTGGCGTCCTCGGACATTGTCCACCCGTGCGCCTGGCCTTTGAGCTTGACCAGTGCAGCCCTGACGTCCTCGGTCGGGGGTGCGGCTGGCTCCGCCATCGCGAGCTCCCGTGTGGCCGCGAGCAGCACCGCGAGCGCCGGCGCGCCGGTGGTTGGTGGTTGTTCAGGAGGGTGATAACGTTTGGAACCGTCACACACTCACAGAACAGACAGGCATCGCGGAATTGTGTAGCGTCGCGAGTCGTGTAGCGTCGTGAAATCCAACAATCTTATCTATCTCTTTTCAGACAGGTTGGTGGTTGTTCAGGAGGGTGATACGTTTGGAACCGTCACGATAAGATGAGATAGATAGATAGATAAGATAAGATATCGTGAGTCGTGTAGCGTCGTGAAACCCAACAATCTTATCTTATCTTATCTCGTCAGCGACAGACACTCACAGAACAGACTGAGACAGGCATCGCGGAATTGTGAGCGTCGCGAGTCGTGTAGCGTCGTGAAACCCAAAACAATCTTATCTATCTCTTATCAGACAGACAGACAGACACGGTACCGTACTTATTAGTCTGTCCAGCTATCTTGGTCGGCGTCGTATGTATGTAAGATGATAAGGCACCATCATCTATCATTGCAACCGGTGCAGACCCACCCACCTGCACTCCGGCTCCTCAGCGTGGCGCGAGCCTCCACTACAATACTTTCAAGCCTGGCCGCCACACTGACAAGGCCGATGCGAAGGCCGCCACACTTGACGGGGCGCGCTCCAGAAAGAGGTGCTCGAGCGCTGGCAGCGCGCCGCTGTTGAGCGCAGCGGCGAGGGCGGCGCAGCCGGCGTCGGTGATCTGGGTGCGGCTGAGGGAGAGCAGCTTGAGCTTCGTCAGCACTCCAGCTGGCGGCGGCGGCGCACCTGCCGGCAGCGGCGGCGCCACGAGGGCGGCGAGGCCCTCGTCGCCGAACGGGTTGCACGAGAGACTGAGATGCTCCAGCGCGGGCAGCCGCCGCAAGGTCGGCGCGAGGGCCACCAGCGCCGCGTCGCCGATGGCGGCGTTATACAGAGAGAGGCGCTCGAGCCGCGGCAGGGCGCCTCGGCCCAGGGCGGCGGCGAGCTCCGAGGCGCCGGCGTCGCCCGCATGCATGCCGATGATCTGGAGCATGGTCACGGCCGGCAGCGCGCCCGCGCCCAGCCCTTCCGCCAGCCGCTGCACGCCGTCGGGGCCGGCTGCTGGCTCGACGAGAACCAGCGTCTCGAGCGCTGGCAGCACCGATCCCAGCGTGCCCAGCAACGCCAGCTCGTCCGCAGTGAGTCCCTTGTTGTACCAGTAGACCTCCTTCGCCTCGCGCAGCGCCATGCAGCTCCGCAGCCCCACCTTGAGGCACAACGCTGCGGCAGCCTCGTGATCAGCCCTCAGCTGCTGCCGCCCCTCCTGCGTCGCCATCCGCAGCTCATTGTTGATGCTGCTCAAGGCCACGGCGAGGCGCGGATCGAGCACGTTGCACAGCTGGGTGAAGACGATGCCCTGCTCGTCACCGCTCAGCGCCGCGAGCGCCATCGCGGCGCGTGCCCCCAAGAAGACCGCGCAGGGGGAACGGCCGGGCCCCGCTGAACCTAGAGGGTAAGATAAGAAGACTACGGGCGGCTATTTCGAGACGTCAGAAATGATAAACACTTAAACACATGGAGAACAGAGCGCATGGTTAAGAGAGCACTGAGCAGTGCGGGTTGCTTGCGGTGCCCTGAGCTAGAGCAGGGCGCAGCAGACCATCAGCTCTGCAGAACAGCGAGGACAATAGGGTCGATAGCGGATAGGTGACGGGCGCGTAGGTGGCGAGCACGCCGCTCTTATTTCACGCTGGGCTCTCGACCTTGTCGGGCGAGTTGAAAGACTTGCTCAGGTCCCAGCACGCGTGCGGGTGGTCGTCCATGAAGGCCTGGTTCGGGTTCGGGTTCCGGTTAGGGTGGGTTCGGGTTCGGGTCCGGGTCCGGCTCCGGGGTTCGGGATTAGGGTTCGGGTTCGGGGTTCGGGTTCGGGCTCGGGTTCGGGTTCGGGTTCGGGTTCGGAGGGTTCGGGTAAGAGTTAGGGGTTGCCTGCAGCCGCGCAAAGGCCGCGTCGATCTCGTCGTCGGTGATCTCGTCCACGTAGACGCACGAGCCGATGCCCGCCGGCAGCGGCGCACCTGGTTAGGGTGAGGGCGAGGGTGAGAGCCAGGGTCAGGGTTACTGACGCCCACCGGCAGCGGCGGCGGCGCACGGAGGAGGCCGTCACGGTGCACCACGATCTCGTCGCGTGCTCGCTTGTAGGTCTCGGAGGTGATGCCTTCGATGGAGCAGGGCAGGCCGAGGCGCGCGTAGACGTCCAATATCGCGCTGGCCTGGGCGGTGGGTAGCAGGCCCTTCTGCTCGGCGATCATTGACGACATGACGCAGTCGACCGCGACGGCCTCGCCTGGTTAGGGTTGGGGTTGGGGTTGGGGTTGGGGTAAGGATTGGGGTTGGGGTTGGGGTTAGGGTCAGGGTTAGGGTCAGGGTTGGGGTTAGGCTGAGGGCCTCGCCGTGGCGCAGCTGGAAGCGCTCGTCCGCCTCGAGGGTGCGCGAGAAGGAGTGGCCAAAGTCCATCGGCCGCAGCAGCGCCTCCTCCCATAGGTCAGGCCCGATACACTCGAGCATCGCGTCGACCTGGTTAGGGGTAGGTTAGGGTAGGGGTGGGGGTAGGGGTGGGGTGAGGGTCAGAGTTAGGGTGAGGGTGAGCGTGAGCGTGAGGGTTAGGGTTAGGGTTAGTGTCAGGGTTGGGGCTAGGGCTCGGGTTAGGGTGAGCGTGCTGACCGAGAGCTTGATGACCTCGTCGGCCTCGGCGGAGCCCTGGAAGTTCTCCTCGATCATGCGCTCGCCGTGCGTGGACACGAGCTCCCAGATGCGCTCGCTGTGCACGAGGGCGGCCTTCATGATCTCGCCCACGCCCGACCGCACCTGGTTCGGGTTCGGGTCAGGGTCAGGGTCAGGGTCAGGGTCAGGGTCAGGGTCAGGGTCAGGGTCAGGGTCAGGGTCAGGGTCAGGGTCAGGGTCAGGGTCAGGGTCTGGGTCAGGGTCAGGGTCAGGGTTGGGGTCAGGGTCAGGGTCAGGGTCAGGGTCAGGGTCAGGGTCAGGGTTGGGGTTAGGGTTGGGGTTGGGGTTAGGGCTGGGGTTAGGGTTAAGGCTGGGGCTAGGGCTGGGGTTGGGGCTAGCGCACGTCCGCGGCCTCGAGGGAGCCTAGGAAGTCGGTGTCGATGAAGGTGTGTAGCGGCGAGAAGAAATGGCCAACGCCTGGGCACGTAGAGTTGCGGCAGGATAGGATGAGCGGCGGGAGGGGGCGGGGGCGGCGCCGGGTCGCCAAGGGCGGCGCAACCGGCGACTGTGGAGATGAGGCGGCTCGCTCGAGCACCCGAGGCCGTGGCTTAGCTCAGTGACTCAGCCTATCCCCTCGGGAGCGCCAGGCCGCCGGCGGTGCCCTGAGGAGGCGCAGGAGCCGAGCTCGGGTGCTGCCAAGGACGGGGGCGTGTGGCCACGCCGCCGCGCCGTTCTTGCGGTGGTAGTTGATGGCCACCTTGATGCCGACCGAGGCGTCGACCTGTCCCAGCAGCGTTAGGGTGGGTTAGGGTCAGGGTCAGGGTCAGGGTTAGGGCTAGGGTTAGGGTCAGGCGTCGACCTGCCCCAGCAGTGTCGTCGGCATGCGGCACCACGGCACGCCGCGCCGCCAGCACGCGCACGCAAAGCCCACCTGGTTAGGGTTAGGGCCAGGGCTAGCGTCGGGGTTGGGGTTGGGGTTAGTGCTAGGGTTAGGGTTAGGGTTAGGGTCAGGGTTAGGGTTAGGGTTAGGGTTAAGCACGCAAGGCCCACGGTGTCGGTGAGGACGCCGCCCCCGACGGCGAGGACAGGCTCCGAGCGGCGTAGCGGGTCGACGCGCTTGAGCTCGTCGAGCAGGTGCGCGAAGGTCTCGAGCGTCTTGTGGTCCTCGTTGCCAGGGATGACGACGGTGTCGAGCTTGAGCTCCACCGACTCCGCCCAGCCCTCCATCTTCGCGCCTGGTTAGGGCTAGGGTTAGGGCTAGGGCTAGGGTTAGGGCTAGGGCTAGGGTTAGGGTTAGGGTCAGGGTTAGGGTTAGGGTTAGGGTTAGGGTTAGGGTTAGTCCTCCATCTTCGCGCCGTAGATATCCTACACGCACTGGTACTACTACTCCTCATCCTCCTCCTACTACTACTACTACTACTACTACTACTACTACTACTACTACAACTTCTTCGCGCCGTAGATGTCCCACACGCTCTGGTCGACGATGAGGATGAGTCGCCCCGTGCTCAGCTCCATGGTCTCCTTGATGAAGGGGTTGCCGAGCTCGAAGGCGCCTGGTGAGAGTGAGGGTGAGGGTGAGGGTGAGGGTGAGGGTGAGGGTGAGGGTGAGGGTGAGGGTTTGACCGAGCTTGAAGGCACCTGGCCTCTGCCAGATCTTCTGACGCACACGCCCATCGAAGGTCTCCCACTTGGGGCCGCCGCCGTTCTCGCTCGGCTCGAGCGCCGAGGGCAGCAAGCACCCGGCCGGGCTGCACGCACCCTCCGCGGCCTCCAGGTGGCACTCGCGCACCAGCCCGTTGCTGAACTTAAGCAGCAGTGCCACCTCGTCGGTGCCAGTCGCGCTCGTGAGCCCGACGCGGAGCGCCGCGTCGTCGGGCCCCTTGGACGACGGCTCCGCCAGCATCTCCATCGAGGTGAAGCCGTTCTCGAGCAGCAGCGAGGAGAAGAAACGCTTCACGGCACCCTGACCGCTGTAGCGCTCCCCCGCGGCCTCCACGAGCCCATCGTACTCGAAGAGCGTGACCAGCTCGTCCACGCGCCGGCGATCGCTCACGGCTAGGGCGAGGGCGTCGACAAGCCGTGTCACGTGCACCGGTGTCTCCGTGGCCGTGGTGTGCACTGTCTCCGTGGCCATAACGCCGCAGCGCCGCTGGCACCCTGCACGGAGCTGCGGTGCTGGCGCTCGGAGATCCCAGGCCTGGCATCTCAAAATCAGCACGAGCAGCAGAAGCGCCGGACGCATCGGTCGGCAAATGAGACTGCTCGATGTGCTCGAGGCTGGCGGACGACGCAGATCTGGACCGCGATAATCTCCTGTTGCGACACACAAGTCTTCGTCTCTTACAAGTGCGCGTACTAAATATATTTCGTTACGCGGCGCCGAAAGTGGGAAAAGGGCCCGAACGGCGGGCCGAAATAGCGAAATCCAGGGCGAACAT
>Ga0209302_10000865_pt1 | contig 17533 bp, 16 predicted proteins | sample ArcOceMetagenome_2_FD_187445 | JGI IMG/M metagenome (GOLD analysis project Ga0209302, IMG submission 187445) | Marine eukaryotic phytoplankton communities from Arctic Ocean - Arctic Ocean ARC135M Metagenome (SPAdes) (version 2) | ecosystem: Environmental > Aquatic > Marine > Oceanic | place... | reverse complement strand
CAGTAAAACCGTAAATGGCGAGTCCATAAACGCCCAGACTCGATAGCAACGCGGTATAAAACTGAGAAAGGCCGACGTTATCCGTTATTTCGAGGTGTCTCCTCGAGCTCTAAGTTTCTTCTCCTTACGCTGTCGAATGTCCTTATACACAGCCTTTTCACTAAATCGAGGCGGTCGCAGCTTAACCGCATGGAACAGCGACACCACCTGCTTGGGATCTAACTCAAGGAACTCAGAACGACGCACAATCGACGGCAGTTCAATCGGCCCGTAACTGATTCGCTTAAGTCGATTGACTTCAACATCCTGAGACTCCCATAAACGGCGTACCTCTCGAGTACGACCCTCAGCCAAAATCACTCGGAACCATCGATTGCTACCGCCATGCTCTTCCGGTGTTCTTGAATGCTGTGCTTTAACCGTTTGAAATTTAGCTATGCCGTCCTCGAGTACCACTCCGTCAGTCAGACGCTTAATCATCGCCTCATCAACGTCACCGTGAATACGCGCCATATACTCACGCTTTACCTCATAGGACGGGTGCATCAGCCGATTGGCAAGCTCACCATGATTAGTAAACAGCAGCAAACCACTGGTATTGATATCCAATCGACCAATCGCGATCCAACGACCGCGACTAAGACGCGGCAGACTATCAAACACTGTGGGCCTGCCATCAGGATCCTTAGTCGTACAGACCTCGCCTTCAGGTTTGCTGTACATCAGCACTCTCGGGCTGTCGTCAGTAATAATTTTAATTGGCCGACCATCAACCATAATGCGATCTTCCGCCTCTGCGCGATCCCCCAGTTTAGCGGTGGATCCATTAACCGACACCCGACCAGCGGAGATCCAAGTTTCTAGCTCACGACGCGAACCCAGGCCTGCTGTGGCCAACATTTTCTGTAATTTTTCACTCATAGTTTGAGCCACTACCATCGTCAGATAAGGGGATTTCTGTGATGACCGTTAAGGACTCATCAGGGCTAAAGTTGACACCTTGATCAATGTCACCGCCTTGCTCATCGACGGCCAGTTCAACGCCTGAGGCTTCAGTCACAAATTGATCTTCAATCGAGGGACCGTTGTCGTCGACAGGCACAGCTGTCCCATTCGGCTTATGTTGGCCACTAGACAGCGCCATCTCCAACTCTGGGTCAAGCTCAGCAAAGTCTTTGATCTCGCCCAAGGCAGGCAGATGCTCAAGGCTCTTAATATTGAAGTAGTCTAGAAACTGTTTGGTCGTCGCGTAGAGGGCGGGTTTACCCGGCACATCTCGGTAGCCGACTACTCGCACCCACTCACGTTCCTGAAGCGTCTTGATAATATCTGAGCTCACCGCCACACCACGCACTAATTCTATGTCGCCGCGGGTTAATGGCTGGCGATAGGCTATTAAAGAAAGAGTCTCAAGCATGGCGCGAGAATATCGCTTCGGCTTTTCTTCCCAAAGTCTATTGACCCAAGTCGCCAGCTCTTGATTGACCTGCAAGCGGTAGCCAGAAGCTATTTGTTTAAGCTGAAAGCCGCGACCACGGCAGTCGGCTTCAATTTCTTCAAGAGCCGCTTTCATCTGATCGCGCGGCGGCCGTTCGTCGTCTTCAAAGAGACTTTCCAGCCGCGCAATATCCAGCGGCTTACCCGCGGCCATCAGTGCGCCTTCGATAATTTTTTTAATTAAATCAGAATTCATGATGTTCTTGCTTTTACGTGTATAGGCCCAAAGGATTCATTTTGGACTGTTTCTACCAATGACTCTTTGATCAACTCCATAATCGCCAAAAAGGTCACCACAACGCCCAGCTTACCTTCGCCCACCTTAAAAAGACTAACAAAGGGAACAAATTGCTGACCGCGAATAGTTTCTAACACCTGAGACATGCGCTCACGCGTGGATAGCTTCTCCATCTCTACCTGATGGCTTTCAAACATTTCGGCTCTACGCAGGACGTCTGCCAGTGCCGACAGTAACTCACGCATATCAACAGCGGGCTGCGGCCGCTCGCTCTCGCGATCAGGTGGCTCGGCTCTCGCCTGATGGATATCACGACCCATACGCGGCATTTCATCAATGTCTTCAGCCGCATTTTTAAAGCGCTCATACTCCTGAAGTCGACGAATGAGATCAGCTCGAGGATCGTCTTCCTCATCCTCTTCTGAGATCTGTCGAGGGAGCAACATGCGGGACTTAATCTCTGCCAACATGGCTGCCATCACTAAATATTCGGCGGCAAGTTCAAGATTAATCACGCCCATCAGATCAATATAACCCATGTATTGCCGAGTGATCTCAGCAACATTAATTTCAAGGATGTCCAGATTTTGACGACGAATTAGGTACAGAAGTAAATCCAGAGGCCCCTCAAACGCCTCTAGAATAACTTCAAGCGCATCGGGTGGGATATAGAGGTCCTTGGGCATGGTGGTTAACTCTTTACCCTGCACCACGGCAAAGGGCATCTCCCCTTGCTGGTGACTTGGCGACATACCTGCACTGACCAATGCTTCACCCAATGATGGCGCGATGGCGACGTCCGCCAGCGGCAGGCTGTTTTCAACAGAGGTAGTTTCAGTCGACACTTGATATCCCATCAGTATTCAGAGCGGGATTATACCCACAATACCGTCGAGGGGCATCAGGATTATTTAAGATTTACACATGGGCTGAAAAATCGCCCCGCCCCTGACGAGTTATCTCTGGGTTGGGACCCGTCATATCTACCACCGTGGTAGGCTCAATGCCACAGTGACCACCATCGATAATAGCCTCGACATGAGGCTCCATTAGCTGGCGAATGTCATAGGGGTCAGTCGGCGGAAAGTTGTCATCCTGAGTTATAAGGGTCACGCTCATCATCGGCTCGCCCAGCTCCTCAAGCAGTGCTTGCACAATGACACTATCCGGTACACGGATGCCGATGGTTTTACGTTTCGGATGCATCAGTCGCTTGGGCACCTCAGCGGAAGCGGGCAAAATAAAGGTGAAAGCACCAGGGGTGCTAGCCTTGAGAATTCTAAACGCACTATTATCAACCTTGGCATAGTTTGCCAACTCAGAAAGGTCACGACAAACTAGCGTAAAGTTGTGATTTTTATCAACGCTGCGAATTGCCCGAATGCGGTCCATCGCCTGCTTATCACCAATATGGCAACCGATGGCATAGACTGAGTCGGTGGGATAGATCGCCACGCCACCTGCACGAATAATCTCGGCGACCTGAGCGATCAGCCGTCGCTGAGGGTTGTCTGGATGAATAACGAAATATTGACTCATACTGGTCGCTGTATTGGTGAGTGATGTCTTTGGGCTGCATTATCACATAGCTTTGGGTATTATTGGATAGCTTAGCAAACTGCTTTAATGCCTGCCAGCCTCCTCGGCAGAATACATCCACGCTGCCTGGGCGTCGTCGACCAAAAGCCTCCTCAGAGCGTACAGGGAGGCTAAAATGTAAATAGATTACTGCTTTCTCGACAATGATCGCATAGCGGTTACAATGCTTTTCTTTTTCTAGCCCATTTTTATGCCAAACCAAGATCCCCTAGCCGACGAACATTCAAGCACAAAAAAGCCAGAGAGCTTGCTGCTAAATCTCGCGTTTAATTTGCTGGTACCCACATTGGTTTTAACCAAGCTGAGTTCCCCTGACTTTTTAGGGATTAAACTGGCCATCGTTGTCGCACTCGCATTCCCCATCGGTTATGGATTGCATGATTTCATCACTCGCGGAAAGCTAAATTTCTTTTCCGGCCTGGGTGTTGTCAGTGTGACTCTGACAGGCGGCATCAGCCTTATGGAACTCGATGCTATTTATATCGCCGTTAAAGAGGCCTCCATCCCTGCAATATTTGGCCTGGCTACGCTGATTTCCCTGAAAACATCGCAGCCGCTTATTCATACGTTTTTACTGAATGAAGCCATTTTGGAAACCCAAAAAATCAAAGATGCCTTGGCGGAAAATGGTAAGCAGTCAGAGTTTGACAAGTTATTAGTTAATGCATCTTGGATTTTAGCCGGATCTTTCTTTCTTTCATCATTACTCAATTATTTATTAGCCGTGATTATATTGACCGCGGACCCAGGCACCGTGCTGTTTAATGAACAGCTCGGGAAAATGACCGCACTCAGTTTTCCAGTGATTGCCCTGCCTGCAATGGTCGTTCTGACAGCCGATTTATTCTATCTTTTCAGAGGTATCACCCGGCTGACGGGTATTCCTTTAGAAGGCATCGTAAAACAGAAATAGCTGAGGCAATAGACCATGTGGTACGCAATTATTAGTCAAGATAACGATAATAGTCTGACCCAGCGACAGTCTGCGCGAACTGCCCATCTCAATCGACTGCATCAACTTAAAAATACCGGGCGCTTATTAGTGGCAGGTCCGCATCCCGCAATTGACAACCCTGAGCCAGGCGAAGCCGGGTTCACCGGCAGTTTGGTGATAGCCGAATTCGACTCATTGGCGGATGCGAAGGCCTGGGCCGATGCTGATCCCTATGTGAGCGCCGGTGTCTATGCCTCAGTGACCGTAAAACCGTTCAATCGAGTCCTACCTTAAGTTCTCCGACACAGCCGAAGCATTAGCTTTTTTGCCCGATCAAGGTATGATTCACCCCTCTAAAACTATGAAAGAAGAACTATGAACTTCCGACTCCTAACGATAGCTGTTTTTTTAGGCGCCTTTGCCGCCAATACTCCTGCTCAAGAGGTCGCTGACCCCGAGATTCAGGATGCCACGAACACTGCTGTCGCTGAGACTGAGACTGTGGTGATAGTCCCAGCCCAAAAGCCTGCAATTAAGCCACAGCCGCGCTACGTCTCTGATGAATTCTATGTACCCCTGAGAGAAACCCCCTGCTCACGCTGCAAAATTGTCCACCGCGGTTTAAAATCTGGCACCAAGCTAATGCTAATCGACCTCCAAGACGGTTGGGCATTGATGAAGACGGCCAATGGTACTGTGGGTTGGGTCGAAGAACAGTTTCTGAGTGAGCTGCCAATAGCACGAATTCAGCTGATTAAGGATCAGAAGGTACTGAACACCTTAAAAATGCGCAATGACAAACTTGAACAGATTATGCGAGAACTGCGCAAGCAATCTAATGCACTGCGCGGCGAGCTCGATAGCACCTCGGGCAGCAATGACAACCTCGCGGATGAACTTGCCAATATTAAAGAGATCTCTGCTGACGCCATCGCGCTGAACAATCAGAACCAAAAGCTGGTTAAGAAAAATCATATGCTGCAAGGCGAAAATGACGTATTGAAAGCTAATGTTAGTGACATGAAAAAAGACCGTAGCAATGAGTCATTTTTATATGGCGGCATAACCGCTTTTCTCGGCGCCATATTAGTCGCTCTGATCCCTAAATTACGCGGTAGAAAACAGTTTTCAGAGTGGCAGTAACTCACCGGTAACAAGGGTCAATAGGATCACAGAAACGTCGGTTGCGGCGATATTTTTGTAACATTAAAACGGAAGTTTTCTCATGAAGAAGTTATTTTGTAAGCTGGTCATCTCTCTGACGTTGGTGTTTTCAACAACGCCTGCCTACGCCGTCTCAACTAATCCTCAAGTCCTTTTTAAAACTGACAAAGGCGATTTTCTCGTCGAACTATATCCCAAGAAAGCCCCCGTAAGTGTTGACAGCTTTATAAAGCACGTAAAGGGTTTTCACTATGACGGATTGATTTTTCACCGAGTGATTAATAAATTTATGATTCAAACCGGCGGCTTCACTTTCGATATGACGTCCCGGACAAGTGATCGCCCGATGATAGTTAATGAATCTGACAACGGTCTTAAAAATAAGCGTGGCACCCTTGCAATGGCGCGTACCAGCGATCCAGACAGCGCACTGGCGCAGTTTTTTATCAACCATAAATACAATCGGTTTTTAGATTATAAAGAGGGCCGGCCCGGCTATGCCGTTTTCGGCAAGGTCATCTCAGGCCTGGCGATAGTGGATAGTATTGCAGTGGTCGAGACAACCAACGTTAAAGGCTATGCCGATGTGCCAGTGGAACCGATTCGGATACTCAGTGCACGACTACTCAACCCAGAAGCCGTGACGCTTTTGCCTGAACAGAAAAAAGAAAAAAAGCCGGTATTTGAAAGACCAATTCCCATTCGGTAGCGGAGGAATCAGATGGTCGCCCTGAGTATTAATCTCAACAAAATTGCCCTGATCAGAAATTCTCGAGAGGGCAACTATCCCAACGTCATTAGTCATGCACAGCTATGCATCGACGAAGGCGTCGAGGGTATTACCGTGCACCCGAGACCCGATCAACGTCATATTCGCCCCATCGATGTGCGTCAGCTGAATCAGCTTGTAAGCCCACTCAGCACCGTAGAGTTTAATATTGAAGGTAACCCCTTTGCACCATCGCTTGGCGATTACCCCGGTTTTATAGCATTAGTCAAAGAGTCACAGCCTGAACAGTGCACCCTAGTGCCGGACAATAATGACCAGCTTACCTCTGATCATGGTTTTGACCTGAATATAACCGGCGAGCAATTAATGCCCATTATTCAGGACCTCAAAGCACAGGGCATACGGGTAGCACTGTTTATGGACCCTGATCCTGCGCAGATACAACTGGCCGCACAGGTCGGAGCAGATCGCGTTGAACTTTACACGGGCCCCTATGCAGCCGCCTGGGGCACTGACAATCTTGATAGACTTTTTCAGCGTCATCTGGCGGCGGCAGAACTTGCCACATCGCTGGGCATGGGCGTTAACGCGGGACATGACCTGAACTTAGACAACTTGGCCAAATTTGCCAGCATACCTAGCCTGCTTGAAGTGTCCATTGGCCATGCGTTTACCGTGGATTCTCTGGCAATGGGCATGACTAACGCGCTACGGGCTTACAAAACATTACTCAGCTAGGTAACGCCATGCCTGACAACCTATCATCATTAACACTGTCCTGTATTGGCGCCGGCCGACTCGGGAAAACCCTCTGCCATCTATTTGCTCAACACCTGCACATAGGGCACATAATCAATTGCTCTGAAGACTCTGCCCGGTTAGCCGTCAAGTTTATTGGCGCAGGCCAGGCTAGGCGCGTGCCAGTCGATAGTGCTGACATCTGGTTGATCGCCACACCAGACAACGAAATCAAAGCGGCCAGTGCGGTTCTTAGAACTGCCAGCGTGCTTCGTGAAAGCGATACGGTCTTCCACTGCAGCGGGGCATTAAACGCAGCGGAGTTAGACATCAGCGACTGCCACACCGCCTCAGTTCACCCGATTCACAGCTTTGCCGACCCGCAGCAGTCCATCAGCCAGTTTGCTGGCACACCCTGCGGTATGGAGGGTAACCGCAGCGCGTTAGACCGACTTCAGCTATTGTTTGAGCGGGTGGCGGCCAAACCCTTTGTCATAGACAGCCAGCAAAAAGCCCTCTATCACGCCGCTACCGTCATGACCTGTAACTATCTGGTGAGCCTTTTAGAACTGGGCCAGAAAATGTTAACCGCCGCAGGTGTTAGCCCGCAACAGGGTGTCAACCCGCTGGAACCTCTCATACGCCAAACACTGGACAATTATTTCAACACCGACGCCATCAGCGCCCTTACCGGACCGATCTCGCGCGGTGACACCGCCACCGTGGCATCGCATATACAGGCACTGCAGCAGCAGCCAAACAACTGGCAGCAGGTATACCGCGCGTTGGGAAACACCACCCGAGCAATCGCGGCTAAGCAGGGCCAGGCGAGCGCAGAAAACCTTAGCGCAATTGACAGACTTTTAAACTCAGGCACAGACCATCATGACTAAAGGCAACAACAAAGAGCCTCGCACCGACAGCGCTGAGTACGTCAAACGCAAAGCATTTTTTGATCAGTTAATCACTGTGTATGGCCGCAAGCCCGTACTAGAAATACTGCAGGACGAGAGCCTGCAGATCTACCGCGTACATCTCGCCGACTCCAACCGTGACGGTGGAATCATCGACCAGATCAAGCAACAGGCCGCCGCGCGGAGTATCGAAGTCTGCTTTCATAGTCGCCCCGCCCTATCGCGAATCTCACGCAACAGCAAACAGGATCAGGGCGCCGCCTGCGACATCCACTGCCCCGGCTATCAGCCCTATGAACAGGCACTACAAAAGACAATGACCGGCGCTATTATTGCACTCGACGGCGTCACCAATCCGCAAAATCTTGGCATGATCATACGCAGTGTTACCGCCAGCCCGGCACATGGTTTACTGATTCCGAGTAAAGGTACCGCCGACATCTCTCCACTGGTTATCAAAGCTAGCGCCGGAACCTTATTTAAAGGCAATATACTGCGCTGCGACTCACTGCTCGCCGCCCTTAAAGACTTTCAATCGCGCGGCTATGCCCTATGCACCCTCTCCTCGCACCAATCAACCCCCATCACGGAATTCTCCCCCACCGGCCCGGTAGTCTTTGTACTGGGCAACGAAAGCGAAGGCGTCAGCAAAGAAATAATGGCCCTAAGTGATCACCGCGTCGGCATTCCCATGGCAAATGGCGTCGAGTCTTTAAATGTCGCTGTCACCGCCGCAATAATCGCCTTTAGGCTTTAAGGCGCGCAGTAACAGTCTTGAATCAAACGCTTTTGATGGCATTGGTTCGGGCACCAAATGTGAAATCTAAGCGCCCAAATAGAGGGTAACTAATGGATCCCTATCATTAGTTAACACCTTGAGGCGGGTAATCTTCCCATAAACAGCATTGATTGCAAAAAGGGATACATAAGATTAGCGTTCAAGATTAGCTTTTGTGCTGTGTTTTTGGATAGATTTTAGGTTGGCGTTCCTGTGCCATGGAGGGTTGTCGCGTTTAACCTGTTAGGTCTCGGTAAAAGATCATCGAATGGCGCGGTGTGCGGCTAGCACTTCGGTGTAATAATGGCTCGGACTTTGTCAGGCATGGGCTCGTGCATTGGTGGCCAACAAACTGATATCTTTGCTTTATATTCAGCCTGTGAAACCGACGTAAAACGTGTATATCGAACGGTTTAACCGTAGGGCAAGACCATGATGGTTATGTCTTAATCGGTTCGAAGGCGTCTAGGCCCTGCGACTCTGGCGCTGTTAGAAACCGGCAGGAAGGCTAGCCTAGCAAGACTTCTTTTGGTGGCGCTCACCAATCGCCTAAGTCTTGGCGCTATTAGCGCGAATGTGCCATAGCGGTGAGAACAGTGCGGTAAGTACAGCAACGGTAAAGGTGACGGCTGACACGGCTAAAAAGGCGTTTGTTAGGCCGACACTTTCGACTGTCACACCACAGACCCAGGCACCCAATGGTGCACCGCCAAATAGGCACAGTTGATAGACTGATGCCGCACGTGAGCGCAGCAGCAAGGGAACCTGGCTGTGTAAAATAGTCCGCCCCAATGTCATAGACAGACCGGAGCAGGCGCCCCAGATATAAACCAAAGGAAACAGTAGCCACATGCTAGGTGCAGCAGCGATAAATCCCACCATGCTGCCGCGCAGTAAAAAGCTAACAACCATAAGTCTGCCCGGCCGATTAAACATCTTGCTACGTTTCATGACACCAAAATTGGCGCTGACAATACCCAGTGAAAAAACAATCTGTAGTGTCGCGTAGAGCCCTGCCCCCCCGCCATAAAGCTCACGGGCAATTAATGGCATTCCCACCAGATAAACCCCGAAGGCTAAAAACCCTGTGGCGAAGACAATCATGAGTAGATGCAGCAGGCCTTTGTCGTCTCGAAATAACTGCAACCCTTCGCGTAATTCTTGCCAGCTATGTTTTACCGTTTTGCTCTCTTTGACCGGCGCTACAGCTCCTTTGGGAACCGGATGACTGCGTTTGATCAGTACCGAGCTCACCACTAAGATGGCCATCTGAAAGGCCAGCAGCTGCGGCAGACTGACAATGTCTAACTGCCCCGCTACCCAGAAGCCAACGGCCTGCGCAATAAACTGTACCATCATGACCTTGGCAACGGTTTGGTGGATGAGGTCGGGCGCAGCAAAACCGAGCATACTCTCGCGGGCAGGCTGCACAAATGCTGAGATGGTGCCAAACGCGATACCAAACAGTAGCAATAGATTAAATGTCAGTTCACCGGTTATCACCGAGACCATTAAAACAGCCAGTGGTACCAGATACATAAAATACAAAAAGGCCAGCCAAGTCCCGCGATGACGGCGGTCTGATGCGACACCACCGGGGAGAATAAATAACAGATTAGGCAGTAATACCGCCATCTGCGCCAGACCTAGCTGGCTTGGGGATTCCATAAGAACGCCAACGACTAGCCAGGGGAACAATACCTTGTGTAGACCCATAGCCAGATTACTGGCACCCATGGCGGCGAGATAGTAACCAAAAGAAAACTGCGTAGTCGGCACCTATTTACGACGCTGGCGCAGCATCACTATCAGGCGCCCCAGTAGGGCGGCGGTGGCGACAATGACCGTTAAGCCAAAGACAACCATCAGTAGATTTGAGGCTATTTCAGCGACAGGTACCTCATACACTTTGACTGCCATCAACAGAAAGGCAAAACAGGCGACCATGGAGGCTATCCATGTTGAGCGCTGCTGTATTTGTTTCTTTAGATTAGACATCTAACGACCTTTGCTAGCAAATAACGGTGACGTGGCTATCAGTGAATCCATAGGTTGGCTCGTCAGCGTAATTAGCGCCCTGTCTGGCGCATTTACTGCGATGCTATCGATTACTGCCCCCTGGCTAAAAACGCCACAAATTCTTCTTCGGTCATAACCGGAATATCCAAAGACTCGGCCTTGGCTAGTTTTGAGCCCGCACCCGGTCCCGCAACTACACGGGAGGTCTTGGCCGAGACACTGCCGGCCACCTTGGCACCCAGTTCCTGCAAACGATCTTTGGCCTCGGCGCGGCTCATAATTTCAAGACCGCCCGTCAATACCCAAGTCTGGCCTTTTAATGGCTGCGATGGCTGTGCATTTTGATCAATATCTGACCAGCTCACGCCAGCGTCGCGCAGTGCATCAATAATAGACAGATTGTCTGGGTTATTAAAAAAGTTCACGATATGTTTGGCCACAACGGGGCCAATATCATCGACCTCTAAAAGCTGTTCAGCGTCGGCTTTCGTCACTGACTCTATGGTGCCAAAATTATTGGCCAGAGTCTGCGCGGTGGCCTCACCGACTTCCCTAATACCCAAGGCATATAAAAACTTTGCCAGAGTCGTTTCTTTACTGACATTAATGGCTGCCACTAAGTTACTGGCAGACTTGTCAGCCATACGCTCAAGCCCGGCAATCTTGTCAGGCGTTAACTCGTATAGATCGGCTACTGAATAGATAGCCCCGGCATCAACCAATAGCTCTACTAACTTATCACCAAGACCATCAATGTCCATCGCTTTTCGCGAGGCAAAATGTTTAATCGCCTCTTTGATTTGGGCGCCACAGAACAGCCCTCCAGAACAACGCGCAACGGCTTCACCTTCAGCGCGCTGCACCGAGGATTGACAGACAGGACAACGGTCAGGGAAAACAATAGCCCGAGCATCGACAGGCCGTTTTTCCAGTACCACTTTGGCAATCTTGGGTATCACATCGCCAGCCCGTCGGATAATAACCGTATCGCCCACACAGACGCCGAGCCGTCGAATTTCATCGCCATTGTGTAGGGTGGCATTACGCACAGTGACGCCACCGACAAATACTGGCTCTAACCTTGCCACTGGGGTAATTGCGCCCGTTCGGCCTACCTGAAATTCGACGTCGAGCAGCTGGGTCATTTCTTCCTGCGCGGGAAATTTACGCGCTATAGCCCAGCGCGGGGCTTTGGCAACAAAGCCCAATCGCTGCTGCAACCCCAAATCATTAACTTTGTAGACAATACCGTCGATATCATAGGTCAGTGTGTCGCGTCGTTCGGCCATGGCTCGATAATAGTCTTTGCAGGCCTCGACGCCCTTAACCGCCTGTAGATGTTCATTAATCTTAAAGCCCCAATCACCCAGTGCCTCTAACATATGAGTGTGACTGTCTGGCGTTACCTCGGCTTCAAACTGCCCCACAGAATACGCGCACATTTCTAAAGGGCGGCTAGCCGTCACTTTAGAGTCTAGCTGCCGCAGACTACCCGCTGCTGCGTTGCGTGGATTGACAAAAGTCTTTTCACCGGCGGCCATAGCTTTGGCATTGAGTGCATCAAAGCCAGGGCGCGGTAGATAGATCTCGCCACGCACTTCTAACAATTTGGGAGTATTATCACCGCGCAATTTCAGCGGGATACTGTTGATGGTGCGAACGTTCGCCGTTATATCTTCTCCCACTGAACCATCGCCTCGGGTAGCGCCACGAATCAGATGTCCGTTTTCGTAGAGCAAACTGACGGCAACCCCATCGAGTTTAGGCTCGCAGGCAAATTCTATTTCACTTAGGTCTTTTAGCGCGGCAAAATTTAAACGATCTTTGAGCCTGCGATCAAAATCATCTAGCTCAGTATCACTAAAAGCATTTTCCAGCGACAACATTGCCACAGCATGGCGCACTTGGGTAAATGCATCCAGTGCTTTGCCCCCGACTCTCTGGCTGGGCGAGTCGTCACTTATTAATGCTGGGTACTGTTGTTCAAGATCTTGCAGCTGGCGCATTTGACGATCGTATTCACTATCAGGAATCGAGGGGTCATCCAAAACGTAGTAGCGATGGTTGTGCTGATCTAACGTATCTTTGACACGTTCATATTCCATTAAAACGTTGGTGGGAATATTTTTCATAGTATCGCCGTTTTATTCAGCTATCTTGGCCGCGCTGAAAAGACACATCGCGAGCACGTTGCCGATAATGGTCTATGGTTTGCGCGGTCATAGAACTGCGGGACTCATCCATGACATTGAGGTCTAATGCTGTCGCCATAACGTCGATCGCTTTGATCATAATATCAAACGCCTCGACCGGCTCTTCTATATCATCAAGGGCCATAAACAGGGTCACGCCCGGCATCTGTAGCTGTCGAATAGTATTCAAATCAAACGTGCCAGGATTGAGCAAATTAGCCATACTAAACAACACTGGGCCTGATCCATCGTCAAGTAGGTGGCGATGAAAAATTTTCATTGCGCCGTAGCGAAAGCCAACACCGAGTATGGTATTGAGCAGATCCGCGCCGGTCACGGTCTCGCCTTTATTGGCCATAAGGTGCATGACCAAAACGTCTGGCGCTGATTCGTTGTCACTGCTGAGCTGCTCATTTTTTTGTGAGCTCAGCTCCGGCGTGGGTTCCGTCTCGCGCTTTTGTTCCCCGGGCGGCCGATCGAATATTGCATTATCTAGATCAAAGATAGCCTGTGACGGTTCAGGTTCAAAGCCAAAGCTTGTAGATCCATGCAGTCTATCTTCGACATGACGCAACTGCTCGTCGTCACGAATACCCACAACCCTCGATTGGCCTAAGGGAAACTCGCCGGCGGCCGGCGGCTTTGCAGCGCCCCCCTCGGCATCAGCTGAGGCCTTGCGCAGCTTGCGCGACGACATTTGGAGATTTTCGTAGCGATTATTTTTTACACGCCGTGCGCCGTCGAGCAAAATGGCGACTACCACGAGCACCCCGATTATTATTAATATTTCCCGCGGCCCAAAAACGTCCATATTACCGAGTTACCTAATAATTAATTAAGCGGTGAGTATTATCGCTTATCATTCTAACAAACCGTCGTCTTACTATCAGGCTTCTGCCAACTCGGCAGCCTGATTAACATCTACTGTCACTAGCCTAGAAACGCCTGGCTCATGCATAGTTACGCCAACCAGTTGATTGGCCGCTTCCATGGAAATCTTGTTGTGTGTAATAAAGATAAACTGCACCTCTGACGACATCTCTTTTACCATGGCCGCATAGCGACCAACATTGGCATCATCGAGAGGCGCATCAACCTCATCCAACATACAAAATGGTGCCGGATTAAGTTTAAAGATCGCAAACACCATGGCAATCGCGGTCATCGCTTTTTCGCCACCCGAAAGCAGGTGAATCGAAGCATTCTTTTTGCCCGGTGGACGCGCCATTAAAGTAACACCGGTGTCCAGTAAATCGTTGCCTGTCATTTCCAGATAGGCATGGCCACCGCCAAACAATTTAGGAAATAACGCCTGAAGATGGCCATTGACCAATTCAAAGGTCTCTTTAAATCTAGAGCGCGTTTCGCGATCAATCTTTTGAATCGCATTAGTCAGTGTCAGCAGAGCTTCTTCCAACTCGCCATTTTGCTGATCTAAGTAATCCTTGCGCTCTGACTCAATTTTGTACTCATCAATAGCAGCCAAATTAATAGGCCCAAGTCGTTGGATACGATTGCTAATCAGCTGTATCTGCTCTTCCCAGTCGACCAACACCGCATCATCTGCAAGGCTTTCCAGTAACAACTCAAGATCCCCATTTTTTTCGAGGATCTGTTCTTCAATGGTGCGACTTAATGTGCTGATCTCTTGCGCGGCGATGCGCTGTTGCTCAAGATCGCCTCGCACAGCCTGCACCTGCAGTTCCAATCCAGCACGCAGTTTTTCCTGTTCGCGCATCTGGTGATCAACCGACTCAACCAAGGCTCTGGCCTCTGCGAGTTCAGCCTCAACTAACAGACGTGCTTCCAACTGAATCTCAAGTTCCATTTTATGGCCTTCAGTCGGGTCTTCTTTAATGCTGAAGGCATCACGCAACTGCTGTCGACGCTCTTGGAGGCGCTCAACTTGAATTTCTAAACGCCCGATACCGTCCCGAATAGAACCAATCTGGGTAGTAAGAGCGCTTTCGCGCATGGCGAGTTCCTGACGACGATCACGGTCATGACGTGCTGTTTGTCGCACCTTATCCGACTCAGTGCGACAGATATCGCGCTGCGTCATTAGTGACTCACGCTGCTGAGTATCTACTTCCATTTTTTCTATCGATTCTTGCAGGATCACTCGCGCTGCGGCGAGGTTTTCCTGCTCTGCCTCTGACTGCTTTCGCACATCTGTCAGCTCTGTTTCGGCGCGCTCTTGGCGGGCTTTAAATTGCTCTATTTGAACTTCACCAGCACTCAGTTTAGAGCGCAGTTCCGCATAGCTACTTTGCTGTTGGGCAATCTGAGTGGCAATTTCCTGACGAGAGGCCTCAAGACTGCGCAAGCGCTGCTCATTGTCTTGACGGGCATCTTCGACTTCAATAACCTTTTCGCTCAGTATAGCCGTCTCTTCAGCAATCGTTTCAAGCTCTCGTTTGCGCTGCAAAACTCCGGCCGTCGCGTCTTTATCTCTGGCCACACGCAACCAATTACTGCCGAGCCAAATACCTTCGCGTGTAACCACTGATTCAATAGCGGACAATGTTGGCTGCAGTTTTAACGCCTCACTCAAACTCTCTGCGGCATAAACATTAGCCATCAGCGCATCGGCAGCGTCGCCTTTAACAAGATCGCTGAGCGGCTGGCCTTTGCTGCCCCCCTTTGCTGCCACTACGGATTGACCAATAAGCAGTAATTCGCCTTTTTTGAAGTCATCCAACAAACCTAAATTGCTGACAACATCATCAACTGAGATAGCCTGTAGGTAACTTCCCAGAACCGTTTCTACGGCAACTTCCCAACCGCTATCAGGCTTAATAGCATCAACTAATCTGGGGTTTTCTGCCAAGCCCTTTGTCACCAACCATTGCTTCTCGGCATCATCACCCATCGACGCCTGCTGTAATGCCTCTAGTGAAGCATGACGACCTTTTAGAGCTTGCTGACGACTGCGTACATCGTTGTGCTCGGCTGCCGCGACTTTTTCCTGCTCGCGTAATATTTCAATAGCTTCGCCATTGTCAATACGCTGCTTATCGATAGTCTCGCGAGCCAATTCAGCCTCGGCGAGCATCTCTTGAATCATGGCCATTTCTTCTTCGGCTGGACTGGCCTGAAAGCTATTGGCTTCTTTAGACAGGGTATCCTGTCGTTCCGTGAGCCGGCGCAGGAGTTGCTCTAGGTGTTGAATACGAGATTGCTGCACTTCAGCCTGCTGTCGTGGACTCGCTGAATTTTGATTAAACTCATCCCAGGTCTGCTGCCAGTTTTGCATGGCGATCTCGGCGGCCTGTAAGGCTTCAGAGGAGATAGCCTCGGCCTGACTGGCGGCCTCTAGCGCTGGCGACAACTCACTGAACTCAGCATCCCAACCAGCCACTTTAAGTCTATCCGCTTTAAGGTGCTCCTCGGCTTCGGTAAAGTTGCGTTCGGTCTGCTCTAGATCTTTATGTAGCTCCTGAGCTCGCTGCTGCGCATGCTCTATCGCCTGCTCAACGCGAGCGACTTCGCCGCCAATTTTATAAAAGCGTGCCTGCACCTCATTGAATGCATCCGTGTGATCAGTAAAGCCTGCGCGCAATTTCTCAATACTGGTGTCACAGACGCTGCGCTGAGTAACAATTCTTTCTTGTTCAACCTCAAAACCACCGATAACCTGCTTTTGCTCGGTGGCCGATACATCAAACCCACGCCATTTCAGGGCCAGTAATTCTGTCGTCAGTTGGCGTTCGTCTTTTTTGTATTCAGAGTACTTTTCTGCGGCCTTAGCCTGGCGTTCCAGGCGAGACAATTGACGTGCGAGTTCGTCACGGATATCCGTCAATCGCTCAAGATTCTCCATCGTCCGGCGCATGCGACCTTCGGTATCCCGGCGGCGCTCTTTGTACTTAGATATACCCGCGGCTTCTTCAATATAAATCCTCAGCTCATCGGGTTTAGCTTCGATCAGGCGAGATATCATACCCTGCTCAATAATGGCATAACTGCGAGGACCCAGACCCGTACCTAAGAAGATATCGGTGATATCACGGCGACGACATTTACTGCCATTTAGATAGTAGTTAGATTGTCCGTCACGACTTACTTTACGCTTGATACCGATTTCGTTATAGGCCGCGTATTCGCCGACAATGGTGCCATCGCTATTGTCAAAAATAAGCTCAATCGCAGCCTGACCTACCGGCTTACGTCCGCCTGAGCCATTGAAAATAACATCAGTCATAGACTCGCCACGAAGATTTTTAGCTGAGCTTTCACCCATTACCCAGCGGACCGCATCAATAATATTGGACTTGCCGCAGCCATTGGGACCGACGACAGCGCAGAGATTACTGGGGAAGTGAACGTTGGTGGGGTCAACAAAGGATTTGAACCCAGCTAATTTGATCGATTTAAGCCGCATGTTTAGTCGTTTCTATTTTTATTCGGTCCAGACCATTGCCCCGCAGGATTGCGTAGCAACAGCATCAGAATTCTACACGCTCTGGGCGCGACAGTCACTAGGTGGCTAAGGTCTTTGGCGGCTAATATTAAGCTTAATAGCGCCTGCCTGAGAGGACAGGTCAAAGGCTTCGGAAACGGCTTCCCAATCGCCAGACTGTGGGGTGGCAGAACCCGAAACTGAAAGGCGTGCAATCAGCCGAATGCGACTGGCACTGGACAGTCCTTGGCCAGCCATCAAGGCGTCTTTGTCCGACAAGACGACTGTCATGGGCATCTCGGCAGCTCTAAGCTTGCGCGCTGCCAAT
>Ga0209302_10000864_pt1 | contig 17536 bp, 14 predicted proteins | sample ArcOceMetagenome_2_FD_187445 | JGI IMG/M metagenome (GOLD analysis project Ga0209302, IMG submission 187445) | Marine eukaryotic phytoplankton communities from Arctic Ocean - Arctic Ocean ARC135M Metagenome (SPAdes) (version 2) | ecosystem: Environmental > Aquatic > Marine > Oceanic | place... | reverse complement strand
TACTTGGCCGCCAGGACGCCCGGCATCTTGAAGTATTTTCCGCCAGCGATGGCGGTGGCCGAAGACACGGCAGCCACGAGCGCGATGTTCTCCGTGATGGTCGTGTCGCAGGGGCACTTCTTGTTGGAGTCGTAAGAGCATGACGGCAATCCGCCAAAGCACCACGGGCACACGCACTCGACCGCGATCGGCATGAAGAGCAGCATCACGAGCGCGATAACGGGTACGGAGCCCGAATGCACCAGCCCGCCGAAGAGCATCGAAGGCTTGGGCCGAAGCTAACACAAACGACACCAAGCGCTCACCGAGCGTCGGTGACCAGAAGCAAACATGCGAATATCCAGCAAACCAGGGCTAGCGACCAGGGCGCCCACATCCTGTCAGTGACGCCCAACGATCCCTCTCCCTCTACACGAAATCGAACAGACCCTCCACCGTGTCACCGGCCTCCAACGCGTCGAAGGATACACTCGCGGTACCAACCGAAAGCGAGCCCACCCACGCGCGACTGGCCGAAGGAGAGCAGCCGGTCGGATGCGTGTGCCCGCCGCGCTGCACTCGCGACCTGCCCGGCTCGGAGCCCAGCATCACGCGGTGGTGGGGCCTAGCCGTGCCAGTTGGGAGGCATTTGGCATCTGGCATCTGCATGTGCATGTGCTGGACCCATGTGCAGGTGCCAGGAGCATGCAGGAGGGCTCCAGCAGCGCACCTAGGGTGCAGCGCAAAGCTCCAGCATAAACGCCGGTTGGGGCCCAAGAGTGCACTGCTGCAGCTCGCGCTCTTGGTGCGGAGGCCTGCATGCACGTCTTGATTATGGCAGGTGGGACACTTACGCTGGAACGAGGTGGGGCCCAGCATCATTTTGCTCGGGCCCAGCCGTACGCCAGCATCACGCTAAGGGGCTGTAAAAAGACACAAAGACACCACGCAGGTTGAGACCCAGTTGCTTCCTTCGACGCGTTGGAGGCCGGTGACACGGTGGCGCGACTGCGGCAGGGGGCGGTAGGGTCAGCATGTGTGGTGGGACACGAGCCGCGGGAGCGCTGAGGCGAGGCGTGGGCGCGGGCGCCTGGAGCGTCAGAGCAAAAGCACCGAGGCGCGAGCGCCTGGAGCCGCGGGCGCGCCAACATACATTTGCGTGGTGGGCCCCTTTGCCTGCACTAGTCCAGACTCAGCAGTTTGGTTTCGTGGCGCACGGGGGCGGGCGACCAGGCGGGCTCGGCTGTCGCTCCTCGATACCCTTGAGCTATACCGCATGCCACATGCGCTGGTGCGCGCACAGCATCAGTCAGAAAGCATGCGGTGGCGGCGCCACTGTGGAGCTCGCCGGCTTTCGAATCATCTCAACTCAAAATCATGTCGATCGCACGACCAAATCGGTGCAACCCACTTAGTGCGCGGATTGCTTAGCTGAAATGTGGCGAGGAGCCCTGGTGCGTGGAGCGTGGAGGTGCCAAAATGACGTGTCGTCGGACGTCCGTCGCCGCGAAACGAACCATTCGTCCGCGCCAGCCGCTTCTGCGCCCGCCGCTGCCGTAGCGGCGGGCGCGGTGCATGAGCAAGAAAACCATACAGCCCTGCAACTTCCTCACGGCCAAGTACGGGACCGAGGGCAGTCGAATGGCTCGAGCGACGGCCAATCAGGCGACAGGTGGCGGCAACAGCGCGACGCCCACCGCGCCCGCCACGCCCACCTCGCCTGCCACGCCGCGCCCGCTGGATGTGGCACTACCAGTACGCTGGCGTTCGTTGTGTGTGTTGCCTCCCTGTCGGATTGTTGGTCCGATCCCATGGCGGGCGCGGAGCCGACGCTCTGGGGTTCCGGCGCATATCGACGTCGTCAGAGCGTAGCGGACGACTTGCACATCAACCAGTCGTGTCCGGGCGACTCCGAACACCCGCCGCGCCCGCCGCGCCCGACGCGCCCGCCACGCCCGCCACGCCCGCTTCGAGCCAAGTGTCGGACCTTCGGTCGCAAGATGCGAGCCAAATGTCAGACCTTGGTCGCAAGATGGGCCACACGAGTCGCCTGAAACGCCGAAAGTTTCGACTGCAATCTTTAAAAGTCTAAAATTTCGCCAGAAACCTTGCCCCGGCGGCGGTGGCGCAGCGGTGCAGAAGGACCTGATGAGCATGAAGGTGACAGAGCTCAAGGAGGGAGGAGCTTGGAGGCGCGCGGCGAGGCAAAGACGGGCAGGGCAACAAGGCGTGGCTTCGGCGCCGGCTGCACGCTGTGATTGTGCGCGGCCTCGTGTAGATCTTTTATAGCCCCCCCGTTCCCCTGCCTGACGGTGGTCGGGCGGGAACGGGGGGCCGGGACTTCGTCTACGCAGATAGTAGTAAGAGCGCGAGACTGAAGTGATACCCACCATAGAGGCCATTAAGAATGGACCAAAAAACTATGAACCTTTTCGAAGCCATCTGACCGGGGCTGACCTGATTGTTCGTATCTAACGCGGAATTGCGCGCGGAATTGCGCCACGAATTCGTGGCTCAGCCTCGGAGTGCCAGCGACGATTGGCGCCATGCGGCCGACTCCAGCCGAACTCGAGGTGGCTAGAGCGCTCATCGCGAGGGTGAAGGCTGCCGACCCGAGCATCAAGCGGGTCGACGAGCTGCTGGTGTGCGCCGCAGTCGCATGTCGGGCAGACGAGCTTGGCGGCGTGCCCAACTTTGCGCTTGGGCGATGGGCAACCGAGCGTGGCCTTGGGACGGGTGGTCCCTCCGGGTCGCGCCATCGCGGCCAGCGCAGCGCGCGAGACGGGGGAGAAAGTATGGAACGTGCGCCCCTGGAAAGAGTTTCTGTTCACAAAGTTTTAGAGACACTGTCCTCACCTTGCAATAGCCAATTTTGGTCGTAGATCACGATTCTGTCCTCAAAAATCTTACGGTCGTGTTGGCTCACTCAGCCGTTTTCGAGAAACCGCGATTGCTAAAGTAATCTTTCACTCTCTCGACGGAGGTAGTGACATTATAAAAGTAGCCCTCACCCCAGGAAATGCAACCAGCCTCCCCCTGTCGGTGTGTCGCGTGCAGTACCGGTAAAAGCCGTACCGTAAAGTGTCGAGCCACCCTCTGGTTTTATGTCGTTGCGTGAATCATATTGAGCCCTGCAGTGTCGGAGTGTCGGAGTGTCGAGCAGTGTCGGGGCAGTGTCGGGGCAGTGTCGGGGCAGTGTCGGTTGACACTGGTGTCGGGGTGTCGAGCAGTGTCGGAGCAGTGTCGGAGCAGTGTCGGAGCAGTGTCGGAGCAGTGTCGGGGGCTCTTGACGTTGGACATCATCGGATGGCGTCAAGCAGTGTCGGAGTGTCGGAGTGTCGGAGTGTCGGAGTGTCGAGGAGTGTCGAGGAGTGTCGGAGTGTCGGAGTGTCGGAGTGTCGGAGTGTCAGAGTGTCGGAGTGTCGGGTGGGTCTCACTCAGGTGGGTGATAGTTTCAAGCAGTGATGAGATGCTGTGGATCTGGATGTCACAATTGAATAGTGTTGAACAGCATCAGTCACTCAAGCATGCCAGGTGGGTAGCTTCGAATAGATCTTCGCACAGACGCTTTGCACCGTCCCTCGCATGGATGCGACCATCATTTTGTACACCTCAAATGCATTTTCAGCCTCTGAAAATGGAATTCAACAAAGAAAAAAAGCGGTAAAAGATCTGGTGTCGAAGTGTCGAGCCAGGGCTCAAGAATCATAGGGAAAATGGCATGAATCATGAAAGTGTGACGTATAGAAAGTAAAGTAGTCACGTGACGATCACGGGGTGTGACGTCAACGTGTGTGACATCATGCGTAAGCTGTGATGTTCACACCTGTGATATCACGCCCTTTTGTGATCATCATGGGCCGTGATATCATGCTTTTGTGACGGGTGTGATGTGATGTGTGTCAATGATTATACTTGTTTGTATGATGACCATATGAGCGCCTCCGCATGTGCATCCGCATGTGCATCCGCATCGTCACCACGTCGTGGGACCCGCTGTAGCTGAGTGCGAAGCACGCGTGCACCGCCCAATTGTTCAGCTGGAAGGACTTCTGGTGGTTTCGCCGATGTGCTCGCCGAAGCTGACCCTGCCGCGCTGCAGGGGCGGCGAGTGATCTGGGGTGGGCGGGCACGCACACGGGTTTGAGTGCCAGGTCGAGTTCCTGCTGCGGAGCTGAGACAGTCTGCGCCGGCCTGAAGAGCGCGTTGGTCTTGTGCTGCTACTTGAGCACCTTGGCCTGCAGCTGCGGCCGTCGAGAGCATCTTAGGCAGTAGCATTCCCGCCAGCGTCCTCATCCACACCGCTGCTGCCGCGACGGAGGTGTTGTCGCACGCCGCCGCCATCTGAGGCCGACGGTGAGGGCATGAGCCAGCAATGATATTGCTTATAGCTTATTGGAATGCCTCCTCTCCTCCTCGCGCGCCTTCTTCCGAGATACCGGGCATGTGGTTGTGGACTGGTGCCTCGGGCGCTGGCAGCAGGGCGATGCCGTCAGGCTGGGTTGGACCACGAGTGCCACGGCGCACGGCACGCCCCCACGGCGAGTCCCACACCGCAGACATACGCGCATGAACACCCAGAGGCAAACAAAAAAAAAGGTTATAAATAAATGGAACCGAACACGGTGCTACTTTGAAGGAACATCCGGACATAAAGTGTATTACCATGCGTGAACGTACATGCTGCGACCTGTGCACGAGGCGCAAGCGCAGCACAGGTTTCCACCGTCACAGCCTCCTGCGCACCCGGGGGCTCTGAGAGAAAGGCTCGGCGATGCGCGGAAACGCCGCGTGCGCTGGTGAGCCGCGCGCGAGGATGGACCGCTCACCGAAGGATGCGAAGAGGCCAGACGGTGGGTTCGGCGTTGATGGAGGGACACCCTCAGGGCGCTGGGGGCGCCCGCCGGCGCTCGGCGGGCTGCCGCCGACCGTCGGCTCAGAGCTCGGCCTTGCCGACGGTCCTGGGCCCAACACGATCGTGCGGAACAGGGGGGTGCGGTTTGGTGGGGCGCACGCCAAGCCTCTTGCGTTCAAGCTCGCCACCCCCAGCATCTCGTGCACCCTTGTTGCATGGGCGGCGCTTACCATGCCCACGTGGTGCAGCAGCGTGGCAGCAGGTGCTGTAGCATGGGCTGCGACGGGGCTGAGAGGAGGGGCCACGCGCGCTTCCGCTGAGAGGCAGAGGAGGCGCAGCAGCGCGTCTTGCCGCTGCACAAGCAGCAGATCCTCGAGAGCCAGCACCCAATACACGGCGCCAGTCTGGGTGCACGCCGCGATCACGCTCGTGGCCGTCACCAACAGCATCCCTCGCGGTGCGTGCATGGGCACGGCGTACAGAAGCGGCGCGTCTCGCCCTGAGACCCGCTCAAGCAAGGATGCGAGGACTGAAGGCCCGTCAGGGTGCGACAGCGGGCTGAGGAGTTGGTGCGGCGCCAGCTCCCGAGGTGCGCGTGCCCTGCCTGGCCGCTGCGCAACCTCTCCCTGGCCGCGTAGCAAACTGCGCGATGCCTCCACGGTGGAGCGCGTGAAGCTGAGCGATCCCACGGCGAGCAGCAGCAGCAACCGCTGGACGCCCCGGGCCAGTCCGACGGGCACCAAGAGCATCAGCGCAGGGCCCTCGAGGACCAATGGCAAGCGGTGGAGCTTTCCGCCGGTGGCGAGCCATTCCACACCCCGTGCGGTCTCCCGAGCAAGGCCGCCGAGCCCACATAGGAGGCCCTCCACCAACGAAACGTCGGCAGTGAAGCGCCCCTCCTGGACCAGCAGGGCGGTCAGGCTGTTGTATAGGGCGAGCGTACTGGTGCCAGTCGCGTGCAGTACACTCGAGAGAGCCAGGCTCAAGAGATGCACGCCCCCGCGTGCGCTGACCACCGGCAGCTCTCGCCAAGAGGCCCGGCTCAACTCTTGCCAATACTGCAGCCAGCCCTTGCGCAGTCGGCGAAGCGTCCCATACGGGTCCCCAAGCAGGGCAGCGGACGGCAGCACCTTGTAGGCCTGCTGCCACAGGGCACGGCCGTAGCGCTGCTGCAACTCTTGCATCAAGCCGCCGCTCGGCAGCAGGACTTGCTGCAACGTGACCTCGGGCAGGCGCATGGGCATCTCGTCAAGACTCATCAGCGTCACGCCAAGCCAGCGCAGCCAGCCGAAGACGAGGGCGTCGTGATGCATGTCGCCACCATGATTGGGAGCGTCGACAGGAGCTGGCAGGCCATCCGAGTCGGGTGCGGTGGCTCGCTGGAGGCTCAGCTTGAGGCTCACAGCGTGCAGCTTGAAATGCCGCACAAACAGACGCGTCGCGGCCGTTCCCGGGTCCTGCAGCATGTTGCGCTGTTGCAGCTCCTCGAACACAGTGAGGCTCCCTGCCTGAGCAGGCTTCGAAGACGATGCGTTCGCCAATGCGGGCTGAATCGCTGCGACCGCCGCATGGAGCGCTTCTTCGTCGATGCGCAAGGTGACCTCTTGCAGCGTGGCGTTAGCATGGTGCAGCAGCGTGAGGGTGTCACTCTCCGACAGTGTCATCTCCATTGAAATGGCATCTCGCCGGGCGGAGGCGCCTGATCTCAATAGCACCTCTTCGTGCGTGGCGCGCCGAGGCAGCTGACAGTCCAGCTGGGCAGAGGCGATGGCAAGGGCGATACTCCGTTGACCGGTCTGACCTGCCTGCTTTTGCATGGCGAGCCTGAGGCCATGCAGCGAGAGGTACAACAGCTCACGCGGCCTGCTGTCAAGTAGAGTGATCCCAATGGTAGGGAGCTGTACCAGGACTTGGAATGGCGGGTCCTCTTTGGCGGCGGTAATGACGGATTCTTGCAAGGGTGCGACTGCAGCCATAATCCCCATCGGCAATTTGGGGGCAGAGGAGGATGCGACTTCCTGCACCCGTATCTGCGTGCATGCCCCCTCGCTCGCAACGCAAAGCTCAAAGAGTCTTCGGCCCAGAAAGGCTCCAAATAGAGGCCGGCTTGCGCGACTCGGCGCGGTGCTGCAGGAGAATCGAACGCCGCAGCCGACCAAGGTGAGATGCATTCGTTGCCTTCCGGCAGGCGCGTCCCATGCATAGGGATACGCCGCACCAGCAGGTACAACGCAGACCAATGAGACACCGGCCTGCTTGAACCGCAGCTCGTGCTTGGTTTCGTTCGTCACCGTGATTGGTGCGCTGCCGGCCAGCTCGTCCAGGACTTGAAGAACAAAGGTAGGGCGCCCTGGGAGCTGATGCAAAGACAGGCGCGGGAACTCACTGGCGCCAGTCTCGAGGTTTCGGAGACGGATGCTGAGCTCTGCGCCACCAGCAAGGGGGCCAGCGCCCGAGCTCTCGAACGGAACCCGTCCAGACCACTCCTCCCCGCGCTCCAGCCGTCGAAAGCAAATGTATCGCGGGCGTTGGGAATCGTGCCAATGGATTGGCACCAAGCGACGCTCCGTTGCGAATGGCGCCAGCTCGACATAGCCAGCGTGGCCTTGCTGTCGGAAAAGAAGGGGCTTCGCCGTTCGGTTCAGCAGAACATACCGCGGGGCGATAGTTAGAAGCAAGGATCGGCCAAATTTGTGCTCGAGAGGCACCAGTTTCGCCCCAAGGTCCAACCACCGCGATTCCTGAGCTGACCCGCCAACTTGCTGCGACAACGGAAGACCAACGCGGAGCTCCTCCGACTGGTCCCCCAGCTGGAGCAAGTCGGAGAGGGACAGAAATGCGCTGCTGCCACCCACACCCTTCGCTCTGCGGGCACCTTCCGCAGCAGTCGTTCTCAAGCGCACGTCGGGCAACCCGTACCCGGTGCCTTGCAACGGTGCGGCTGTAATCGAGTTATGCGCGACCGTTGTGCTCGCAGTTGGCTGCAGCACTGCCGCAGTCGACGCATCGTTGTTGAGCTCGTAGTGCAGCGGCAAGTGGCACTCATTCTGCACCCAGACGCCCCCGCAGACCTCTGCAACGACGCCGGTGACGCGGTGGACCACATGCAAACGAAGCACAGCAGCTGTCGCCTCTCGATCTTGGTCGACTCCCGCCCGCACAGTGCCGTGTGATGCGGGGCACCGTATCTCCAGCTCGTGCCTGGTCTCCACGGCATCGTCACTTTCACGCGCCAGGCTCAACTGCACAGGCTTGGACCACGAGAATCCCTCGCAACGCAAACGCAAGTAGCATTCCGGAGGGCCTTGCACGCCCCATGCACTGGAGCAGAAGACGGGCAAAGAAGACGAACGCACAAGGCGTCCACGTTGTGAAGCCGAAGCTGTCACCGGCTCCGGGTTGTGCGACGAGGCGCAATCGCTGAGTTCGTACTCCAGACCGCAGAGTAGCGAGTTGTGAAGCACAAGAGGCGCGTACACCGAAATCAGCCAGCATTGGGGCGCCTGCTGAGGCAGCTCCGTCAGCAAGCTGTAGCAGCAGCGGGGGTCGTGGTGACTGCGCAACTGCATCACTCCACCGCGACCACGAAGGGTCTGCAAGGATGCCACTGTAAGTTCCAACTGAGCAGCAGGGTCGTGGGCACTGGCGTGGTTGTCTGAAACGCAAGTCTCGCATGGGGGCAGCTCGGCTTCCACCCAGCCGGACTGATACTCGATCGGCACGGGCTCTCGAGCTCCTGGCTTCAGGATCATCGATTGCGTGTCGTCGCTATCCCGCTTCCTCAGCCGCACCCCAAGAGGCTCAGCGGTAGCATTGAGGAGCGTGAACGGGGAATGCACTGTGACGTGCTTCGTCCCGTCGACGCTGCGGCTGTGAACCAGCACGTAAACAATGTCCGGACTCTGCCCCGAGAGCCCCGCTGGCCACAGACGGTATCGATCGCGATACGGCGCGTGCAAGTCGAGCTGCTGGAAGCCATCAAACAGGGCGTGCAAGCAGTTCCTCTGCCCCTGTTGGCTTCCGCCCGGCTCATCGGGAAGCAACACTTCTGCGCTGGGTGCAAGCTCCGATGGCAAATCGCCCGCCTGTAACCAGAAAGAGAACGGAACGCCCGTTTCGTTGCGCAGGAGGATGCCAGGGGCAAAGGCATCTTGGAGCATGCGCAGTCGGCCATCTGTTGAGTCGCTATCGGCAACCAAACGGTGGTGCAGACTGCTGAGAGAGCCGAGCATACTCGGGAGCACGTTGAGCTCGACTCCGCCGTGGCTCGCCACCTCGACGCTCCGATGTGCGGTGCCAAGCCCCAAATCAACTGAGCACGTGCACGGCTCGAGCACCGGCTCCCAGCCCTGCGGGCCAGCTTGGTGGTGCCGTCGGGAATAGTGGTAGAGGGAGATCCCGAGCATCGCGTGCAAGCGGAGATTGTCATCAGACAGAGCTCCATGGCAGGTGCTTGGCGCCAGGACAAGCTGGAACAGCGGGGTTGCAACACGCCCACAGTCATCAATGAACGTGGCAGTGCACGTTCCCTGGTAGATCTCGAGGCGAGTCTCCAAAGGCTGGACTGGGGCAACCATGGAACCCTCTGGCACGGTGGTGTGCTCCGCCTCGCTGTCGAGGTGCTCTTGGGCATCGAAGTACTCGCTTGGGTCCGACACCTCACTGCTCGCGCTCGAGCCCGGACGCTGTGACGGTGCAAAGGGCTGCAAGCCGTGAAGGGGTGGCGGCAGAACGGGTGTTGCATCATCTGCCACGTCAGATCTTGAGAGCCGCGACACCATGGACTCGGTGAGCACCAGCACAGCACGAAGCTGCGTGTACGAGAGGTGCACCTGCAGGTCGGAGCACTGGAGCGACACCCGTCCATGGGAGCCCAGGCGGACGCGTAGCACGGCGCTGCACGGCGCAAGCAGCACTGCTGGTGGCATCTTCCGGTCAAGAAGGAACTCGACCAGAAGCTTTGGCACTTGCACTGACACCTGCTGACGGAACGGCTGCGAAACGCCTCCGCTGCAGGCATACCTGAGCGACATTGCGGACCTCAGACGAAGAGACGGAGCGGCCGACGTGCCGCTGCCTTTGATTACAGCGTCGATGTCCTCGAGCCGCACATCCATAACAAACGGCACATCGCTGGGCTCGATCGCCGGAAGGTCACGAGCAACGCGTTGCAGTACCACCAAAGTGGCGGCAGTCGCCGAGGAGGCACTCAAGTTCACGCGGAGGCAGGGCGCAACGGCCTGTGCAAGCATCCCGCTGCGCAAGACCTCGACCTCGAGGAGCACCGTCGATTGATCGGCATCTGCTCCGCACACATGGAGCAAGATCTCGTCGGACGATTCGCACTCAGCGGACTCTGGCACCTCCATACCCTGACGCATTGTGAAAGACTGAAACCGACAAGCCGCGCCTCGCTCGTTTGGGCTCCGTGCGCTGAAAGTGGCGTGCAGGTCCACCACTGCCACCACGATCCTATGCTGGCGAGGCTGCACCTGCTCGGGTGACGCCGCGCTGCGCTCCTCGTCTTGGTTGATTGCAAAGGCGACCTCGGCGCTCGGCAGTACAATATCGACTCGTGATACCGCCAGAGCAACGGTACCTTCGCTGCTGGGTGCTGGCTCTGGCGCCAACGCCATGAGGAGCTGCTGAGCAGCAGAGAGGACCGCGATATGGGAGTGCAGGAAGGCGGCGTGTATCGGGCCAGCCTTCAGCTTCACACACAGACCTTCGGCATCACCATGGCGTGAGCAAGTCAGCGCAACCCAGCATGGGCTGAGGAGCAGGGGTAGCGGATCGGGAGGTTTGAGCAGAGACAACGCTTCAATCTGCAACTCGCCGTCCGCACTTCCCGCGCCGTCGCTGAGCATTGATAGGCTGACACCAGAAGCTTGCATGAAAGGTGTCGGCGCGAGAGTTGGGAATTCCAACACGAAGGCCTGCCCATCGCAACGGAGAGCGAGAGGCACGGGCTGCTGGCGCGCAGGCACGCCGGATTCTGGTGCGCGCGGTGCCGAGGCGATCATGGAGCTCCACCACTGCGTCACGACTGCCTGCAGGGCATTCACAGCTGCGATGACGGTGCTGACTGGTCCTGTCTCGTGCAATTGCAGCGTGCACACTTCCACGGAGAGTGCCACGTCTTCCAGGGATGGGTCATGCTTGAACCAGAGCGAGACCGCCGCAGAACTCGTCTCTGTCGCAGACATCGCGAGGATGACCGCTGGTTGAGATTGCGATGAGGCGGCTGGCGATGCCGAGGTCAAAAGGTGGCCCTCGAGCGAGCCGCTGGAGCCGTGCTCGCTCACGGGCGCAACGCAGATCTCTGCGTAGTTCAATTGCACCCGGGTTAGCTCGCTTGATGCCGGCGCGTTGCTGTCATGCTGTACAGAGAGCCCGCGCACGAAGAGGTGGCCAAGCACCTGGGCGCCTAGTGCGCCGGGAAGTAGACGCTGGAGCGTCGCCCGAAATGTATCGAGATCGCTTTGCATCTGCAAGTTGCCCGGGAAGAACTTCGCCTTGAGGCGAGGCTGCTGCGCTTCGAAGACAACGGTGTGATCTTCGCTCCCAAGCTGCAGGCGCACGAGCGCTGCTCCAAGCCAAGCTTCCATGAGAAAAGTTGGTCCGACGCGATGGGCCGGCGCCTGCGTGCCCAGGTCGAACACTCCGGTTTCGTGGGCCTGTGTCAGGCTGTTGGCAAGGCACACGATGTGGTCGAGCTGCGTCTGGTGAAGGAGGATCGTGACCTCGGCAAACTGGCAGTGGACCGTGTTGCGCGATACACCATCCATGACAAGCTCAGAGAGTGTGGCGGTAAACGAATGCGGTAGCATCAGGTCGACCACGTCGGTGGCGCCGGTGCAAAAGCGGAGTGACATGTCTTGAACGGTGAGCCGGCGATGCACCGCCTCGAAGGGTGAACTACCCGCTTGTGACGCCACCTGATTGGCCGCTCGCGCGTGGGCCCCGCGCTGCTGCAGCCGGGCAGTCGGGTCTTCCTCGAGTTCTGTCGATGCAATGCAGAGCTCCAGCAAATGCTTCGAGCCTCCAGGGCCAAGAAACGGCAGCGCCACGACAGTTTCTTGCAAGAACAACTTGACGACCGCACTGGCAGCTGGTGGCGCAGCTGGCATCGAAGCAGGCTTGCAGAAGAAGCGTGCGAGCTGTCCATACGATGGCTCAAGTGAGACACGGCACGGAGCAAGCGAGATACTGATGCGCGAGCCGGCCTCGCTCTCTGGGTTCCACGACCCTCCTTCAGGCCAGGTGCAACTGCTCGCGGGCCACGCCTCTTGCAGCACGTGCAGCAGAGCCTGCTGCGTCGGGCCAGTGCTTGCGCCAAGCGGTGCGAGTAACTCGGCCGACACGCCATCCGGTCCGCTTGCTTCGCAGACAGTGAGCGACTCCACTGAGAGCTCAGCCTTCGTGCGGCCAGTCAGTTCCTGGGTGCTGAGCAGCGACAGCTCCACAAGCTGCACGACTGCGAGGGGCACAGCCTCGCGATCGGCCTCGGGGGCAGCACAGCGCAGCTCAACGCGGAGCCCGCAGATGCGCAAGCGGCCTTGTACATCGACAAGCGCCGACGACGCGCCCTGTGGCTCTGAATCTTCCACCTCCGGGTACACCCAGCGGTGCAAGTATTGCAGCTGGGCGCGTGTGAAACGCAAGGGCGCATACCCGCCAGGTCCACCCACCGACTCAGCAGGGCCGCCGAGCTCCGATCCGGCCGCTGCTTCCACCTCGGCAGGCTGGTGAGGGCTGCGCCACAGCCACGCCAGCCATGAACCCTTGCGCTCGCCGATACCTGCACCGCCATGCACGTCGAGGCCGTCGTTTGACATATGGTGCCGCGCTAGCTCGGTCTCAGAGGTGCTGTTCGCAAGCGGCCGATCATCGTTGAACGCGAGCAGCTCGCTCATTGATGCGGAGCGAGGCACTGCTCGGGCTGCAGCGGGCCGGTCGGGAGAGGGTACAGTAGCCTGGTCCGGTCCGCCCCGCCCCGCTAAGCCACGAAACAAGAGGATGTCCTGCAACCGAAGCCGTTGCTCCAAATCCAGAAGGCGTGCCCTGTCTGCAGGCGCAGGTGACGTGCCCTGCAGGTACGCGCGCCACAACGCCAAATACTCGCGTCGCTGCTCGAGAAACGGCCGGACCAACTCCCATCGGTGCCACCGCCGTTGCTCGCGCAGATCGGCCAGCACGCAATCCCTGGCAAAACGCCACCACCGCAACGACGCACACGCGCCCGTCCTACCCGATGGTGGATGATGGGCGCAGTACCTGCGGACGGGAGGCGAACGGATGGCGGGCGGATGGGTGGCGAGCAAGGAGGCGCACCGCACCTCTCCCGAAGCGCATGGCACGTCCAGTCTGCAGCGAGCTGCAGCATGCCCTCGTACTGCCTGTCGGTGAGCGTGACCTGGACGGGATCCAACGCACACGACCAGCTGTTCCGCGGCTCGTGCGAGCATTCGGGGCCGTTGGCGCGACACTGCCGCAGCAACACGGAGGCGTCCGTCGGCGGCAGCACGGTCTCTCGCGTCCCTTCTGTGGCTATCTCGGCGGCTCCCGCAGCATCCCAGTACAGCGACGCGCCTTCCAGGGCTAGCGTTTTGTGCAGCCAGGGCTGCCGAGCGGCGACTGGTTGGTGCTGTGGCTGCCCATCGGCGTCCGTTGAGTGCATCTCAAAGCGACGCAGGGTTCCGCCGCACGCAAAAAAACAGCCGTCGCCAGCCGTATGCTCGCACCGCACGTGTAGTCGCACCAGATGAACGCGCAAGTTGTCCAGGAGCGTGGCGCCAAGCCGGCTGAGGAACGAGTCAGCCGTTGCGGGCGCCCGCGACGCCGGGTGGGCCAGCCCGGCGTCGGCACGCAAACCACGGAGCAGCTCCTCCGCATCAAGCTGCATCCGCTTACGGAGCTGCTCGCGCTGCGTGTGGGCGGCCGCGTCAGGCTCGTCTCGAAGACGCACACGGAGCAGCAGGTCGTCGCATTCTATCACGACCGGCTCCGAGCGCAGCCTGCTCCAAGGCACGCGGATCTGCAACCGCCCGATGCGCCCCTCGATCAAACGCACCGGCAGATGCAGCGCATCCAGCGCATCCTGCGCAGGGGAGACACCCGGATATAAGGCACCCACATGGCAGCACCTGGATGTTTTGCTCACGGCATTTGGGCGCCTCATATCGCAGGGCGGTGCGGCACTCGCCTGTCGAAGCTCCAGATCGGTCAGGATGATATTTCCTGACCAGATCCCAACTCGCAGCTTTTCCCGTGTGATGTTGGTCACTGCCGCAGGCAGGAACAGGTCAGCCCACGCACATTGAGACACCGGCGGACGCGGCTTCAAGCGGGGCCGCACACCGTAGTTTTTCAGGTAGCGCGTGAGCACCTCGATGAGGAGGACGTGCAGAGGCGAGGAAGTGAGCAGGCTGGTGAGCGTCGCCATCGGCCGGTGACGGCGGCGCGGCGCGATGGCGGCGCGGTGATGGCAAGTTCGCATGTTATATGTGGAACGCAAGCCACTTTTGAGGGTTGTGACACGTAGGGTGAGGGCGTAATCACATTTTTAAGACCTACGCATCCCCCATTTTAACACAACCCCCGCAACTCTTCACCAGCGCAGCGCCTGCCACGCCGCGTTCGACCATGGCAGTGTTGACGCCTTTGTCGGCGCCCTTGCCTGCGCATCTGCACGTGGTGTTCTCCGCCGAGTGCATTCCAGCGTTCGACTGGCAATCGGCCGGTCTCTTCTACTCATTCAACCGCACACGGCAGCCGGGGAGGATCACTCGCCTCCTGGCGTGCTCTGATGAGCAATTGGCGACCTATCCGCAAGCCAACATGGACATGGGACCGACCTTTGTCCACCGCAACATGCGCTTCGATGCCGCGAACGACGCTGAGCGCGGCGACCCCTTCCACGATGACAAGGCCGGCCACGGCTGTCCGCCTCCGCCGTCGAACAGCAGGCTTTCTTTCCAGCGCCGCAGTCTCACATGCGTCCTGCCGCCGCTGCGCAGACGCCAGCTACAACAAGCCGTTCTCTGTCAAGGCGTGGCTTGAGCAGGTCGACGTTGCGGAGGAATTTGTGCTCATGATGGACACGGACATGTATCTGAGGGCGCCGATCGACCCGACAGGCATGGGGTGCTCGCGCGGCACCGTGGTGTCGGCCAAGTATTCGTACCTGTACGGCACGAAATCGGGATTTGCGCGCCACTTCATCGACGAGTCACTCCACGAGCGGATGGTCGGCGTCGGTGGCTTCCACATCTTCCACCGGGAGGACTTGCGGCAGATCGCTCCGCTCTGGCTCGAGTTCACCAAGAAGGTGCGGGCCTTTGCGAACGCGCACCCTGACCAGTACTTTAACGAGAGCTTTCACTACCAGAGCCCACCCGGGAGTCCTGGTCCCACCCCCCTAGAGATGGCCACCAAGCACAAGCAGGCCCGGTGGCATGGTGAGATGTACGGGTACGTCTTCGCAGCGGCAGAGGTGGGCGTAACACACCGCGTCCGAGAGGTGACGCCAACCTCTCCACCCCTGCAGCTGCACCCCCACACCAAGCCCCATCCGCATGCACCACAAAACTGCGCGAAAGACCCGCACTGCGCCGTAGGACGTGATGCTCTACCCGGGGAACGCGCCATTCTTGGGCCGCGCCCCCTTCATCATGCACTATGGCGCCGACTACGCCTTCGGCGACAAGAAGGCCTACTTCAACAAGATGTCGCACCAGCAGCTCCGTCTCGAGACGTGCCCCAACTTCCTCTTTGACGAGCCCTGGGACGGCACCGTCTTGGCGCACACGGCCCAGCTGAGTAAGCAGGATGCACTCTCAACCGAGCATCTCGCCACGCTCAACGCTGCCTTCTGCCGGTTCTATGCGCGCATCGGCTGCAGCCCGCTCCCCGAACGCTGTGGCGGCAGCGCGGCTTCGGCTTTCGTTCTGCAGCTTGTGCATTGGTGCCACCGCTGCTGCACTGGGCCGCCTCTCCGGGCGGGGATTGGCGTCGGGGAGGGGTGTGGTTCGGCGTGGCACGGCTGGGTGGCATGATTCGTTTGCCTCCTTTTGACCTCGCCTTGATCCGACAGGAGACGCACATCGACGCCGTCCAGCCAACGATCGCGCACTGTCGTCAGCGGTCATGTCGAAGGACCGTCCTCTCCCTCGCCCACGCGCCCGCGCTCGCGTTGCCCCGTGGCTGCCGCTGCGGGCTGCATTTCTTGGCCTGTCCGGGCCAAGCAGTGGCATGCCGCATCTTGTAAAGAGTTCAACACAGGTGACGAGGCGGAGATGTGCGCAAGCTGGGCGCGGATGGGCGAGTGCAGCAAAAACCCACTATTCATGCATCGCAGCGCGTACACAGAGTGGTTTGATTTCCCCGGCCCTAGCCGTACACGCCCTAGGCCTGAGGCTGCACTTGGCTCTGCCCTCACCTCCGAATTGGTACGCTACTCCCAGGAAGGGAACCTGCGCCGTGACGTGCAAGAGCTGCAACACGCCAGTGGACGAGGTTCTGGCCTCCACGGACGATCGGTACGCTGGCGACTGGAAGCATCTGAGGAATCTAAAAAGAGGCAAGCAGAAGCAGGATGCGCTCGCGTACATTGCGAGCGCAGAGGAGCTTGAGCTGCACGAGCTCGACGAGGCAATGGAACAGCGGCGCGAGCTCCTTACGCAAAAGGTCGAGCTGTAGCCCCCAAGTACAATCGTCCGCAGGCCGCGTACCAAACTGCGAGGCGGCTGGCAACCTACGCTCGTGCCTACGCCCGTGCCACTCGTTGGTGGGGTGCCGCTCGTGCCTCTCGCGAGTCGCGTCGCTTGCCGTTGCCCGTGTCGCTCGTGTTAAAACTCGGGGTGCTCCGCGTGTCGCCTCCACCAGTGGTGCGCGAGTACAGTTTTCTTTACGAGTGTCGAGACTCTCGAGTGCTGAGTGCTGAACTGCGCTGGGGTAATAAAGTAGTAAGAACGATTTTGTTTTGCGATATAAAAAAACCAAATATCCGGCATATCGGTATCCAGGGTAGTTCCACACACGGCTGATCCGTCCGCTCGTAAGACGTAATGGCGACAAAACGTGCAGTCGGGTGGTTCCACGGCTGGATTGGCTTGCAATAGTTCACTTTGGTAGTGTGTAGGGCGCCTCTGGCGTCTGGGGTCTTTTTGAGCGCTCTAAAGCCACCTCTAGGCGCGTACTGGACTCCAACCATCTAGACTACACAGCCAGACAACACTGGGTCGACCGACACGCACCGTACAGCCCCGTCCCAGTGCTCAACTCCAGCCCTCCCCCCGGTGGGCCGAGTGGTGGCGCGATCGATCCTGCTCTTCTGAAGAGCGGATTGAAGCTTCTCCAGGCAGCACGGTAGCGATTGTTGGCGGGGACGATCCCGCCCTGCTGTTCCAAGTTGGGGCATCGCGCGCGTTCTCCTCGACCGTAGTGCATGATTGTTGGCGGCCGGCGACAGGGCCGGCAGGTTGTCTAAGAACCTAGTTTAGTAACAACACGGGGTAGACAACTCGCCTCTTTCCCCACTTCGCCTCCCAGGAGGGGAGGTAAGTGGCGAACGAGCTAGACGGTACGTACGTCTATCAACACCCCCCCGTAGTCGACATAAAGGAGACTACTCGCCCCCCCGTACTAGCGTCTTGCGTTCGCGGGAAACTGCAATGCGATCAGCCGAGGGGACATTCATCA
>Ga0209302_10000863_pt1 | contig 17548 bp, 18 predicted proteins | sample ArcOceMetagenome_2_FD_187445 | JGI IMG/M metagenome (GOLD analysis project Ga0209302, IMG submission 187445) | Marine eukaryotic phytoplankton communities from Arctic Ocean - Arctic Ocean ARC135M Metagenome (SPAdes) (version 2) | ecosystem: Environmental > Aquatic > Marine > Oceanic | place... | reverse complement strand
TTTTGTCATTTAGAGTTATTTGTTTTACATTTGACAAAATTTAATATTTTTAATTATGAAATTAAAGTATCTATTTCCTAACAAGTATAAGAAAATTGGTTGGTTAATTCTCATTCCATCTGCAATCATTGGTTTGATAACTTTTTATTTAGAATTTGAACCTAATTCTTTGGATTTTAATGTCCCTGCTATTTTTATTGAAGTGCTTTTGGGGGATAAACATTTCTTCGGAATTGTAAACAATAATATTTTAAATGAAATTTTAGGCGTTCTAACATTATTGAGTTCATTATTAGTTGCTTTTTCTAAAGAAGAGTCAGAAGATGAATATATTTCAAAAATTAGGTTAGAAAGCTTGGTTTGGGCTATTTATTTCAATTACGCTATTCTTTTAATATCATTTGTATTGATATTTGATTTGGCTTTTTTATGGGTTATGATATTTAACATGTTTACAATTTTATTGTTTTTTATTATTCGATTTAATTGGCAAATTTCTAAACTTAAAAAAATCGCTCATTATGAGGAATAGCATTAAAGTCGAGAGAGCAAAAAAAAATATTACGCAAGCTGATCTCGCTAAACGAGCAAAAGTCAGTAGACAAACAATTAATGCTATGGAATTGGGGAAATATGTTCCATCAACACTTTTGTCTTTGAGATTAGCTCAAATTTTTGAAGTTGAAGTAAGTCAGATTTTTACTTTAGAAGAATCCGATTGGGATTAGGACATATTACTGCCATGGAATTAGCATAAGAATAGTAGCTGATTTTTACGGACTAAATTTTCGATTAAAAATAAATTTTCATGCGAGCCATAAGCCTTATTTTTAGTGCTATTTCGCCTATTTTTTTTATAAATATTATTATAAAGTGTTGTTATAATTTAAAATAGTCATTAAAAAACAGAAGTTGATATTTTATCGAATTTGACCAGTAATCCCAATTGTGACTCCCTGGGCGTTCAATATAGTCATGGGGTATATTTTTTTCAATCAATTTCTCATGTAATCTCCTGTTGGAACCGTAAAAAAAATCACTCATTCCACAATCAAATATGAGTTTTAAACTGTCTCCTTTCAGCTTGTAGACCATATTAATAACCGTGTTTTTTTCCCAGTATTGCTGATGATCGGAATAATTTCCCAACCGTTTAGGCAAGTCCCAATTATTTGGAAAAGGACGGATATCCAAACCTCCGCTCATGCTTCCTGCTGCTCCCCAAATATCTTGATGCTTAAAAGCAAGATAAAAAGCACCGTGCCCTCCCATGCTTAAACCTGTAATAGCTCTAGCAGACTTTTTCGCTGATGTTTTATATTTTTTGTCTATGGTATCAATAAGTTCTTTGGAAATATAGGTTTCATATTTCATTGTTTTATCGATTGGGCTATCAAAATACCAACTGGTAAGACCGCCATCAGGGCAAACAATTATGATATTATATTTATCCGCATACTCTTTTATTCTCGGAACCTTTGATATCCAATCCGCATAATCTCCACCAGCGCCATGAAGTAAATACAAGACAGAGAAGTTTTCTTTTTCAGTAGAATAATTATCCGGTAGTATTACAATATTTGGAATAGATTTATTCATGGACGCACTCACGACCATAACTGTATCTATTTGGGATGCGATAATAGATATAGTATTACAAATTAAAAGAAGTACTATTATTTTTAGTTTCATGATTTTGGTATTAATTCCTTATCAGGTATTTGTGTATGATTAGTTACGGGTTTTAAGCACTAAAGTAGCAAATAAATTACAGTTATAAAGTCCACGAGGACTTTCGCAAGTAGGCGTTAAGCCAGCAATAAATTATGCACGGTGTTGTTATTTTGTTATTTTATTTCTAAAGTTAACCTGTTTGTTATATCCTTAAAAATCTCTCAATATGCAATTAAAACAGAAGCATTTCTGTATAATATAACATTTTAGATTTTTCACTATTCCACAATTTGCTACAGATTTCTTTAATCAGACTCTTCAATTCGATATAAGATTCTTTCTCGGGTATATACTTTGTTTAATCTTTTTGATTGATATATCACCGCCTATCCATTTCAGTTATATTTTTTGAGCAGAGTGATTAATATTTTTTCTACGTTCTCCGACAAGATTCTCCAATTTAAAGCATATGCTACTCGAGAATCATAAATTATATATTTTTCAGGAAACATATATGCTCCAACTTTTGAGGCACTCGCATTTTTTTTATAATTAGGTTTGTCCGAGTTTAAAAATACTAAAATAAAACGAACCATAATAAAAACAGTAGGATTTTAAAAGTACACACAGACCAAGTAATTGGTTATATGCATTGTTGTGCTATCATAATTTTTTAGAGATTTGTATCAAAAATTAGATAAGCAATAAACAATAAAAAATAAATAGCTAGATAGAACAGGTAGAAGTTTCTAAACTTTTTATATTCGAAATTTTCAGGATAGATATTTCCAAAAAGACCTTTAATTTCTCTCCAAAAAAGAGGTTTAATGTTAATTAACCAACTATCGGTTTGATATACGATTTTTCGGAATTTACTTCTACAAAAACTTAATGGTAATCCCCAAGCCACAAAAAGTATAAACCAAATATTTTTAATTATAAAATCCATTATCATTTATTTTTTTGGGAACCACGGAAAAAAGGAATTTGTTTTTTGAATGTAATCGCTATATTGAGGTTTTGACTCTTTTAAAGTTTTTTCAAGTAAGCGCACACCTGATATTTTAATAATCAATAAAGTCATTATAATAGCACCTATTATTTGCCAGTAACTGCCGGCTGCAACGCTAAAAATAGCATATGACCACCAAACAGCTGAGTCGCCAAAATAATTTGGATGCCTTGTGTATTTCCAAAACCCTGTTTTTAAGACCTTTCCATTGTTTTTTAAATTATTTTTAAAACGTGCTAATTGAAAATCGCCACCAGCTTCAAAAGTAAATCCTATAAGCCATACTACAATTCCTATATAATCCAGTACATTGAGGGTTCCATTACTGGTACTTGAATTAATCCCTAAAAGGGGTAAAGAAACAATCATAATCAAGGCTCCTTGTAATAAAAACGTTTGGAAAAAACTAAACCACCAATAGCGTTTTAGGCCATAATTTTTTCGGAATTCCTGATATCTAAAATCTTCTCCTTTGCCAATGTTTCTAAATGCAAGATAAATTGCAAGCCTAAGGCCCCAAATACTCACTAAAGTTAAAATCAATATTTTTCTAGTATTTAATTCTCCTGACATAAATACGTAAAACGTATTAACAACTACAAACCCTAAACCCCAAAAAACATCTACAATACTAACATTTTTTATAAAAATACTCCAAATCCATAATAGAGTTACAAAAGTTAAGATGATTAAGGCTGCTTGAGAAAATAGTGTTATCATAGGTTATTGGTTGATCATACTGAAGCACAACGTTTAGTATAAGGGCAGTAGCAGATTTAAAAGCACTTATCTTTCGGGTAGCAAGATGCTTCATTAAATTCAAAACGGTTTGAGAAAGTACCAAACCGCTATTATTTTTGTACATTGTTATGGCCTAGTTTTAGAATTTTTCAGCCATAATAGGATGTTATTTTATATCATCATAGAATTTCACCATACTTACTTGCATATAAGGTAATAACCATAGGAAACCAATACCTAATGTGAGAATGCAAAGTAAAGACCATCCAATAAACCTTAGTCCCAAACAGAAATATTTCCATTTATATCCGTTCATCATTTTTTTGCTTTTATTGATTGCTTCCATTGCTCCAATTGAATTGTCATCAGCAAGAATATAAAAAGTCATAGAAAAAGATAATGCAGCAATAATTCCAGGAATTATTAACAAAAGAGTCCATAAAAATATAAATAAAAGCATCAGTAAGTAAGCTCCTAAAGAAGTGCTAAAATTATTAAACCCTTGAAATATTTGCTCTAGCCTTGCATCTTGATTCCTTGAAATATTTATTGAAAATATAGCAATTCCAAGCGCCATAGGACCGGAGATAGCTAATAACAGTAAACCCGCAAGTGGGAAAAATTCAGTTGTTGCCTGAATGGCACCAATTATTAACATATATACAACGAATGTTCCAACTGCAAGACCCCATTTCTCCTTTAAAGATTTACGTGCCATTTGCATTAATACTAGATTCTCTGTTTTCATACTATATTATTATTATCCCTACTCTTAGGGTTTTTCAGATACACCTTTTTTTTTGTCACATTGCGTGGTCAGCCTTTTGGCTTACGCAAACCTTTTTTTAGTTTTTAACTTGCCCATAACGTTGGTGTGTATGGTTTGTTGATTGTCTCCAACAACTAATTTAGTAAATAATTCCCGAATATGAAAATCTGAGAGGATTTTGGCAAGTAAGCGATCCATAACGTTTAGTATAAAAAACGTAGGGCAGTTAGCTAATACTTTCGTTTCGGTTTATTACTTAGCTCAATATAAATATTTTGCTTTTATTATTTCTTCTGTAAACGCCAAATTTTATATTTAGCGGGCTTCATTAATGTGCACAGACATTCTGGTTTAATATGAATTCCCTATGTTTTTTATACATTGTTGTATAACGTCCACACACAATAATTATTTATAAAAACTTTAATATGAAGCCAAATAATTATAGCATTGGAACTCTTAACTTTTTTTTTAAAATGAAAAGTTTAAACTAGCAAAGGCGAAATGGAGTTGAATAAAATTATACCGATTAGTTCCGTCTGCACCACCTTCAAGCAGCCGATAACCAATGTTCCCTTGCATATTTTTAGTAAAATTATATTTTCCAGATAGGGAAAGGTCAATTGCTCTGCCTTTACTTGCAATTATACCTTCTCCAAAAAACACAACACCCACTTTTTGAGAAATACCCCAATTCGCTAAAACGTTTACTAGCGGCACGAAACCAATACTAAAATTCTCGCTTAACAGTTCTGTATTCTTCAAAGAGGTTCCTGCAGCTCTAATTTTTGCAGAAAAGCCAAGACCAAATTTAAATTTGTTGTTACTTATGATTCTTCGATTATAGGTAAAGCGATAAGAGTTAAACTTATAAACAGCTTCTAATGGTAGGTTCGCTATAAAGTTTTTTCCATCAAAAAGGATATCCCTATCTATTTCTCCAGTTACTACAATTTTTAAAGGTGCATAAAGAATTGAAAAGTGATGTTTACCATTTAATAAAAACCCAGCACGAAGTCTAAAAAATGGGCTTGCCGGTGTCGAAAAATCATTTTTCAGAGAAAATAGCGTTCCATTATTACCATTACGAATATTATTAGAGCCCGTAAATAATACTCCTGATTCGATATTAATAAAAGTCTGAGCATTTGTAGATAAATTCAAGTTCAAACAAATAAAAAGAATCCAAAAGCATGGTTGGAAAAGAAGCTTAGAAGCTAAATGATTCATATGAAGTATTTGTTTTTTTTAACCGTGTTATTTAATGTTTTACAACGTGTTGTGAAACGTTTTTATTCCTCAGCGATGTTATTTTTTATTTTCGGGTTCAAATTTGTCAAATACTGTGCAAACTCAAATTTATTTTTTGGTGAAATTATTAACTCTTCAAATTTTCCATATTTAATTTCAATTCGGTCAAACGATGCTGCTGGCGAAGAAACAATATTACTAGATTTTGTTATTTCCTTTATTTCATTGATTTCAATTGGTTTGTAGGTAAAGAATCCACATTTAATTTTAAGTTTTTTTTCCTCAATTGTATATTCCGTTTTGAGGAACATATGAGTTATAAGTCCGAAAATTATTATTAAAAATAAACTTATTAAAGTCAAATTCAGATTGATTCCGCTTTTAATAAGGTTTAGTATTAATGGACTGAAAAAGACTATGAATACAACAGTCAATAATCCGTAAGAAACTTTGGAAGAATATTTTTTAGTCATATTTCACTCTTTTATTCGGGTTTTTCTGTTAATGTTGCACAACGTTCTAGTATAAGAATAGTAGCGGATTTATTTACACTAATTTTTCCTTTAAACACAAACCTTTTTTATATTTAGTTACTTTCGTTTTAGCTATTAAACCGCTATTATTTTTATACATTGTTATATTTAGTTCTTTTAAAAATAAATCCTTTATAAATTTTAATGTTTTACAATCAATTTCTTTGTAGTTGTTCCTAAATTATTTTTTATTTTAATATAATAAATACCACTGTTAAAATTCTTCACACTAAACTGTAATTTACTAGATGAATTTATAACACTATCTACATTTAATTGTTTCCCTAGAATGTCATAAACGGTTAGATTAGAAATATGATTAAAACTTTGAATAGTGACTAAATCATTTGTTGGGTTTGGAAATATTAATACGTTTCTAAAAGTTGCTTCATTCAAATCTAAAATATTAGGAACTTCTTTTAATTCCCATTGAAAACTTTCCCAACGTGAGTTAATTGAGCTGTGCTCTGCGTATCCTAAGTCATTTTCAATATTAATGTATTGGTTCGAACCAGAATTATTTAGAAACCTATTATGTGTGCCGTTAACTGTTCTTTTTTCCCAAATAGAACTTGGTGAATTTAAGGCTATAGATGTGCATTCCAATGCCCCAGTTTGGTTTTCCATATGTACTTTATCTCCCGAGAAAGCATTTTCTAAATAGTAATAGCCATTCCCTGCGATTATTAGTTTCTATTTGAAAGTGTCATTACTTGTTTCTGCACTATATCTTACGACACCTCCATCTTGATATAAATAATTGTTTTTGAACCTATTCTTTATATAGTATAGTTTTTGGTCATCTAAACTCTCAATATTATCCATAAGTGCTATGGCATCACTTACCTCATAGTTTATAAAGTAGTCTCTAGTTTGGTTTAATGTATTTTGAATGCTTTGATCATTTGAATATTTTTTTCTCAGATCGAATAAACGATATATCTGTTGGAGTTCATATTCAGAGTAAGAAACACCTAATTTTGCTTGTAGATTAGTTAACATTTTGAATCCATATTCATAAGTAGGCTCATACATTGTTCCTTCTCCAAAATCATTCCAAGTCACTAATTGCAATGCATCTATTGATGTTTTATTCTGTATAGCCAAGTCAAGTGTTTGGTTCAATAATATTCCTTCATTGTGTTCTAGATAAAAATAATTATTTCCCCAACCACCTTCTGAATAGAAATCATTAAAACCAGGATAAGCACAGCCCATGGCATAGTCTAGAGTTGAAGCAACAGAGTTATAAAAGTAATTGATACCAGATACACCACTTTCAATTACCCAATCATATCCACCTCCTGCATTCTGACCAACTTTATATTTATCCCAATATAGAGGTAAAAAAACTACCTCTTCCTCAGCCGCAGTCATTGCGTAATCCCAACTAGCTTCATCGTTAATATTAATAGGACCAAATATTCCAAAAAAGGGTTTTCCTGAGCTGGTTCTTATAAAGTTATTTTTTGGAAAATAATTATTCTTCAAATATTCTATATTAATATGGACATAGTCAACAAGGTTCAAGCCATTTTCATTACCAACAAATCTATCTTCCATTATGACACTAAAATCTATATCAAGCACTTCAGATGCAGCCACAATAGCATTAGAATTTTCAAGTAATAAATCAATATCGCCATTAGTACCAACCTTGCCATACCAGTTAATCAAAATTCCATCTATCCCACTATATTTCATAAGTAAAAGATGGTATTCAATAACATTTGGGTCTTGACTGTCGTATGGCCCAATTAAGGGATAATAATGTGAAGCAATTTCTCGTTTTCCAGTAATTTCATCAACTATTACATTAGGACTTTTATTAGCCATTGTCCAATGTGCTCCCCAATTAGTATTATAATTAGGAGAATCAAACCAAGGCATATAATGCATATAAACTGGTTTATCGAATGTATCAGTCCCTTGAGAAAAAGTAGTATGAATACATCCAAAAAAAAACAATAAAGAACAATACTTTAAAAATACTCTACTCATGATTTTTTAATTAAATATAACGGTTTTATGTATAATTTTTTGTGTGTTTTAAGTAGTACATTTAGTAAATAAAACCGAACCAAGAAAGTCGGTTTAGACTTTCGTAAATAGGTTAAAACCAGCTATTATTTTTATACATTGTTGTAGCTAGTTCTACCAATATTTTAGTTCTTTTCCTTTTTCATATCGAAGCCTTCCTAATAATTCGTATCCAATTGAATTAAAATGTATTCCGTCTTTTAATAATGTTTTAGGAGTTTGATTTTTATCCATTCTTTCTAAATCTTCATTAGTCGGATATTCTCCGTTATTTGGTAATAACTCAAATTCAATTGCATCATATATTGCTTTCTCAGACATATATTTTTTTAAATCAATAAGTTTTTTACCATATTTCTTTTTTATAGGTTTAACTATTTTTGAATTGCCATTTCCATGTGAAGTGATAATTATGATGTTTTTATCACCTTTATGTTTTACAAATTGATTTATTTGATTGAGTAAATCCTCAGGGTTTTCATAACCACCATTCTGTCCGATAAATATTGTCGCAATTCCTTTTGTTTCAAATGAAAGTTGAGTTATGATATTAGTTTTAGGTTTAGTAGTGTATGATTCAGAACTTCTTCTATTTCTTTTAATTGAATATTTTTCTGTCTTTGAGTTTCTTTTTAGGGTGCATTCAATACCATTAATGTAACATGGGTTTAAACCACCTTCACCTTGTATAAGAGGATAAATATTTTTATTATTGTAAGAGCTATAAATTCCATTTGGGATTTCAACACTTGATCCATTAGCAGGTATTGTGATAGTATCTTTTATATACATTGGAATCCCTCCTTGTCTTGCTCCAATTGTTAAGGAGTTCTCTCCACCAACACCTCTGTTTTTTACAATCCAATTTTCCTTTAAAAATTTTAAAGTAACATTCGACATAGTTGTTCCTTCACCTCCAGCACCAGCTGTTAAGGAATCTCCAATGTCTATTAAAACTTTAGCTCCTTTGTATTTACGGTTCTTATCGAAAGAACTGATTGAAAAAAGGATTATTAGAAAAAGTAAATGTTTAGGTAGTTTTTTTAAATTCATTCTTTAATTTATTTTCGAATTAGCTACAACATGTTTGTGTATGATTTCGTTGCGTGTTTAAGCACTAAAGTTAGCAAATAAATCACAGATAGAAAGTCCGCGAGGACTTTCGTAAGTAAGCTAAAACTAGCAATGAATTATACACGTTGTTGGCAACTGTAATTTATAATTTTGATGTTGTTATTATTCGCTCATTTTCATAGTTTTCTTTCCAATTGAGAATTATATATGAAGTCAAATTTTCCTTTTTTAGTTTTAGTTCCCCCTCCTTTTTTTGATAGTAAATTTTATATTCAATCCACAAAAAAATCTTTGTTAAATGTTTAGTTTTAATTTAAAATTAATACTAGTAAATATGAAAATTTATATGTTTTTTTGCAAATGTAAAATTAAAATTAAATGTCAAGATTAACTAAACTTTCTTATTGCACTATCATCATTATGTTGCTAATGTACTCATGTTCGCCAGACAAAGACAACGATATGATTACCGAACCAGAACTTATAAGCCCCGACCAATATAACTCTGAGGTTGTTGTTCGTTGGTTTAATCTAATTAAAGTGTTGACTACTGAAACAACAGGTTATACACCTCCTGTGGCAGCAAGAGCATTCGGTTACACTGGTGTTGCTTTATACGAGTCTGTTCAAGTTGGTACGACTAATAAATTGTCTTTATCAGGTAAATTAAATGGATTAAATTTAGAAACTACCTTTATGGAAGGTCTAGAATACCATTGGCCAACAGTTGCAAATACTACGATAGCGAGTATGACGAAATTCTTTTACTCTAATGCCTCACTTACTAATTATTCTAGTATTCTTGAGCTAGAATCTGAATTTAACAATCAGTTTACAAATGATATTGATGACGATGTAATTAAGCGATCAATTGCTTTTGCAAATGGTTTAACTGATGAAATTTTACTATGGTCTACAACAGATGGTGGTCATGGTGCTCAGTTTAATAATTTTCCGGTCGAATACGAGCCTCTACCAGGTGCTGAATTTTGGAAACCTACCGCACCAAATCAACGTGCTTTACAACCTTACTGGGGAAATAATAGACCATTTATATCATTGAACATTGAAAATTCTATTCCTGTTGATCCACCTGCTTACAGCACTGATGTTAATTCTACTTATTATATAAGAGCTCTTGAAGTTTATGATGTTGTAAATAATGTAACGCCAGAACAAACTGTAATCGCTGAATTTTGGTCAGACGACCCACAAACTTCTGCCACTCCTCCTGGTCATTCTATCTCAATTTTAAATCAGTTAATTGATGATAAGGAACTTGATTTATTAGCTTCTTCAGAAGCATTTGCAAAATTAGCTGTTGGGATTAATGATTCTTTTATTTCTTGTTGGAAGGTAAAATACACAACTAATTACCCTCGTCCAGTTTCAGTAATCAATAATCAAATTGACGCTTCTTGGGAAACAATTTTAGAAACTCCACCTTTCCCAGAATATACTTCAGGTCATTCGGTACAATCTGGGGCATTAGCAAGAATTTTAACATCATTATTCGGAGATAATTATACATTTATTGATCGTACGCACGAAAATAGAACAGATATTGATGGAACTCCGAGAGTATATTCTTCTTTTTATGATATGGCAGAAGAAGCTGCTGTTTCTAGATTATACGGAGGTATACATTTTAAAGAGGCAATTGAACTAGGATTAGATCAAGGATACCAAATAGGTGAAAATGTAATTAATATGTTTGATAATTAAATGATTGATGATCACTTAAAAACAAAAAATTAAATCTCTAATCCAATACAATTTTTTCAAGGGTAAAAGATTAGAAAAATTAAAATCTTAGACAAGACCTTCATCTTGTCTGAGATTTTTTATGAGGCATAGCCCCTTGGCTGAATAGTTAGTATTTTATGGTAATCTTGTAGTATCTTCCCATTATTAAATTTTATAAAGTACTGAGTTCACTAACAATGTTGACTTGCTTGAGCTAATCAATAAGAAATTATAGTTTTTCCATCTTTTTCTTTATCACCAACAAATCAAGTATTTTCTATTCTTTTCAGGAAGAAAGCCACAAGAACTTCCTTTCATACTATCTTTATAAATTTTTTCGTCTTTATTTCCTTTGTATAATTCCTTAATTACCTATGTTGATTCTTAAATGCTTTCACTATTTTCAATTTGATTTAAAGTTTGAAACTCAACAATTCTGATGAAATTCAAAATTGAATACGCATTAACAATTTTAATTGAAGAACAATTGCAAGAAAGAGAATTAATTGAAGCAGTTAAAAATATAATTATCAATAGGAACTGCTTAATTTTCATTCGTTCGTTTTATAGTTTACAACGTGTTTGTATATGATTAGTGGCATGTTTAAGGACCTAATTTAGTAAATAAAAACCGTATAGAAAATCCGCGAGAACTTTCGCAAGCAGGTAATAAGCCAGCAATAAATTATATACTGTGTTGGCATTGGTATTTATTTTTTAAACACAAAAGAAATCAATCGAGGTAGGCCGTTTTCATTATTTTCATCAAACCATTCTTTCATTTCCACAAATTCAAAACCATTCTTTTTTGCAGCATCAATATATTCCGAAACGTGGTGAATATAAACGTCTAATTCCTTTGTACCGTTTTCAGTTTCATATTTGGCTTTGCTTCCAGAATATTGTTTAAATGGATGTAATTCGCTTATGAAAAATAAACCATTGTTCTTTAATTTCAGACTTGCTTGATTAAAAATATGGCTTAAATTTTTTATATGTTCAAGAGTTAAACTACAAGTTATTAAGTCGGCAAAGTTATTGTCAATTTTCCAACTTTCAGTTAAATCTGCTCTTTTGAAAATGACGCTTTCGTCTGATATTTTTTCTTTGGCTTTATTTAGCATTTCTTGGGAAAAATCTAACCCAATTATTTGCTTTGCTTTTCCCAATAACCATTTTGTGTTTTTCCCTGTTCCACAACCTAATTCCAAAACATTTTCAAAATTATATTTGTTTAATGTTTCTATTGTAGCTATTGTATCTAAATCTCTTGTACGGTTTTCATTTGTGTCATATTGATTTGCCCAAATATTATATGCTTTTTCAATGCTCATTTACTGTTCTTTCAATATTAACTTGTTTGTGTATGGTTAGTTGCGTGGTTAAGCAACTAATCTAGTAAATAAATGACAGATAGAATATTCCGCAGGAATGTTCGTAAGTCGGCTGTGACCTAGCAATTAATTATACACGGTGTTACCATACGTTTATATAGCACATTATTCAGTTCTTGATTATTTTTCTTAAAGGAATAGTTTTTATACTTGTCCTAACTTTTGGAAGCAATGTAATCGTCCACAAAGTCTTCTAAAACATCTAAAGGAATAGCTCCATGCGAAATAACCACTTCATGAAAATCACGAATATCAAATTTATCTCCTATTGCATCTTTTGCTTTTTTACGCAATTCTAAAATTTTCAACATACCAATCTTATATGCAGTTGCCTGACTAGGCATCACAACATGTCTCTCCACCATTTTAATGGCGTCTAACTCATTATTTGGTGTATTATCAGTATAATATTTTATTCCTTCTTCACGCGTCCATCTTTTTGAATGTATACCAGTGTCTACAACTAACCTACATGCTCTCCACAATTCCATAGCCAAACGGCCAAAATCAGAATAAGGATCAGCATAAAAGCCCATTTCTTTTGGAATAAATTCAGAATATAAGCCCCAACCTTCTGTATAAGCTGTGTAACTGCCAAATTTTCTGAACTTTGGAATTTCTTGTAATTCTTGCTGAATTGCCAATTGCATGTGGTGTCCTGGAATTCCTTCATGATATGCTAATGCTTCCATTTGATAGGTTGGCATAGATTCCATATCGTATAAATTAGCATAGTAAATACCTGGTCTTGAGCCATCTGCTGCAGGGCGATTGTAAAATGCTTTTCCAGCTGATTTCTCTCTAAATGGTTCAACTGCTTTCACGATGATATCAGCCTTTGGCTTTGTAATAAATATTTCATCTAATCTCGTTTTCATACTATCTATTAAATGTACCGCCTCTTTTAAATAAGCATCCTTACCTTCTTTGTCTTTAGTATAATAGAATTGCTTATCCGTTTTCATAAACTGAAAAAAGTCTTGCAATGTTCCTTCAAAGGCAACTTGATTTTTAATTGCCTCCATTTCTACATGAATTCTTGCAACTTCACTCAATCCTATTTCGTGAATTTCATCAGCAGTTAAATCAGTTGTTGTAGTCTTTTTTAAAGCCATTTTGTAGAATGCTTCGCCATCAGGTAATTTCCAAGCACCATCATCTGTATTCGCTCTTTCTTTCTGCGCTTGCATAAAGGAAATAAGTCCTTCGTAAGCAGGTTTTACAGATGTCAATAAGGCTTCTTTAGCTTGAGTTTCTAAATTAGATTTAGTTTCATTATCTATATCCAATTTGTTCACTTTCTTCATAAAATCTTTCAATAAAGTACTTTGTATAGTAGTAGCATCAAATGGTTGGCCAACCAATATATTTTCTGAATCTTGAATCACTTTGTCATAGACAAACTTTGGTGGTAGTATCCCTAATGCTTCACGTGTTTTTAAATTATCAACCAATTGTGAGAAAAATTTATTGAAAGTATTTAATCTTGAGACATAAGCTTCGGCATCTTTAACATCATCAATTCGATGCATATTTATCATAAATGCTGGCTTTCCAGATTGCGCTCCGTGCATTTGATTTACAGGATAATTATGCAATCTATATTTATAATTAATTATACTATTTTCTTTCCGTTGTTTAAACAGTTTATAACTTAATAATGTATATTTAGAAAGTGCATCAACATTCACTGAATCTATTAACCAGGCCAGCTCTTTTTTGTCTATTTCTAAATCTCTTTCATCAGCTTCTGGGGAATTGTCATTTAGTTTCCCGTAGTCCTTTTTTATTCCAAGTCTCGTTTGAAATTCAGGAGATAAATTCACTTGATAATCAAATGATTTTTGAAAAAAATCATTGGCCTTTTTTGATTCTGATAAAATTTCTGCTTCGGTATACGCTTTAATGTTTTTTTCTTTTTTACAAGAAATTAATACTGTAACAGTCAATAATATCAGTGCAAATTTTAAAACTATTTTTCTCATAATATATTTATTTTATAATTTCATTACTCCACGTTTTTTCTAAATGTATGCTAACGTTCTTGTGTATGGTTAGTTGCGTGATTTAAGTAATTGAGTTAGTAAATAAAACACAAGCCTAGAAAGTCCGTGAGGACTTTCGTAAGTAGGCTTTTATTAGCAATTTTTTTACATGGTGTTGGCATTTCGTTATTTTATTTTATTTTATTTTTTCACAAATTTGTTGTTGTATCCTAGTATTCTATAACTATAAATTCCTTTACTTAAATTAGAAATATTTAGTTCAATATTTTTCCCATTACCAATAATTTCTTTTTCAATTACTTTTTTTCCATTAATGTCATAGATTTCAATTTTCTCTTTTTCATTATTTTTCAAAGGATTTGTGATATTAATTATATTAGATGAAGGATTTGGGAATCCAATAAATTCCCCTCTTGAATGAAATGCTTCTTGGGTTGAAGAAAGAGTTCCCGAAAGCCCATAAATATCATAAGTTATGTTATCACTTTTATCATTTGTTTCTGTTAATAATTTGAAGTTATTATTTTCATCTTTAAAGTAAAATGCTTCGTGTCTATCTCCAAAATCAAATAAATTTGTTCCGTCTTCGTCAAAAAGCAACATTTTATTTTCACTTCCTTCAGTTCTGTTTGCTTGAGTCCTAATAATAAATTCTATCTTATTATTAGAATTAAATAGCTTGTCCGAAGCAAGAAATACTGCTCCAATCTCAATACTATTAGTTAGAGAAATACTAACTGTTTTATAAAGAGTATGATTACTATCATATATCGATATTTCGTTATCTGTTGAATTAATAGTGTAATAATTCAAACCACTACTTGTCAAGAAAGCAAAATTTTTCGGATAATTATTAGAACCATTAGATGTGTAATTTTTTTCCAAAGTTTGACTAAAACTGATTGAACTAATTGCAATAAATAAGTAAAGTAATTTCTTTTTCATAATTTTAATTTGTGCTAATAGTAAGTAATTTTTATTAAATGACTGAATTTTAGTTGGTTCACGTTAATGAATGCCAACGTTTTTGTATATTGTTTTTTGTGTGTTTAAGCGACTAATTTAGTAAATACAAAACCAACTAGAAAATCCGCGAGGATTTTCGTAAGTAGAGTAGAACTTAGCAATTAATTATATACGGTGTTGGCAACTGGCTTTATTTTTATCGGTTCAATTTTAAATCCCTGTTCTTTTAATTGCTCTAAAATCCCACATTTTTTTCTTAAATGAAAAAACCCAACAGCAATAAATATATTTTGTTTCCTTAATAAATTTGGAATAATTTTCATCCATTCATTATTTCGTTGAAGATTTAGAATATCTATTTCACACTCTTTTTCAAACTCATATTCTAAATCGAATTTTCTATATTTATTCGCAAGCCAGCAAATATTCATATTAGGTTTGTCAGTAGTCATTTGGTTAATCCAAGCACTAATATTTTTTCTTTCTTTTTTCCATCTAGGATTTTTATTTTCTTTTTCGATTAAACTTACTTGTAAACTATCTGTTTCTAATCCTAAAACTTTAATTTTGTTTTCTTCCGCAATGTGTTGTAAGTAATCATCAAAATCGTCAAATTTATCAGTTGGTTTTGTGGTTTTACATTTAATTTTTTGAAATTCTTGTTGTAGTTTGTAGCTGATCTCCCATGGTTTTAGTTTATATAAATCTACTTTCCAATCTTTTGCAATTACTTTAAGTTTTCTAAGGTCTTTTTTCTTTAATCTCTTTTCAATTTCTAGAGATGGTTTTCTTCTTTGCATCATTTCGCTTGTATTCTTATCAATCGATTCGAAAACAGCAAGGTCAGAACTCAAAAGAGATTCTTTGATTTCTGGAATTGAATCAATAAATGAATTCCCAAATTGGTGAAAAGTTCCAATAATGAATGATGTCTTGTTATTTATTGTATCCGTTACTTTCCATAAAATGGTGTTTTGACTTATCGCTACATGCGAAATTGTCAAAAGAATAAATATATTTAATGCGTGTTTCATTTTTCTACTTGTTGCCAACGTTTATGTGTAAGAAAAGTTGCGTGGTTTAAGTAATAAAGTTAGTAAATAAAACACGAACCAAGAAAATCCGCGAGGACTTTCGCAAGTAGGCAAGAAGCTAGCAATAAATTATATACGGTGTTGTAGCACGTTTTTAATATTCATACAATATTTCATCATCAGAATTAGTAATATTCAGTTGTACTTGATTTCCGTCAACTTGTAAATTTGAAATATCGAAACTCAACTCTTTTGTAATAAATGCTAAGCATAATTCCTCATTTTTTAAGGATAATCTTAAATTTCTTTGTACTGGATTTGATTCCAATATATCTTCTGAATCGATGAGTTTTAATTCCCAAGTATCTCCACTACATCCACTTGAACTAAAGTTTATTTTAAGACAATTTTCGGTTATTTCCAAACTATTAATTGTTAATTGGTCGGATGATGCATTTGCATATTCCTCCGAACTAATTAATGTCGTGAAATCACAAGTCATTGAATTGTCACTATCATCATCATTATTACAACTTGCAATAAAAATAATTACTAAAATAATTCCTAAACTTAATTTTCTAATTTTCATAAATCTGTTTTTACTTTATAGATGCAATAATTACGGAATGGTTGCGTCAAACGTGCTACAACGTTTACTGTAAAATGCGTTTTAATGCAATTTACACGTTGTTGGCTGTTGTCTTTTTTTTCTTATTCTTATAAAATGATTTTTTTGCAATGTAAATCGTTTTTTTTACCTCACAATAAACAATTGTTTTCTCTTTGTTTGTAAGAGAAGTAATTTTCACTATTTCAATTTCATTTTCAGTTCTTATTCTATTTTTAATCTCATCTATTTCAATATTTGTGAATATGAATTCTGCGAACAGATTTTCTTTAGCAGGTTTTCTAAAATAAATTTCTGCCGATTTATCCCAAACAACATAATCATTACCGATTATATTAATTAATTGAACCATTGGAATTGGGTCAACAGATGAAAATAAGCTTCCTCCAAATATTGAGTTTACATAGTTTTTATTCTTATAGCTAATAGGTAATTTTATTTGCACGTTCAATAAATCCTTTGATACTCTTATTATTCTTGCTGTACTTCTCCTGTACATAGGAGATAAATTGAATCCATATTTAAGCAACTTATCCTTTCCAATATACTTTGAGCCTATTTCTACAATCTTCTTGTAAATCGACATTTTTATTTTTTTTAATGACAGCCAACGTTGTTGTGTATGGTTTGTTGCGTGTTTTAAACACTAAAGTTAGCAAATAAATCACAAATAGAAAGTC
>Ga0209302_10000860_pt1 | contig 17572 bp, 7 predicted proteins | sample ArcOceMetagenome_2_FD_187445 | JGI IMG/M metagenome (GOLD analysis project Ga0209302, IMG submission 187445) | Marine eukaryotic phytoplankton communities from Arctic Ocean - Arctic Ocean ARC135M Metagenome (SPAdes) (version 2) | ecosystem: Environmental > Aquatic > Marine > Oceanic | place... | reverse complement strand
CCCCCGGGTGCGTGATGCGCACATCATGATATGCAATATCGGATCTTTTGGTTTATATTTCGTATGACGCCAGTCGCCCCCCCGCCCCCCGTACAACCGGTCTGTGCTCTGTGGCGTCCACATGGGCGTTTACCTGATGCGATGCAATCTACGACGCACCACTCTTCGCGCCGCCATTCGGGCCCGTACCCTTCGGACCTCCTTTGCCCCCCTTGCCTCCCTTGAGCTGGTCGTGCTGCGTCTTCCAGTGACTCGCAGCCTTCTTGAACTTCAAGAGCTCCGCCTTCAGGAACACCACATCGTCGCCAGTGCTTGCTGCGGGAGCCTGCGCTGAAGCCGCTGCCGCTGCCTGCGCCGAGGCCGTTGCCGCCGCCTGCGCCGCCTCCACCTGCGCGTCCTTCGCTTTCACCGCCTCTTGTGCCGCCGCCAGCTGCTCCGCCGCCGCTGCGCCCTGGCTGCGCTGAGCCTCCAGCTCCGCCTCAAGCGATGCCACGCGCTCCGTGGCCGCCTGCACCGCCGCCGCGCCCGCCTCGCCCTCGGCCGCCTCCGCGCTGGCCGGGGCCGCCGCCACTGCTGCTGCCGCCGCGTCTGCCTCTCCCTTGACTTTGCCGTGCTGGGCCTTCCAGTGCGCCGCAGCCTTGCGCATCTTCTCTTTGATCACTTCTGCCTCTGCAAGCTGCTTCTTCAGCGCTGCCATCTCTCCCGCCGCTGCCATCGCCACCGCCGCCTTGGATTGTGTCGCCGCCGCTTTGGCTTGTGTGGCCTCCTGCGCCGAGGCCGTTGCCGCCGCCTGCGCCGCCTCCACCTGCGCCTCCTTCGCTTTCACCGCCTCTTGCGCCGCCGCCAGCTGCTCCGCCGCCGCTGCGCCCTGGCTGCGCTGAGCCTCCAGCTCCGCCTCAAGCGATGCCACGCGCTCCGTGGCCGCCTGCACCGCCGCCGCGCCCGCCTCGCCCTCCTCACCCTTGGCCGCCGTGGCCCCTGACTCCGCCGCCGACAGTGCTGCCGCTGCCGCTGCCTCCGCCGCTTCCGCCGCCTCCTTCACCTTGCCGTGCAGCCCTTTCCAGTGCGCCGCAGCCTTGCGCATCTTGGCCTGGACCACCTCTGCCTCGCCCAGCTGCTTCCTCAGCGCTTCCAGCTCCCCCTCCAGCCCGCTCGTGTTCACAGCAGGCGCGCTCTCCGGTGCTGCTTCCGCCGCCACCGCCGCCGCTGACGCTGCCACCGACGCCGCCTTGGCTTGCGCGGCCTCCTGCGCCGAGGCCGTTGCCGCCGCCTGCGCCGCCTCCACCTGCGCCTCCTTGGCTTGCACAGCTTCCTGCGCCGCCTTAGCATCGGCCTGTGCCGCCGCCAGCTGCTCCGCCGCCGCTGCGCCCTGGCTGCGCTGAGCCTCCAGCTCCGCCTCAAGCGATGCCACGCGCTCCGTGGCCGCCTGCACCGCCGCCGCGCCCGCCTCGCCCTCGGCCGCCGGCGTCGCCGGCGTCGCCCCCTTCTGCTTGACTGCAGGTGTCATTGGTGTCGGCGGCGTTGCGTCCTTAGGAGCATACGTCTCCTTGAGCTTGCCGTGCTGGGCCTTCCAGTGCGCCGCAGCCTTGCGCATCTTCTCCGCGGTCACCTCGGCCTCGCCCAGCTGCTTCTTCAGCGCCTCAACCTTTGCCGCCTCACCGCTGGCTGCTGGCGCCTTGCTCGGCGCCCCGCCACTTGTCTGTAGGCGCGCCGGCTGGCCTTTAGCCTGTCCCGCGAACCCCGCGCGCAGCAGCGCCAGCACCTCGGCCTTGTCCGCAGCAGTCGGCCCCCCGCCCGGTGCCGCCTTCTCGCCCCCCTCTGCTACGAGCGAAGCCACGCTTCCCTCGTACAAGACACGCCACCGGTCCATCTGCGCTTGCACCTCGACCAGCTGGCCCGCCGCCCGTCGCGCCTCCGCCCCCTCGCGCTTGGCGGCCTCGATCGCTGCGAGCAGGGGCCGCTCCGCCTTCGCTACTGCCTCCGCCTCACGCTGCTTGGAGCCGAGCTGCTCACGCAGCAGCTCTTCCTGGATGACGACCGCCTGCTGCACCGCGCCTTCCGCGCCACCGCCGACCTTGGAGGCCAGCTTGCCCGTCAGCTCCTTGGCAAGAGCTGCCTGCACTTGTACCTCCAGCTGCAGCCGCGCCGCCTCCGTCTTGCTCTGCTGCTCGGCTCCGATGGCGGTGGCGAGCCGCCCGGAGAGCGACTCGTTGCTCGCGAGCGCGTGCCGCAGGCGCTCGGTTTTATCGTGGTAGACGGGCAGCTGCTTCTGCAACTTCTCCAGCACCAGCTCCAGCTGTCCTTCCGCCTCGGAGGCTCTCTCGCGCTCCACCCGCAGCGCAGCCTCTGCTTCGTGGAACTTTGTGTACACCTCCGTGCGGCTAAGGGCTGGATCTCCGACGTTTTTATCGGGCGTGCTGGACGAGGCAACTGCCTGAAGAGCACCGCCGGTCCGCTGACGCTTAGCAGTAGGGGAAAGCACGACACTGGCGTCGCGGCCCCTCGTGCGCAGCACGCCTATCTCTGCGCGGAGCTTCAGGCGCTCCTGTGCGGCCGTGCCTAATGCTTGGCGCCACCGGCCCTCTGCCTCGGTCAGCGCCGTCCGAGCCGCATCGCCCAACCGGGCCGACTCCTGTAGCGCAGCCAGCTCCGCCGCGTTCATCGCCGACGCGAGTTCGTCGGGGTGAATACATCTGGTGAAGATGAGGTGAGGACCGCTCAGGAGCGGGTGACCGGAGGGCGATGGCGCAGGATTGTGCTCGGTGACGTTCTGGCCGAACACGTACTCGAACTAAGAGGTAGGGCCCGTGTCTGGCCGTAGAGGTAGCGCGGGAGTTTTGGCAGCGGCCGCACCGCCGCACCGCTGGCAAGTGGCAACTGGCATCTGGCATGACCGCTGGGTATGCCATCGGGGAAGAACGGACATCACCCTCGTCGCGGGGTGTTAGGCAACTGTATGGAGCCCGATGCGTATTGAGTTCTTTGTGGAGATTAACAAGCACGTGACTCGTCACCGCGGCAACCCGGTTTACAGCATACAGGGTCTCACCATCCTACGCTGGCGTGTAACCGGGGATTGGCTGGTATCTTGGGAGCTTCTGGATGCGCTCCTCCCACGGCTCCTCCAGAATCTTCTTCGCCTGTCGCCACCGCCCGTGGAATTTGGTGCGTTGCACTTCGACGTCGCTTGCCTCCCGCACAGTGATCAGCAGGTGGCTCCGGTACCTCCTCTTTACGCCGACGCGCCCCCTGGATTTCCAGTCGGGGCCCTTCATGTAGGTGCCCTTGCCGACGTTACACGTGTCCACGATCAGGTTCGTCGGCTCGATGCCGTGATGCCTTCTTGCGTTCTGCGCCGCCGCCTCCACGCAGTTCTTGACCATGGTCGCCATCTGCTTCCGGCTAAACTCCATCTGAAGCATAGCCTCCTGGACGCAGAGCCCGGGGATCATGTTCGCCAAAATCACCAGCTTCTTCGGGCTCACAGGGAGGTTCTTATAGTGCGCCCTGGCCATCCTCTTCCCCGTCTGCGCGTCCACCGAGGCGTCCACCGAGGCTGGTACGTCCGCTGAGGCTTCAAAAGGCACGCCGAGAAGCGGGTTGACTGCGGAGGATGATAGGCGGTTCCTCGCGATCGAAACGGCGCCGAGCAGCCGGTGCGGCTCGCCAAGGGAGCGCAATAGGCGCGGCTCGCCGAGGCGGCGCAGGCGGCTGAGCAGCATGTCGACGCTCGTCGACGCTCGTCGGGGTGCGAGTCTGGCTTAAATGCTCCGTTTCACCCCCCCCCCCCCCCCCACTCAAGATAAGATAGCGTCGTGAAACCCAACAATCTTATCTTTATCTTATCCCCCACTCCCCCGGTTGCCTGAAGAAAGATGATTCCGGTTGCCTCTCTGCTGAACACACATGTCACAGACACATACACATGCCATGTGCAGCGCTGCTGCTCGTGAGCTGTGTGTGCTGAAGGGTAGTCTCGGCGGAACTACCCCGTCGCGAGCTCGGGCTTCATCCACGGTGGCCGCTGTCGGTTTTGCGTGTACTGCAAGTGCACCGAGCGCTCGTGGAGCTGCAAGTTCCAGTACATTGCAAACTCGGCCACGCCTGCGACGGGGCGCTGACGCAATGTCACGACGCGCTGGCGGGCGGGCGGCAGGAGGTCGGGCGGGCGGGCAGGCTCGTGGTGTGGGAGGGCAGTTTGCGCGGCTGGCTCGGCACCCGAGGCGGCGTGCAGCAGCCAGTCGCATCGTGAGAGGAGGAGCGTGTCGAGCAGGACTTCCTCGCCCTTGCGGAAGTTGTCGCGCTTGTGCCCCTTGCCAAAGGCCACGTTGGCCTCGTCGCGAAGCACCTCCCCCACGAAGCGCAGTGCGCCCCTCGGCCACTTCTCGCGCACCTCTTGCAGAAAGGAGGGCGAGTCGGTCGCGACAAAGATCCTCGCCCGTGGGTACGCGGCGAGGAAGGCCCTCACATACGCCTCGTACTCTTGCGGCGCCACCTGGCGGCCGGAGCCCGCCGTCTGCAGGTACTTGCCCTTGTCGGTGCCGCGCAGATGCACACCCAACACAGGCGCCTCTGCGCTCCTCTGGCCAAAGAGCTTCTCCGCCAGCCGGTCGACCTTGGCGAGCAGCGCCGGTTGCAGCCGCAGGTACGAGGAGACGAGGCGCGCGCCCTCGCGCCGGTGCCCCGCATACCAGGCCGCGTCGTAAGCGAACGACTCGTTGTGGCCTGGCTCAGGCTGCGGGTCACCAGCGCCGTAGTAGTAGGTGCGCACCGACCATGGAAGCTGGCGATGGACCCGCTCGCGCTGGTCGCACGTCAGCATCGGCGACTTTGACTGCGCAGGCTCGCCGTCGCAGACCGGGAGGAAGTAGTACTCGAAGGCATTGGGCCCATGGGCCGCATCGTAAAAGGGAGTGCGTCCCGGGAAGCGGACGCCTGTGTACTTGCACTTCGGGTACATGCCCCACACGATCCGTGGCTGGCACGCGTGTATCTCGCAAAACTTGACCTGGTTGAGCGAGAGCACTAGGGCAGCCATGAAGCCATCGGCCTTGTTGTGGTACGGGATGCGCAGCGTCCGCTTTCGCTGGCAGACCGCGCGACGGCTGCTTGTGTGCGTGGCTGCATGTGCGCTCGGGCTATCGAGCGCACGGAGCCACGACGACATCGTCAGGTGCGAATGTGGCCACGGATTTGGATACGCGTGTGGGCTCGACCAGCATGCGCGCGTCGCGCACAAGGGGGCCTCGTTGGAATTCCTACCCCCCACCTGGTCGCTGAAGAAAAAAACCAACACCATGACCTTCGGACTAGGCAGCGTGAGCACCACCAGTGGCAGCGTGAATACAACCCACGCAACTTTGAACGCCACGCAAACCAAAAGCAAGCCATACCACAACGACATCACACCCTCTTTCCCTCTCTCGCTCTCTCTCGCTCTCTCTCTCTCTCTCTCTCTCTCTGGCCCATCGCAACGAGCTGCAGCGGCAGGCCGGGCTCCGGCGCGGCACGCACCGCCCCTCACTTCCGCAGGTACTTTTGCTGCACGTACTCGGCCCCCTGCTTCGACTGGGCCACGCTGAACGTCACGCCGTCCTTGACGAGACCGGGCACCTGGCGCCAGAAGGAGATGTGGGGCACGGTCTCGATGCCATCCAGGCCAAACTTGTATTTGTTGATGCCGATGCCGACGCCGAGGTAGAGGCCAGCGGCGAGCACCACCAAAAAGACAAACGACCAGCCCTTGGAGCCTGAGCTGCCGTTGGTCGGGCAGGCGTGCTTCGATTTGAAGAGGATGGTGTAGTCGCACATGCTCGTCTCGACAATCTTCTGCAGCACGCCCGGGTCCGCGCCTCGGTCGCACTCGACCTCGTAGATGACCTCGCGAGAGCCAATCTCCATCTGGCCGGAGACCTGCTTCTTGCAAATGTCGCCGTCGCGGTACGCAAGCCTGATGCCCTTGCTCGCGTCGTGCTCGTCGATCAGAGAGATCTCCTGCGTCTGCATGTCTCCGAGGTTGTTGCACTTGGTCCCCCGCCACTTGGACGCGGGCGCCGGCTGCCTGTTGCACACCTTGACGGTGCCGCCGCACATGTTGAAGCGGTAAGTGTAGCCGCCGGCAGTTGTGCCGGTGAAGTCGTGGCCGAGCTGCTTCATCCCCTGCAAATTGAATGACGCGCCTCCCGGGCTCGTCCAGAAGCAGGGTGGTGCGCGCACGGAGGGGATAGCGCCACCCCCGTCCATGCCCATGCCGCCGTCTTCATCAGCCCCCCCGTCGTCCATGCCCATGCCGCCGCCCGCGAAGTTCTGCGCGCTTACGCCCAACAGCAGCGCCAGGGGCATCGTGAGTGAGGCCTTCATCGTGCCTTCGCTTTCTGGTGCGGAGAGCGCCGGTACGAACACCTCAGCCCCGCCTTTGGCAAAATCAGAAGGCCAGCGCGAGCGTTCCGCTCGTTATTCTCCCCCCCCCTCCATGCGCACATCCGGAAGGCAACCACCACAATTCACAAAGCACGTATTGCCCCGCAGGTGCACCCCGGCGTCGTGTGCGGGGCACGCGCGGCGGCAGGCCTGTGAGCGGCTCTCGGCGGGCTGGCGGGTACCGGCTGAGCCGACCATGCTCCGGCTAAATTCGCATTTCCTCGGATTTTAGGTTTGCGAAGCGTCGTCCGCTGCTAGTGCCCCCCATCAAGGAGCGAGCCAACCCCGCGCGCGTAACGTCTCTTGCGTGCACCGTTCGGTTGTGGCGAGGCGTGGAGCGCAATGGATCGCGAAATCGGGCTGCTCGTGGAGGAGTGCGCCAAGCTCACCGCGGAGGACGGCGTGGGTAGTGAGGAGGCCGAGAAGCCGCTGCTGTCCGCCGTTGAGCTGCTGAAGCAGGCTGAGTCGGCGGCCGGTTTCCCCGAGCTGCAGGCGCCGGAGAACTATCTGCTCTGTGCGGAGGCGGCACTGGGCGTGGACAACGTCCCGCTGGCGCACTCGTGCCTCGAGAGCTTCTTGCACGCGCGGCCCGCAAAGAACCAGTTCCTCGTCCGCGCCTACTTTGCGCTGGGGAAGGTGCAGGCTGCGTACTGTGACGGCCTCAAGTCCACGGAGCTGCTCGACGGCACGATGGCCGCGCTGGCGCAGCTGCAGCACGGGCTGCATCTCGCGGCCGACTTGGGCGCCGCCCACCGATTCCTCGTGTACAACGGCTCGGTGCACCTGTGGAACGTCGCGCGGCCTCTGATGGCGCTGCCGACCACGGCGGCGGCGCTGGTGCCCGTGATGGAGGCTGCGATCAAGGCGCTCGAGGTGGCGCAGGAAGCGGACTTGAGCTGGCGGCTGCAGCTGAGCATGGCGCTCGCGCGCTGCATGGAGGCGGCGGGCAAGAAGAAGGAGGCGGGTGCGATGCTCGGCACGTGCGGCGGGCTGGCCAAGGAGCGGCACGAGACGGAGCAGCTGCTGCAGCTGCAGCTGCACATGCTGGCGGAGGACGCCGGGGCGGCGAAGAAGGTTCGCGACGATAACGCTTCCAAGCCACGGCTGAAGGGGCTGCTCACCGCGCAAGCGCTGCGCGATGCCGCCGCACCCCCGCCCACCGCCGCCGACGAGATCATCGACGCCATGGGCGCCGTCGACAAGGAGTTCGCCGCGGCACTGCGGGCCGAGGGCGGCGCGGCGGCGGTGCAGGCGGCGATGCTCGAGCTGAGGGGCAGCTGCGACGACGCCGACGTGCTGCTCGCGCTCGCGACGCAGGCGGTCGACAGTGGACTCCTCGACCTCGCCGACCACGCGGCCAACCGCTGCGCCATGGCGACGGAGCTCGCGGCGCGCGTGCGCGCAGGCTACGTGCGCGAGGCCGTGCGCGTGAAGCGGCTCGACGATGGCTCCAACGGCCCGCCACAAGGCGACGTGTACACGCGGCTGATGGTCGGCACGCGCGTCGACGGCCTCAAGCGGCTCGAGGAGGGCCTCGCCTCGGCGCGGCGGACGGGCGACCCTGAGCTCGTGACGGACGGCTGCGTGCTGGCGTGGAACATCGCCATGCCGCTGCTGCAGCCGTCGCTCTACCAGCACGCGGTGGGCATCCTCTCGGCGAGCGCCTCCGCGCTCGAGGAGATCGGCTCGCCCAAGCACGAGCTGCGCGTGATGCTCCACCTCGAGCTCGCGAGGGCCGAGGCCGAGGCCGAGTACTTTAAGAAGGCGGCGCAGCACGTCGAGGCCGCGCTGAGGCTCGACGTGCCGCTCGACGCGCGCGGCGAGCGGCCGCTCGACGTGCCGCTGCTACAGATGCGCACGAAGCTCGCGCTCAAGACCGACATCTACCGCGACGCTGAGACGCCCGAGGAGAAGGCTATGCTGCTGCTCGAGCAGGCACGCGCGCCGCACATCGCCCCGCAGCACGTCGCATCGTGCCGCGTGCCGCATGCCGCCGCCGCCGCCGCCGCCGCCGCACACGTCCCCATCCTCACACCCGCAGTTGCACCCGCACCCACACCTGCACCAAACCCCACCCACCTACCCACCTACCCGCTCAGGTGCAAAACGCCAAGCAGCCGCGGCTGGTGCAGCGCCTCGTCTCGCAGATGCAGACGATGATGGCCGCGAGCGAGCCTGCGCCGCGGCCCGCCGCCCCCACCGAGGAGGAAGTGGCGGCGGCAGGGGAGGGGGCAGAGGTAGGGGCCGACCCGACGCCGGAGAAGGTGCGCGTCGAGCGCGCGCACCTGTGGAGCGGCCTCATGAGGACGGCGTGGGCGCAACGGCTGGTCGAGCCGTCCCGCGCGGCGGCTGCGGCGCTGCTGGCCGTGGCCTTCGAGCCCGAGGCCGAGCGGGATGTGGTGCGCATGCAGGCAGAGGCGCGCTTCGTCGAGGGCGAGTCAAGCGTCGCCATGATGCAAGAGCAGCAGCAGAAGGCCGTGACGCTGCAGGAGCTTGCCGACAACCCGATCGGCGCGGTGGCGGGCGCGGCGGCGAAGGCGGAGAAGGAAGCACATAAGGCGAGGGAGTCGGCGGTCGAGCTGCGGGCGCAAGCGCTGACGGAGTTCGAGGCGGGCCTCGCGCTGGGGCGCGCGCTGGGCGAGGACATCCTCGTGCACAACGGCTGCACGTACGTGTGGAACTACAGCCAGGAGGTGATCCGCGCGGCCGAGTACGGGCCGCTGCTGCCCTCGCTCACCGCGTGCGTCGAGGCGCTGCAGGGCTGCGCGCAGCCGCCGCTCAAGGCGGACGTCCAGCTGCTCAAGCTGTGCTGCGCGCTCGCCGCCGCGCTCGCCATCGGCCTCGAGCACAGCGCGACGGCACCGCCCGAACCGCCGAAGACGAACCGCGTGCCGTCGAAGGACGCCGACGCGGTGGCGGCGCTCAAGCAGGCCGACGCGGCCTGCCGCTGGGCGTCAGAGCTGTCGGACGGGCGGCCGCGCCTCAAGAAGGCGGTGACGAGCGTGTGGGCGCGCCTGCAGGCCTACGCGGGCGCCAAGGAGCCGAGCGTCGGGCCCGAGCCCGAGGCGACGGCGCGCGCGCAGCTCGAGCTGCTTGCGTCGCAGCTGCTCGAAGGGGAGCCGGCGCGGGCGGCGGCGCTCGCCAAGGCCAAGGAGCTGCTGCGCGGCGGCGGCGAGGGCGGCCCGAAGCCCGAGCCCGAGCTGTGGGCGATCGCCGCGCGGCAGGCGCTTGCGCTGGGCGACCTCGCGTCGGTGGTCGAGGCGTGCGAGGCCGCGCTCGCGCCGCTGCGCGCCGCGCCCAAGGGCTCGAAGGTGCTCAAGGACGAGTGGCGCTGGTACGGGCTGGCCGAGATCACTCACGGCGAGGCCATCGAGAAGCTGCTCAAGCCCGACCAGAACCTGCAGCTCCAGCTCCAGCTGCACGCGCAGGCGCTCGGCCACCTCGCGCAGGGCATGGCGCACGGCAACCGGGCCGAGCTCGGCACGCTGTGCGTCAGCGCCGCCGAGCGCTTCTGGCCGCACTGCAAGGCACTCATGGCCTCGACTAACCCCGGCGCGCTGCGCGCGCCGGTGGGCATCGCACTCAAGGAGCTGCAGGAGCTCGACCCGGCGCTACAGCCGATGGTGGTCGACTTGCGCGTGCGGCTCTACGAAGCGATGCTCGGCGTGCTCGCCGCCGCGCAAGACTGGGCCGCCGGGCTCGCGCTGCTCACGCGGGCCTTCGCCTCGCTGCCGAGCGACGCGCACGAGCCGCTGTGGGAGCAGAAGGTCACCTTCATGTGCAAGGGCGGCGCCAATAAGAAGCTCATGGGCGAGATGTTCCGACTCAAGGACTTCCCGCCCGAGACGCAGGCGCGCGTGTGGAGCGTCTTCGGCGCCAATGCCCCCGGCCAGGGCGAGCAGCTCACCGCGATGATGCGCTCAGTAGAGGCGCTGGAAAAGGGCCCCGAAGCGCTCGCCAAGGTGGACTACCTGATCTCGCTCGCCGAGTGGCTCTACTGCAACGGCTTCCCGCTGCGCGACGCCGAGGACCAGCTGCTCACCGCCGTCGACATCCTGATGGACTGCGAGGAGGACGCGCCCGACGAGGACGAGGAAGGTGGGGCCGCGGCCATGGACGACGGTGCCTCGGTCGCGAGCCTCGGCTCCAAGTCGGCGCGCTCCGTCGCCTCGCGCGCCACCTCGGTGGCGAGCTCCGTGGCGACCACGACGGCCACGGCCAAGAGCGGCGCCAAGGGCGGCGGCGGCGCGGCCGAGCTCACGGTTGTCCACTTCGAGCAGCTCTCGCGCATCTACACGATGCTCGCCCAGATGGCGCCCTCGGCGCAGGCGCGCACCGAGCAGTGCCTCATGGCGCACCATTACCTCGCGCGCATGTGGGCCTCGGCCATCGGCGCCGCCAACGCCGCCGAGGCTGCCGCGCCGCCGCCCGCCGCGCCGGCTGGCCTCGAGCCGCTCGCCGAGGGTGAGGCGGGCCCGCCGTACGCGCTGCCGCTCGAGCTGCATGAGTGGGCAACTTGGGCGCCGCCCGCGCGGCTGTGCCGCCTCATGGCGGCGGCAGGGGCCGGCTCGGCCAAGGAGTCGGCCAAGTACGTGTGCGCGGCCACCGTGCCCAAGCCGCACCTCACGGCCTTCTACCTGCGCTACTGCGCCGGCTGCCTCAGCGCGGCGGGCCTCGCGCTGCACGCGCTGCTGCCGCTCTCGCTGCTCAAGGTGGTGGCGGCCGACGTGCTCGCGGAACCCGCCATGACACGCCTCGCCACGCTGCAGACCGCGCAGCTCCTCCACGAGCTCGGCGCCGCCGCGCCCGCCGCCGCGCTGCGCGTCGAGCTCGGCCGGCTCACGCCCTCGGCCGAGCAGCTGCGCCTCAACCGGCTGGCGCTCCACCAGCTCGCGGAGGCCGCCGCCGTCGCCGTCGCGCCCACGAAGCCCGCCAAGCCCGCCACTGCGGTGGTCGCCGCAGACGGCGCCGCGCCGCGGCCGCGGCCCAAGAGCGCCTCGCGCTCGGCGGAGGCCTGCTGGGTGGACACGGCGGCGCTGCTGCTCGACGAGGGCGAGTGGGCGGCGGCGCAGGCGTGGCTGCTCGAGGCCAAGCCGCTGCTCGTGGCGCGCGCCGACGTCGACTACGTTGCACGCGCCAACCTGCTGCTCGCGCGCGTGGCGGCGCTGCAGGGCGACACGGCGCGCGCGCTCTCGCTGCAGCGCGAGGCGATGAAGACGCCGCTCGAGGTGGGCGAGTGGGCGCAGGCCGTCGAGAGCCTCGCCGCGTACCAATCCGCCGCGGCCGACGAGGGCGGTCGCATGAAGACCCTCGGTGACGCCATCGGGGTGTGCGGCGACGCGGCGACGGCCTACCCCAACTCGGCGCCTGACGTGCTCGCGGCGCAGGCAGCGCTACAGTGCGCATTCGCGCTGGGGTGGCGCGACAAGGCGCTCGGCCTCAAGGCGGCGGGCGTGACGTACGCCGCTGATCTGAAGCAGGGGGGCACGCTGCTGGAGGCGGCGGCCGAGACGCTTCAGGGCGCGGGCGCGAGCGCCGCGCTGGCGGAGTGCCTGCTGCAGCGCGCGGAGATGGTCGACGCGCTGCCGCCGCCTCCTGCCAACGCGGCGGAGCTGGCGCTCGAGGCGGAGGCCGAGCACCTCAACACGCTGCTCGAGCTGCTCACCGCCGCCGCCGCCACCGCGGGACGCGTGCTCGCGCTCGCAGCGCCGCGCGCGCTGCCCGCCGAGCTCTCGCTGCCCGCGGCGCGCCGCCTTGGCTTGCTTAAGGTGCTGCTCGCGCGGCTCGAGCTGCGGCTTGCCGCGCACCGCAACAAGGTGGCGGCGACGCTGCCGCCGCCGCAGCTGAGCTACCCCGAGGTGGAGGGGCGCGACGCCGCCGCCGTGGCCGTGTTCATGACGCCGCCGCCGGTCGTTAGCTCGGATACGCACATGACGCACGAGGAGCGCGCGCTGCTGCAGGCCACCTCTGGTGCCGCCCTCAGCGGCGGCGCTGGCCACTCGGGCCGCGCGCGCGCGCTGCTCGCGTCGGGCGAGGCGCTTCTCGCGATCGCACGCGCCAAGGGCTGGGGCAAGGAGGCGTGGGACCAAGCACCACCGCCTCCGCCGCCGCTCACCGAGGCCGAGCTGCTCGCCGAAGCCGAGGCTAGCGCGGCCGCCGGCGCCGCGCCGAGCAAGGAGGCGCCTGCCGTACCTGCGGGCGAGGAGGAGGAGCCGCCGCCGCCGCCGCCGCCGCCACCGCCGGGCAGCGCGGATGCCGCTCAGGGCGAGGCGCGGCTGCGCGAGGCTGCGCAGCTCGCGCTCGAGGAGCGCGACCTCCTCACCGCACAGCAAGCGGCGCTCGCGCTCTCCGGCGCGTCGGGTGTGGCGCGCGCGCCCGAGACGGCGCAGTGGCTCTGCCTCGCGCAATCGTGTGCGGCGCGGCGGCACTGGCTCGGCGTGTGGCGCGGCGCGTGCGGCGCCTCCGACCGCCTCGCGCTGCTCGCCAAGCTGATCGCGCAGCTGCAGGCGCGGTGGACGCGGCCCGAAGCCCTGGCGGCGGTCACGGGCGCGCTCGCCATCCTCGAGGACGACGGCGCGCAGGGCGGCTGCGCCGCGTGGCGCGCGCTGCAGGTGCCGCTTGACCCCCTCGGCGCGCTGCTGCCGCAGCTCAAGGCCGACACGCGCGTGCTGCAGCTATCCGTCGGCGAGGACGGGATCTCGCTGCTCGGTTGCGTGGCCGGTGTCGTCATCACCCCGACCGAGGTCAAGGGAGAGGAGCCCACCACCACGCTGCAGTGCGCCGTCTCGCGCGCAGAGCTGCCCGCAGGCACGCTGCGCGAGCTCGGCGCGGCGGCCGGGGAGGTGCGCGCGCTGCAGAGCAAAGCCGCGCTCGCGCGCACCAGGGACGCGCTGCTACGCGCCGCGCCCGGCGGCTCGGCGCCACCCGCTGGCGTGGCGCCCGATAAGGGGCCTGAGGAGGAGGCGCTCCGGAGCCTCGCCGCTGCGCTCGACATGGCGCTCACCCCGCTGCTCGCGCCGCTGCTGCCGCTGCTCGGCCCCGAGGAGCCCGTCAATGAGGTCGTCCCCACCATCAGCGTGGTAATCGTGGCCGACCCGCAGCTCGCCGCGCTGCCGCTCGAGCTGCTGCCCGTGCTGCGCTTGCCGCACGTGGCGATGGCGAGCCGTGACCTCTCGGTGGCCGTGCTGGGCCACCGCCTCGGCCGCGAGGCGCCGCCGTGCAAGAAGGCGGCGTGGGGCTACGCCGTCGACCCGCGGCACGAGGTGCAGCTGCCGTTTGACGACGACTTGGTGTCGCGGGTCCAAAGCAACACGAAGAAGGAGAAGGGGGCCAAGGGGAAGGAAGCCCCCGAGGACAGCGCCGACGCCGCGGACTCGTACACGCAGTCGCTGTGCGACGCCTTCGAGGGCGATGTGCTCAACGGCAACCGCGTGGCCTACGGCAAGGACTGGCCCAAGACTGGGCTACTCGGGGCGAAGCAGGTGCCCTCGGCCGTCGATATGCAGCGCTGCCTGCTCGGCTCGTCCGGGTTTGTCTACCTGGGGCCGGGCCCGCTGCTGGCGCAGCTGCCGCCCGCGCACCTCGCGCCGCTCAAGCTGCACGGTGTCGGCGCGGCGCTGCTGCTCGACCGTGCGGAGGGCGACGCGAGCAACCGACGCCTCGCCAAGGAGGACAACAAGAAGGACGCGCAGCGTCTCGCGCTCGAAGAGCCGCACACCACGGCGGCGCTGCTCTCGCTCGCCGGCGTGCACAACGTTGTCTTCAACCAGTGGGCGGCCACCGCGGCCGACAACCGCGAGATGCTCGGCGCGACGCTCGAGAACCTCGGTGGCGGCGGCACGCTCGCCGACGCGCTCGGCGCGGCGCGCGCCGGCCTGGTCATCCACCCGCCGCCGCCGCCAGGCGAAGAGGGCTCGCAACCCCCCACTGAAGATGGCTCGCGGCCCGTCACCGCCGGCTCCGGCTCGCGGCCCGGCACCGCCTCGCGGCCCGGCACCGCGGCGAGCAAGGGGAGCAAGGGGAGCAAGAAGGGTAGCCCCACCAAAAAGTCGCCGAGGGGCAAGAAGGGCAAGGAGTCCCCGAGGGAGGTGGTTGTGAAGCCGACCGTCTGGGGCGTGTCTGCGAACGCGGTTGTTTACGGCGTGCCGCAGGCCTTCACGTTGTCGTAGTGTACGGTACTTCATTCAATCTTTGTAAAAGAGCCTGCACCATGTACAAGCGCAGTAAAGTAGTAGTTTGTGCCACTTCGCCGTCCAGTTGAGAGTGCAAACTGAGCAGCTCGTGCCATCCCGCATCCGTAACGCGAGAACCAGTTCCGACATCCGAGAACTGCGGTGCGAACTCTGCGATGTGCCGTGCGAACCGAAACACCTTTGTGTCCTTTCCACTTCTGTCGAGCTGGGTCGATCCGCGTCGTCTCCCTGCGGCGATGCGCCCGTGATGGCGCGACGTCCGGCGACGGCGTGACATGACTCAAATGACATGTCACATGACGTGGCGCTGGGGCACGGCAGCGCGGCGGCCATGGACCATGGTGGCCACCGCACATACATGCCTGCGCCACCGGGCGCCGGGGGCTCGAGGGGAGCCCGAATGTGTCCCCTCTCACACACCGGGGGCCAGGGGAGAGCCCTCTAATCTCCCCCCGCACTAAAGTAAAGTTTTACACACAGCATACAGGGTGTGTCCGCATGGTAGTGGTAGGCGGCCCCGAGCCCGACGTGCCCTTTCGCCTTTGGGGAGCACACGTGACCCACGCTCGTCTTTAGCCGGTTCGGTGAGTGTGCCCGGCTAATATTTATCTCTCTGTCTCACTCTCTCACTCTCTCTCTCTTTATTCGAAAGATCAAAGGACAACACCCAACAGCGTGCCCTAGCCCCTTTTTTGTGTTGAACTGTTGTGTTCTCATCTTATAACACGCAGTTTTCTCAGGCTCCGTGACACGCGGCGGCACCGAGCCTCGTCGCCCTCCGCCCAGCCCGGCGCCCAGACGATGCCGCTGCTGCCATTGCGCATTGAAGTAAGGCCGACGCAAGAGAGGTCGAGCGCCACCGGCGCGGGCGTTGCGAACCCCATCAGCTTAGTGACTAGCTGCCCGAAATTGGACGTGACAGTGCCGACGAAGGCGCGCGTTGAGGCAAGCAGCAATATCTGCACCACCTGCGTGCGTGCGTGCGTGCGTGCGTGCGTGCGTGCGTGCGTGCGTGCGTGCGTGCATGCGCGTGCATGTGCATGTGCATGTGAGAGAGAGAGCAAGGTGGGGGCACGCACGCACGCACGCACGCACGCCACCTGCGACATGCCCTCGTCAGGCCCGTCGGCCGCCTGCTTTGTCTTCTCAACCACCTGGACAGCAGCAGTAGTATAAGTAGTAGTAATAGTAGCAGCAGTAGTAGTAGTAGCAGCAGCAGTAGTAGTAGAAGCAGTAGAGCTCTATCACGCGCAACGCAACAGTATCATAATAGCGTATCCTACTGCTGTTGTCGTGCTGCTACTCCACCACCTGGTGCGGCGTCTTGCCCTCGGGCACAGCGACGAAGTGGTGCGCCGGCATCACGTACGTAGGCAGCGGCAGCAACAGCGGCGGCAGCCGGGTCAAGGTGGTCGGCTCCGACGAGGCGAGGAGGAATCCCTCAGCGCCCACCTCGCTCGCCAACGCCTGCGCACGCACACCCAGCACACGGTGGGCGAGGCTGTGTGGCGACGGCTGGGCGGCTTGGCGTGGTCAGGCCCGTGGTGGCGAGGCACCTTGGCCGCAGCCACGTACATGGCGTCGCTGAACGGCTCGCCCCGCTCCTTGGCGCCGAGGTCGCGCTTGTCGCCACGCCGCACGTGCACGCCCACCAGCCTGCCCAGGTGCGCGCCGCCGCCGCCGCCGCCGCCGCCGCCGCCGCCGCTAGCCGAGCTGCGGGCACGGCACCCGCACAATGGGCCACGGGGGTGGGTGGCGGTGGCTGCCTAGCTCCCCTAATCCGGCACCGGCAGGAGGCACCTGGGAGAGGCAGCCTGCCTGGCCGTAGCAGCGACCGTAGCGTTGAAGAGGGAGGGCGGCAGGCACGAGGCGTGCGAGATTTGCATCTCGGTGCACACGCGCAGCATGAGCACGGCGCTCGCGGCGTTGGGGCGGAAGACAAAGCGCGTGAGCTCTCGGCGTAGCCACCACTTGTCTCGGCTGTGGTGGAAGCCGAGCGCCTGACCTAGCTCGGCCGGCAGCGCCTCCGGCGTCTTGGCTGCGCGTGCCTCCTTCTCATCGCCGCTCGCCTCGCATCCCGAAAGCGGCTCGAAGTAGCACGCGAGGTCCCGCCGCGGGCAGCGCGCCTTATTGGCATATCGCATCCCGCCGCTTGCCAGCAGCCGCGCACTGCCGCGCGTGCCGCCTGTGCGGGCGAGCAGGTGCGCCCAAGCGCCCACGAGAGACGACAGCTGCCAGGGGAGGCGGGGAGACAAGCCATGGCGCGCAATGCACGGCGCACGGTGCACGGCGTGCGGGTGTGGGGGGCATGTGCCGTGCCTGCGCCCCCAGACCGTTTCGCCAGTCGCGGAAGGTTCGGTCGTCCTCAGAGTGGGAGCACGTGGCGGGGTGCTGCCGAGCTCGCAACATCGCCTGAGACCAAAACAAGCACACGGCACAATTGGCTGCGCCCGTGCCACCGTGCACGCCTTTGGGCACACACCTGGAGGCGCGCGGAGTCATGCGCGTCGGCCTGAGCCTCAGCATCAGCCTCCGAACCGCAAGATGGTGCCAGCACTGTGCTCAGCCGCGAGCTGGAGCAGGCGACCGGCTCGGTCGGAAACGCTGATGCATCGTTTTTTGCCGAGTGGGTCGATGGCGGTGGCGGTGGCGGTGGCGGTAGCGGTGGCGGAGGCAGCGATGACTGCGGCGACGGCAATGACGAGTGTGGCGGTGGCGAGGGCGGCAGCGTTGACTCTACACGAGCTTCTATCGGTCTTATTTTTGTTCTAGGCGTTACGCTGGATGGCGGAGTCGTGTGCAGCCGGACAAAGTCTTCGGCCGATAGCAGGGCGATACAAACCGCACAGCACACGAGCGCCAAGATGTTGCACCGCGGCTCTGTCTCGCGCTGCCTGGGCCTGCCCACTCGCGGCCTAGCGAGCATACCGCACGCACACAAGCGCGTCGTTTTGGCGCGC
>Ga0209302_10000857_pt1 | contig 17576 bp, 16 predicted proteins | sample ArcOceMetagenome_2_FD_187445 | JGI IMG/M metagenome (GOLD analysis project Ga0209302, IMG submission 187445) | Marine eukaryotic phytoplankton communities from Arctic Ocean - Arctic Ocean ARC135M Metagenome (SPAdes) (version 2) | ecosystem: Environmental > Aquatic > Marine > Oceanic | place... | reverse complement strand
TAAATACCAAGAAAAACGTTTTTTACAGTGCCTATTTAAAAGACAAGGTTCAATTCAATGACGTAGACCCAGATAAGGTTCAATTCAATGACGTAGAACCAGATAAGGTTCAATTCAATGACGTAGACCCAGATAAGGTTCAATTCAATGACGTAGAACCAGATAAGGTTCCTACTGACAAAGTCAGTGTAGAAGAATTATCATTCAAGGATGTTGTTGAAGTTACTATAGAATCTAAACTAGAGACGACTATACCAACCGATGTAATATCTCAAGTAGAACCAGATAAGGTTTATACGGACGAAGCCAATGGGGAGGAATTATCGACCGATGTTGTCGATGATGTTACTGTGGAATCTACACTAGGAGGCTTAATATCCGAAGTAACAATGGATTCTTCGTTTGATAACAACAACGCACTTGGCGAAAACTCAGTTTGATTTATTTTATCTAGGATAAACATTCTTTTATAAATTTTCTTACCATCCTTTGTATATCCAGCACTCATTCTCTTTGGTGTCATTTTGTAATGACATGACCTCAATACCTGTCTAACTAAATTTAACAAAGGCCATTTTTGTGTGTCTTCAGCAGTAGACTGAAGTGATGTTAGAGCAGAAGATGTGAATACTTGTTTTAATATGGAAATTTCCTCCTTTACTGAATTATACAAATTTTTGTCTAAAAACAGGTCTCTTGGTATAAGCATTCCATTTAAGTCGTCAAACTGATTAATAACAATATTACACTTTATTAAAAAGGTTTTAATATATTCAACTGGTTGTTGATTCATCTATGAATATATTAAAAAATGTATTTTTAAGTAGTAACACGTTGTGTTATGATATTTTTCGCAATTTCTCTGGTGAAAATCTTCAATTGTTAAACAAATCCGGAATACTATATTCATCTCCAGTTTTTACGTATTTGGCTATAACTCTTGGATTTTTTTTGTTAGAAACGATATCTTCTGTATCGTAAACATTACCATCATTATCTAAATAATAAATGATGCCTTTAATATCAATGGCATGTACTTCGACTTTTTTTGTAGTATTAGGTACTTCATTCTCATTTAAAATACCATGAGGGGTCCCTTTTATATGTGTCCCACAATACTGACATTCATCTTTCTTGCGTCGGGTACATTGCTCACCATTCGCACGTTTAGCACAACAACGGTCATACACGGGAACCGTACTTTTAACTCTTTTTCGTTTCATAAGGTCATCTTTATTAATTTCCAAATTATCATATTGGTAAACATAATTGAGCAATTCCATCATATCTGGTTTCTGTGACGATGTTTGACATAATTTTATTTTTTCCGCCAAGTCTGTCTTAAATGTATGTACATAATCGTTAATCTTCTTATTCAATCGTCTTTCCATAATATATATAAAATAATTTATATATAATATTTTATATCAATTTTTATTTTAATTTTTAGGTTCTAGTTATGGGTCAGGTTCAGGTTCAGGTTCAGGTTCAGGCTCAGGTTCAGGTTCAGGTTCAGGTTCAGGTTCAGGTTCAGGTTCAGGTTCAGGTTCAGGTTCAGGCTCAGGTTCAGGCTCAGGTTCAGGCTCAGGTTCAGGCTCAGGTTCAGGTTCAGGTTCAGGTTCAGGCTCAGGTTCAGGCTCAGGTTCAGGTTCAGGTTCAGGTTCAGGCTCAGGTTCAGGTTCAGGTTCAGGTTCAGGTTCAGGTTCAGGTTCAGGCTCAGGTTCAGGTTCAGGTTCAGGCTCCTCTTCCTCTTCTTCTTGCTCTTCTTCCTCTTCTTCTTCCTCTTCCCCTTCCTCTTCTTCTTCCTCTTCTTCTTGCTCTTCTTCCTCTTCTTCTTCCTCTTCTTCTTCCTCTTCTTCTTCCTCCTCTTCTTCCTCTTCTTCTTGCTCTTCTTCCCCTTCTTCATACTCCTCTTCTTCCTCTTCTATGTTTTCATTTTCGTTATTAAGCGATTCAAACATTTTTTGTACCAACGACAATTCATTATTCAATGATACATTTATACTATGACTACAATGCCGATGGTTTATTTCCAATGTTGGAGTATTTGGTGGAATTTTATCAATTGGAATAAAATCTTTACACGCATTGGCATTTTTTATTTCATCCTCATCCTCATCCTCATCACTATCTGAAGTATAAGTCATGCTTGATGAACTTCGTTTAGCCATAATTGATTTTCTTAAATCGCGTGCAGTCTTTTTGTTTAAGCGATCAAAGTTCATATCTTCCATTAACGATTTATTGTCCTTTCGTTTTCCAATCAATCCTCCTTCAAATTTAATATCAGAACTTAATTGTGCTTCTAACAAACTAATCTTCGTAATTAACCGTTTCAACAATTTTTCATGTACATGGTAAAAAAAGTCCAAATATTTCTCATATAAAATAATTTGTTCATTTAACATAACTACATCATAATTAAAGGTTGATACAAAGTTATTTACATTTAATCCATAATTTTGATTTGCTGTATAAGATTTTAATGATTGTTCCTTATCTCTCAAAATATTAATCAAATGCGAAACTACACCTATAATATCTTCATTTAATTGAACAATTAATGAAAAATCATATACTTTGGTTTCATCCAAATCGTCATATTTTGGATATTTTTTATTCTTTAGTGCATCATTCAGTTTGTTATCAATATGGCTTTTTTCAACATATTCGGTCATTAATTTATATAGTTTATAATATTCGCCATACATACGATTGATAATAATGGTGTAATATACATTCAAATAATCGTATTCCCGCTTCAATAAACTATTTTGAAAATAAAACGAATCCAAGCTAAAAACGAATACTTTTACATCCGGTGTTTTCAATTGTGTTGTATTCCTTATAAAATCGTTATATACATCACCTAATTTAGAAATACGGCCATCTAAAACACGAAATAATGAACCTATTTCGTCACGCATTTCACGAACATTATCAAATACCTGTTTGACTTTTAATAATTTATCGTCCATTTATTATTTATTTAGATAATAAATCAAAAAAAATAATTTATATTTCTATTTTATAATGGAAAAACCCGACGAACAAATAATGACCGAACCCTCTAAAATATCAACAGATGTTTTGTCATTCAAAGAACCTGACTGGAAAGGTGAACATGAAGTTATTTTAGTAGAATGGGCGGATAAAGCAATGTGTTACAGATGGCTTCACGCACGGTCACATCAAGCATATTCTAAAACAAATGCGTGGTTTACAATTCCAGTTATTATCATGAGTACATTGACAGGAACCGCAAATTTTGCACAAGACCGTTTTTCGGAGGAAATTAAACCGTATATGCAAATGGCTATTGGTGCGGTAAATATTTTTGCAGGCATTTTAACAACTATCGCCCAGTTCCTAAAAGTTGGCGAATTAAATGAAGCACATCGTGTTAGTTCTATTTCATGGGATAAATTTTATCGCAATATTAAGGTTGAACTTGCTAAATCACGTGACGAACGTATGACTGTGAATCATATGTTAAAAATATGTAAAGAAGAATATGACCGTTTAATGGAAACAAGTCCTACTATTAATGAAAATATCATAGCCCATTTCAATTATACATTCCCAGTACCAAAGTCATTGATTGCTGACGATACTGACAAGGAAATGGATAGACCCGATATTAAACGTCCTGAAATATGCGATGAATTGGTTAGCACTGCTGAAATATTGTTTCATACTCCTGAAGTAGATAAAAATGCTTTAGCACAACCAGCTATGATGGAAGTAATAAGGCGAAAGAACCAAATAATGGCTAATTACGAGAAAGAAGTTACCGAATGGGTAGACAGATTTGAAGAAAAACATAATAGAAAGCCTCTAGAAAGTGAAATGCTTGACAATTTACAAGATAAAATGAATCCGGATATTCTTGAAAAAATTGTCAATAAAGTATTAGAAGGGTTTGAGCACCATGATGATGAAAATGATGCTTTAAACAACATATAATTATGTCGTTGATAATCATGAAAAATAAATTTCTTGTCCTGGTAAAAATCCCCAAAATATAATTATTGCAAAAAACCACATCATATAACTGCCATAAAACTCAATATTAATCCCTAAGAAATTCATTACTTGAGATATAGTATAATACATAACTATAATCGCAAGTATAATGCTTCCAATCGTTGACAGTTTCATTTTAATATATATCACTATTTTTTATTGAATAAGAAACCATTTTATTCTCATTTTTGAATAGCCAAACTACCTGCTTATTCCTTTTTATTTGAATATAATCACAAAGTCTCAACTCATTGTTATTTGTGCTAAAATCACAATCTTCTACAAAACATACTATTCTTATATTATCATTTTCTACATATTCATTGAGTATTATTAACGGTTCATTTTTTCTCTGGCAATATTGAATAGATTGATTTTGATTTATATATGGAATATATGATTCATCTATATGTGTGTATAATGATATAGGTTTGGAACATATTCGTTTATGTAGTATTAAATCACTTATTGTGGAATTGTGTGTAAAAAAGTCAATAACATTTTTTTGGATTTTCTTTCCAAAATAATGTTTATTCCCTAGTATATCCCATTCATTTACCCACTTTTCGTTTAGACCACTATTATCCCTCACTTGAACAAACAAGTACTGATGACCATTGAATTTCATATTTCCAACCATTTTCTTTCTACCTGGTAAATTTTCCAGCAAGTTATCAACCATTTTACACACATTATTATTTGTAGACATTAGCTCAATAGAAAAAAAATCGTGATTAATATAAAACTCTATAAAAAAATCATTATTATCATATTTAGATGTCTTGTAAGGAATAATGTATATTTTCTCTCTACATTTATATAAGTCGTCTAATTTCAATAATAGACGTTCTATGAATGGATGTTGAATAATTGTATCTACGATATTGTATTGTGATGAATTAAACTTGCCAGTATTATTGTAATGATCCGGGTGTATAAGTATTTCATCTACGGAGTGGTCAATAGATGACGTATCATCATTATGATTATCACTATCACTATCTATTGTGTTATTATAACGAAACATACGTTGTTATAATAAAGTATTATTGTTTAAATTATTTTTCTGGTTTACGCTTAATTGTTTCCTTAATGGATTCTTCGCGACTATTTAATATATGCTCACTAACATCTTTTGCTAATTCTGTATCATTCTTAAAGTAGTTTTGAAGTGCTTCGTTCAGTGATTTCTTATTAATTGGTTTTTTATACTTGGATTTTGCGTACATTAATTTGCCGTCTTTAATGTCAAAACAGTCAATCTCGTTTGATTTCATTACATCAACTAAAGAAGTTGTTAAATTTTTCTTCTCTTCTCTCAGAGCCTTTGCTTGTTTTTGTAATGCGGCAATATCATTATCTATTTGAATCCAACTCCTAATATGTTTTACCAATTCTTCTTTTGTATCCATTGCTAATTATATATATTGTTACAGTATATTTAATTAATTTTTTATAAGTATTATGTAAGTCATATGATTGAAACAATTGGGGGAATATTTGATAGAATACTTTTCGCAATTAAAATTGGATTCGCAAATATCATGTGGAAATGGTTTCGCATAACTATCTAATACAATTTCTACTATCACTACCCATGGTTACATTCAAATAATAGAGATGGTCGCTAGTACTCGTACAATGAACTGGTGAACATGAATTGGAGCATTTGTCATCTTCGGTAGTGTAATCATCACATATAGTAAAATCGCTATTGTCTTCATTATACCATATTTCATTTGAAACATGTAAATATCCCATAAATTCTTCTGGAACATGTGGTACCATATCGTAGTAATGTGTTATACGGTAATAGACATTTGAATAATATTGGTTGAAACTTTGGACGAATTCCTGATTACCTACTCGCGGAGAACCAAATGTAATCAAATATGTCACTGTATAGGTAGGAAATAATGTAACAATATCATATGCTAATAATGTTGCCATGGCAGCCCCCAAAGAATGTCCAGTTATTAGTATATTGTGCGTTCCATATTTTTTCGCCAATAATGGCAAATTACTAAATAATTCTGGCTTTACATAGTTGTAAGCCTTGTAAAATCCCTTTTCAACACCAATTGAAGCATCACTATATGGATTAATTTTACTTATTTGGATATTATCGAGCCAATTTTGTATATTGACAGACCCTCTAAATGCGACAAATAACGAATTTGTAGTACTGTCATATCCTTGGAGGGCTCGTACCCCGTTATCTTCCACTACATAATCCAGCTTAATAGAGGAGTCGCATGTAATACAATTCCATTGTTCTGTAGAAGATACACAATAAGTCGATTGAGCTAATTCGGTACAATGTTTTGTAAAAGTTGGATCATATGCGTGGGTGAGAGAAAATAAAAATAATCCTAAAAAAAACAACATGTTATATTATACACAATTGTGATATTTTTATTACGATTTATCACAATATTATTTCAAATACTGATACAACGCTCTACTCCAAATATTTGGTTTTCATGTCATTGTCCAAATACACGGTTTTGCTTATAGAACGGATGATTTTATTGGTTTCTTTCTCCTCATTTTCTATATCAGTTATAGAATTACATACAAGGCTTGTAAATCTTGTTTGCATTTTATCATTTGTATTCCAATCATCGTGAACATCCTTCCATATATTTATCAGAGTTCGTTGCTTAGCCGCTATTTTGCGGATACCTAAAAGTATTCGCATTAATTCATCGTCCTTTTCCCAGACATTATCTTCTTTGACATACAATGTTTTCCTAGAGGCGTCTGTACAATGAATTGGTCTCTCCAATATATCTAGTTGACTCAGTCCATTGGTTATCATGTTGGTAATGGTCTTGGTAAGCCCATTATCTATGGTTGAATCATACGTCTCTGGTGTAATTGGCAGTGTACCAATGAAATCGGTTAAATTCATGGCATTCTTACAATGGTCCTTCAAAAACATTTGAATATTGAATTGATTGTTGTTTGTTGTATTGTTGTTACTATTTGTATTTGTTATATGATAGTTACTCCCCATAGTGGGTATGATTTCCATCATTTTATTTACTACATCCTTATTAGAATGTGTTAAATTACTTACTAATTCTGTCATAAATTCTTGGTTTTTTGACATAATTAACTCTACTAACTTCTGTGTCATATCAGTTTTATCCTGCTGTGTAGGTTCGTTTATAGTTATATTTGTAGAATTTTCCGCTTGAATAATGGAACAATTCTTTTTGTGTTTATATAATCCTTGCCGGTGCTTGTATATATTCCCACAATCACATGTATGAACGGCGACTTTTAGCGACATTTTGTAATCCATTGTAACTCCATTGTAATTCTTTGTATGTTTACGTGTAGATATGTGCTTATTATAATCGCTTTGTTTATAGCATGTATACTCACAATGTTCACAATGAAAATATTTAGCGACTTTTTGCGACTTATTGTAATCCATATGAACTCTATATATAGATTACACATTTTTCCTAAATACTTTTCCATAAATATATTATTTTTTTACAATAACAAAATGAAAATTATTTTATTTGTATTCTTACCATTATGCTCTAAACCGCTTTTTTCACTTTTTTTCCATACCTATTTCCAGAAATAGAAAATACACACAAAAAAAGCATGTTGAATTCTGAAAAGCCAAATGACTTTTGAAAAAAAAAGTTAGAAGTGATTTACCTACATTCATCCTTTGCACACCCATTTTTGGGGGCTATTTTATTTCCCTACATATGTAGGCAATCACCTACATACCCCTACATACTGTCATTATTTTTGACCATGTTTGAATTGTCATGTAGAGAACCTTACCTACATGAAAATCATCTAAAAAGATGTCCAAAATTCCCGAAATCCATTTTTAGGGGTGTTCATTCGCGGGATTTGGAGGATAAATCACGACTGTGTCCAAATATTGATTCTTCATGTCGCTATCCAAATACACCGTTTTGCTAATACATCGTATAATTTTATTTGTTTCTTTATCCTCATTTTCTATATCAGTTATAGAATTACAAATAAGGCTTGTGAATCTTGATTGCATCTTATCATTTGTATCCCATCCATCGTTTACATCTTTCCATTTATTTATCAAGGTTCGTTGCTTGGAAGCTATTTGACGGATACCTAAAAGTATTCGCACTAACTCGTGGTCTTTTTCCCATACATTATCTTCTTTTACATACAATGTTTTCCTAGAAGCGTCTGTACAATGTATAGGTCTCTCTAATACATCCAACTGACTTAGACCATTCGTTATCATGTTGGTAATTGTCTTGGTAAGTCCGTTATCTATGGTTGAATCATATGTTTCTGCTGTAATAGGCAACGTGTCGATGAAATCGGTTAAATTCATAGCATTCTTACAATGGTCCTTCAAAAACATTTGAATATTGAATTGATTATTTGTAGTATTGTGTGAATTGTTGTGTGAATTGTTGTGAGAAACATTTCCCAACGTAGGTATAATTTCCATCATTTTTTCCATTACTTCTTGATTCTTCAAAAGCATTTTTATTAATAATTCCTTATCTATTTCAACACCACCTGTATTTTTTTCATTGGAGTCATCGTTTACAACTAGATTTGTTGTTATTTTCTCTTGATTAGTGGAGCACTTCTTTTTGTGATTCCATAAGGACGATGAATGTTTATATGCTTTGCCACACGAACATACATATCCATTGGCATTTTTATTTAATGCCTCCATAGTATTTGTTCGTATTTTATGCTTATGTGTTAAAATGTGATTTTTCCAATTACTTTCTTTACTACATTTAAAGTCACAATATTCACATACAAATTTATAGGCATTTTTTGGCAAGATTTTGTTCGTATTTTTCGTCATTTTCTTCGTATAATATACGAAGATAAAAAATGCCTAAATCATTTTGTATAAAAATATATAAAACGTGAAAAATTACAATAACAAACTGATATTTATTTTTTCTGTAATGAGAGCATTATGGTGTAAACCACTTTTTTCACTTTTTTTCCATACCTATTTCCAGAAATAGAAAATACACACAAAAAAAGCATGTTGAATTCTGAAAAGCCAAATGACTTTTGAAAAAAAAAGTTAGAAGTGATTTACCTACATTCATCCTTTGCACACCCATTTTTGGGGGCTATTTTATTTCCCTACATATGTAGGCAATCACCTACATACCCCTACATACTGTCATTATTTTTGACCATGTTTGAATTGTCATGTAGACAACCTTACCTACATGAAAATCATCTAAAAAGATGTCCAAAATTCCCGAAATCCATTTTTAGGGATGTTCATTCGCGGGATTTGGAGGATAAATCACGACTGTGTCCAAATACATACATTCAATTAGATATGTCGTTTACAAAAATGGTTAGTTTCATCGCTAATTTTTGCACCGCATTCATAACCAGCTCTTTTCCCTGATTTCAAGATAGCCCCACATACTTTTACATACGCGTTTTTAGGAGATTTGCTTGAAGCAGAAGATTTATTAGAAATGGATTTATGATGTGCTAAACAATAACAACCAGCTACATCATGGAAAGCAGTTTTTGAACAATTATTATTCTTATTTTTCCCACTTTTGAATACATATTCACATGTATGAAATGCCATGCAAAATTTCTCAGGACTATTTACACCAATACAATATCTCATGTCTTTATTTAGACGAATATGTGGGAGTAAAAAGTCGTGTTTTTGTCTACAATAGGGACATTTTATTTGATGGAAACCGAGTTTATCAATATTCAAATAAGATGTAGTAGTTATTGTTTTCTGTTGATATACCTCCTTATATAATGAATAAAAATTAAATTCATGAGAGCAAGGCAACTTAATGGAATTTTTATCCAGAGGCAAATTTGTTAGTAAACATGTATTTTCATCACTACATTCATCGTCACTGTCTTTATTTAATTCGGCATAAAAATCTATATTATCACTCAATATAATATTCATGTATAATATTGTAGAATTATAAATAACCTTTATATATATATTTAGTAGATAATGACAAGATACTGGGGACCATGTACATGGTATTTGTTTCATACTTTAGCGGAAAAGGTAAAGGACGAACAATTTTTAAAGTTAAAAAATGGGTTTATTTCCATTATAAAAAGAATATGTAGTAACTTGCCGTGCCCAGAATGTGCCGAACATGCTCAACATAAATTAAAATCTTTAAATATGAATAATATTCTTAGTAAGCGTGACCTTCAAATGATGTTATTATCATTTCACAATGATGTAAATAAAAGAGTACACCATCCAGTATTTACAGAACAACAAATGGATGAAAAATACAAGACGGCTAATACAGGACATATTATTCAATATTTTTTACAAACTTGGCAAAAACCAAATTCAAATCCCAAATTATTAACAGTGAGTTTACACAAAAATCAAGCAATCAAAGAATTCATCAGATGGTGGTCTACAAATCATATTCATTTTAGACCTTAAACACATCATATCAAATAAAAATGTACAAAATATTACAAGACATTTTTATTTTTGTGAAAATCAATATTCGCAATCTACATAACAATCCACCTCAGTTGCCCGTAAACAATACTCTAATTGATACCCAATTGTATATCTAGCGACTATTTCATTATGTAACAATGCTTCATAGATCCCCATTTTCTTTTCAATATCTTTTAATTTTTTTAAACTGGTATCAAATACACCAGTGAATGCGTCTAAAATTTTATCATTTTGTTCTATTTTGTCAAATTCTGCGATAATTTCTGGTTCAATTTCCAATCGTAAGGCATCTAGATTGCCCTTTAATTCTTTGTAATGCGAATCTCTATCTAAATAATAGGTCACGGTTTGTTCTTCAATATAGAGGCAATTGTCTTCATTCTCTCCATCTTCTTCAATAACAGCCTCTTCATGTTCTTCTTTGGATTCATAACAATCATTACAATAAGCATCATCCTCAATATTAGCACAACATAGACATGCTTTCCATATACAAGACATTTCTGGTGTGATTGTAACTAACTTACCTATATCACCGCTACCTTGAATACCAAACCAGAATTTACCTTCAATTGCGCCATGATAATAGCGACCCATATTTTGCGTGTATATGTTTAGTATTTAAGTCATTGAATATTTCAATTTTTTATTTTTTCCTATTTTTTGAGAAAAATCTTCAATTGTGTAAATACAGTTTTGATAAAAAATAACCGTATAATGCATAATGGCCGATTCTAGTTACATGAAATGGAAAATAACGATTTTCTCTGCGTTCATTTTTTTGTTAGTCATACATCCCCAAACATATAAGTTGACGCAAGATCTGTTTGGAAGTATTTTAGGTAAAACCTCAGAAGTAAATGGTTGTCCTACTACACGTGGACTAGTCCTTCATACACTTGTCTATATCTTACTAGTTCGTGGTTCTATGGATTTGAACCTGTTTTCAAAATAAATCTATACACGTTTGAATATTACACCAAAATAAATAATAAAAAGTTTTTTATTTTTTATTTTTTATTATTTTTCATCATAAATCCATTCTATTTATGCGTTTGCGGAAGTAGCACCAATAATAGTGCCGTTTTTATATAAACTGCACTTGAACGTCTGTTGTTTTGGTCGTGAGCAAACAACGTTATTGGAAGCTTCTACCCCAAAGAACAATAAATCTTTGTGGTCTGTATTGTAAAATAAAGCAAACCACCCGATACCCAATAAAAATCCCACAAGACTACCTAAAAGTACGCCACTAATTGTAGTACATCCCCCAAAAATCTTAGTAGCACCATCTAATAGTAACAATCCTAACACAAACATGAGTACAGGATAATTAATACCAGATATATTTTTCATAGGCATGTATAGATAAGCAAGCGTAAAAGCAATAAACATACTATTAAACGCGGGACTTATGTATTCATTTAAATTAAATGGAAACTCAACTAAATTACAAAATGGAGGAATTAATGCTTGTGATTTTATCTTCAATGTATTGAGAATAAATAAATTGATTAACGAGGCAATTAATATACCGCCTAAATAGACCATACCTTTAATATCCGAATTAAACAATGAAATCAATACCAAACAAAAGGCTAGTAATATGGGAGATATAGCCGAAAAAAATTGTAACATGTTACTAAAATTAAGTTGCATCGCCATATGTTATCGTATATATTACGAAGACATTTATTCTTCGAAAATTAATTCTAATACTTCATAAATGTTGTCGACATAATGAAACTTGACACCATCCAATAATTTTTCATGGGTATCCTTGTATTTTTCTATAAATGAATGATAATCCTTCTCATTTTCCTTAGGAAAAATAAATTCTTTTACACCGCCTTTGAGTCCACCTAGTATTTTTAAATTTAGACCGCCAATAGCAGTGACACATCCTTGTAAATTAATTTCTCCAGTAATAGCAACCGTATTTTTAATTTTCTTACCAGTAAGTAAACTATAAAGAGTACATGTAATGGCGGTACCAGCACTAGGTCCATCTTTTGGAACAGCCCCTTCTGGGCAATGAATATGAATTCCTTGCATTTTCGTTTCTTCAAAGTCTTTCAAGTTTTGCTTCAAGGTTTCTTTATCTAGTAGAGATGATGCCAAAGTCTTCGCAACATTCATACTTTCTTTCATGACGTCTCCCTGAAGTCCTGTCAATTTTAATTCCATAAAAGATGTTGATGGGAAAAATTTCGCCTCGATAGGAATGATACCACCTTGACCCATAGCATTTGCCCAAAGACCGTTAATAACACCACTAGCGGAGTGTAATGGTATTCTCTTCTCCAAATGTTCATGACGTTCCTTTAAATATTTATTCTTTATGTCATCATTGGATACTTTAATAGGTAATTGGATACTTTCGTAATTTTTCAAACATGATAAATTAATCTCGCCAATGATTTCAAAGAGTAATTCTTTAAATTTTCTAATACCTGGTTCATTTGTATATTTTTCGACAATATACACAATGTTCTCGTCTGTAATATCAATACAATTTTCAAGACCCATATTCTTGAATATTTCGGGTAGTAAATGTTTTCTGGTGATAACCAATTTATCCTCGATGGTCAAATGTTCAAAATTGATACGATGGATACGGTCTAATAAAATACGGTCAATTGAAGCGACATCGTTATAAGAGAAGATAAACAATGCCTTTGATAAATCGAGGTCTACACCATTGAAATATTTGTCTTGAAACCCATCGTTTTGCGTAGAATCAATTAAATGAGTTAAAATACCAATTATTTCCCTACCATGTTCGGTTTTACTAACTTTATCAAGCTCATCAATAAAAATAATGGGATTCATACATTTATTTTTCATTAGTATATCCGTTATTTTACCCCATTCTGAACCAACATATGTATAATTATGACCATTCAATGTACTACCATTGTCTTGACCACCCATGGCTATAAAAGAAAAGGGTCTGGTTTCACCATTTTCATCGACCAAGCATTTTGCCAATCCTTTTTTAGCAAAGGTGGTTTTGCCTGTACCAGGTGGTCCTTCAAATCCAAAACAGTATCCTCCTTGTTCACCATTTATCCATTGAGCTACAATTCGCTCAATTTGTGTCTTTGCTTTTTCATGACCATGAACTGCGTCGTCCAATGTATCTTTCACTTGATTCATGTAGCGGTTAATCGATTGCCATTTTGTTTCAATAGTATCAATATCTTCTAATATAGACTCGACTAGTGATACCTTCGAAATTTGTTTCAAGGAAGACAATTGGTCGATGATGTCAGATTTATCTTTAATTTGTTCAATAAAATGTGTGATTTCGTTCTTCATAAATCCCATTTTTTTCCCCGAGTGGTTCAACTTATGTATTTTTATTTTGCTTGTCTTGATGATATTGTTGATGTTACATATATTCTGGATTAATTCGTCGCGTTTGTCTGGAGTATAATTAATGATTAAATTTTCAATCACCTTATTTGTCACATTTCCTGTACATTCGTTTTTAATCTGTTCGCATATATTTTTGATTTGTATGTTTGTAATTTTATCCATATTATCGCCTATATTTATTTCGCTTAAGAACTTACTATCTAGATTAGACGTTTTTTCCATTAAATTTTTAAAAATTGACTTTATACTGTTCATCACAGTCAATATCCATTCTTGTTTATAAATACCAAATGGAATTTTCAATAATCCCTCCAAATAACTGCGTGCTTTTGAACCCGTATCATCGGTTTTCGATTTCACCTCCTTCAGTTTATTCATGGCTCTCTCTTTGACCGAATCAGGTGCTTTCATTAGACAAATTTGCTGTTCTAGTGGAATTTTCCCATTATCAAAATTTGATAAATTATTGGTATATGTAATTGTTTGTTTCATAGCATCTTTAAAGTATGTTTTGCTTTTCCATGGTAAACTATCAAATAGAAGAGTTTGTTCACTTGTATCAATCGTACCATTATCGTCATTAGATAATAAATCATATAATAAGTAAGATAAATACTGATACTCATGTTCATCTGATTTCATTAATAATTGAATCAATGTGGTGCGTTGTCCATATAAATCACTATTCAGAAACTCTGTCACGACTTGAGTAATTGGTTTTTGTTTCAATAATGAAATTTGCCTAGTGTGTCCAATATACTTATGAAACAATTCATCGTTAGAATATACTAATAACTCCTTCAACGTGATTGCTTGAACAAACATTTGAAAAGTTTGTTCTTCATAATCAGTTTTCTTAGGTGCGTCTTTAATTAATTGTTCCAATTTGTTAGCCAAATATTCATTATCAATACACGTTATTAATAAATCATCAATAAGTCCTGAGACAATAAGTGTTTTTTTTTCAGCAGGATTATGAAATACAATTTTCATACCATATACCTTCAACTGAAATGTATCACTGGTCCTAGATAAATCAAAACAATCCAAATTAGGCGATTTTTCAACGATACAAACATCCTCTACTATTTTATTTTTTTCAATAGGTTTACCAATATCAGTAGTGATTTTACGGTCATTTTTCCAAGGAATTGTTTTAAAATATATAGGGTGAAAGTGTTTATCTAATATAGAATATTTGTTCAAATCACAAGCACCTTTATTATTATAAATAGAGCTAACATAATTGTCGCCAAATATAACATTTAATAGGTCAGTTATATTTTCAGTCCCATATAATTTAAAAACAGCAGCTAACTCGTTGCGGATTGTTTCTATTTGTTCATTCACGGTTGAAATTTTGGTTTTATTTTTTAATAGTAATTTTATTTTAGATAATTCCAAGTATAATCTCTCTAAAGTTTGAACGCCTTGATTTAATTCATTAGCACCAATAACATCTTGTTGTTTGTATTTTTGAATGGATAATAAAGTTTTTTGAATCAACTGATGAAAGTATTGGATTTTGTCTCCGGCCATAGTATTTTCATCGTCGTTGCCATTATTATTCTTGGAAATAATAATATTTTTCATTACTATATTTAACGATTTAAAAAAATCCAATTAAATTTATTATTGTTTTACAAAAATATCGCTAAATATATCGCCAGTTGTTATTGTTTTACAAAAATATCGCTAAATATATCGCCAATTATAATGATTTTGAAATGATATTAAAAAAAGGACTCTATTATATATAATGGGTATACCTGCTTACTTCTCACATATTATAAAAAATTATCCAAAAATTATACAGCGATTTCAAAAAAAATCCACTGTAAATCATTTATATTTGGATAGTAATTCTATAGTGTATGATGCTATGCGTAGTATTGAATATAGTGGAAACAACGATGATTACGAACGTAAACTAATTAATGCTGTATGTAAAAAGATTGAAACGTATATACAGCAGATTTCACCATCCCATCTTTTGTTTATTGCGTTTGATGGTGTGGCTCCAGTTGCGAAATTAGATCAGCAAAAAAATAGGCGATATAAATCGTGGTTTACCAATCAATATGATAAAACAGACAACCCAGTATGGAATAGTACGGCTATCACACCTGGAACAGATTTTATGAACAAACTAAATCTTCAAGTCCGATATCATTTTCGCAAACCATCGTCGTATAATGTAAAGAAGATTATTATTAGCGGTAGCGACTTTCCAGGCGAAGGAGAACATAAAATATTCGAATATATTCGCGAAAATACAAAAGAATTGGAAAATATGAAAACAGTGATCTATGGACTTGACGCCGATTTAATCATGCTAACCATCAATCATTTACAATATTGTAAAAATATGTATCTATTTCGTGAAACACCTGATTTCATTAAGAGTATTGACAAATCATTGGACCCTAATTTAATGTATGTGATTGATATTCCTGAATTTAAAAATAATCTGGTTTATTATTTGAATAATGACAAAGAGCCAACTACGGAGATTGAGAGAAACCGTGTATTTGATTATATATTTATGTGTTTCTTATTAGGGAATGATTTTCTTCCCCATTTTCCAGCACTCAATATTAGAAGTGGTGGAATGGATATTATTTTGGAAACATATCGCAACGTTTTAGGTAATAGTAATAAAAATATTATATGTGATGGTAAAATTGTGTGGAAGAATTTGCGTTTATTGATAGCTGATTTATCAAAACACGAGCATACCTATATTGAAAATGATTATCATTTACGAAACAAGCAGGAAAAACGACCAGTACGCATAGAAGAGAATATGAGTAAATTTGATAAAGAACTGCTTCATGCACCGTCAAAGGAACGACAAGTGGAAAAATATATAAATCCACGAGACCGGTTTTGGGAAACACGATATTATGACATGTTGTTTGATGTGGATATAAATGATGAGTTGCGAAAAAATATTAGCTTGAACTATTTAGAAGGGTTAGAATGGACGTGGAAGTATTATAGTGCGGGGTGCGTTGACTGGCGTTGGACGTATAAATATAATTACCCCCCTTTATTGACCGACTTATTAAAATATGTACCCTATTTTGATACGGAATTGGTAGACGAAGTAGAAAAGAATCCAGTAACTGAATTGGTCCAACTTAGTTATGTCTTACCAAGGAACAGTTTATATTTGTTACCTAAGCGAATAGAAACACAATTAACACAACAAATGAGCGATATGTATCGCGAGGATTATGAATTTGAATGGGCTTATTGTAAATATTTTTGGGAATGTCATGTGAAATATCCACCAGTTAAGATTGATGATTTAGAGCGAATTGTAGATAAAGAGTAAATGAAAATGAGCCATCGTCTGTTGACAGACACCAATCATCAACCGTAGACGATTGACCAAATAAAATATCATATAATTGTATAGATTCAAGCCGGTAATATGCCTGAACCAGTTGATAAGAAATTATATGATAAGATTAAGAAACGAATTTACAAAAAACAACCAACCCATAGTGCGTATAGAAGCGGAAAGGTTGTAAAAGAGTATAAGAAACAATTTACCAAGAAATATGGAAAGAGAAAAAGCCCTTATAAAGGCAATAAAACGAAAAAGAGTGGTCTTAAACGATGGTTTGACGAAAAATGGGTGAATCAGCGCGGAGAAGTTGGTTATAAAAACAAG
>Ga0209302_10000856_pt1 | contig 17576 bp, 10 predicted proteins | sample ArcOceMetagenome_2_FD_187445 | JGI IMG/M metagenome (GOLD analysis project Ga0209302, IMG submission 187445) | Marine eukaryotic phytoplankton communities from Arctic Ocean - Arctic Ocean ARC135M Metagenome (SPAdes) (version 2) | ecosystem: Environmental > Aquatic > Marine > Oceanic | place... | reverse complement strand
TCGGACGCTCATAAATAGACATGTCATCTAGACCCTTGATAACCATATTTGATATGCTTTCCGAGAGACCGTATTTTCTGGTATTATCCAATTCTTGGTGGGTTATCGGTAATGATTCGATAAAATCGGAAATGTTCATAGCATTCTGACAATGTTCATTCAAAAACATATTCACGTTGAAGTTATTGGTTTTATTATTACTATTTGACATGGTATTATTATTTGTTGTATTACCTAAATGAGGTAGCAGTTCCAATAATTGTTTATGTTGTGTTTCTGCATGTGATTGAATCAGTAAGTGTACTTGTTCTTGTACCTGTACTTGTACTTGTTGTTGTATATTTTGATTTTGTGTCATCAATGCAATTATTAATTCTTTCATATCAGGCATATCCTGTTCTTTTTTCTCTACAATAGATGTAGTAGTTGTGTCATTACCAATAGTCAGTACAGTATTTTCATGTTTGTAGACACATTTTTTTTCATGCTTCCATAAACCTGATTTAGTGGCATATTCTTTATTACATCTACTACATACATGTATATGGGGTTTTTGTATTTCCATGCAATTTCCATTTAGTTCCATTGTATGTTTACGTGTTAATAAATGTCTACCATAATCCTTTTTATTACTAGTTTTGTAGTTACATTGTTCACATGTGTATATATTGGGTTTTTTAGAGGCGGGGTTTTTGGAAATAATGTCCATTTATCTATATCTTATGGAAATATAAAAAACCCCTAAATATAACCGAATTAAATTGGCTACCTTTCCCAAAAAAGTATGGTAACAAATCAAATATTCTAAAAAAGCAAATGAGAGCATAATGCTCTAAACGTGTTTTTCATTAGTTTTCTATTCTATTTTGAGATTTCAAAAAAGACACACAGGGTTTCCTTGTGTTGCGTTTTTCAAAATGGAAAATAGAATTAAAAAATCAGAACTTTACCTACATAAGCACTTTTATGTAAGTAAAGTTATTTACATAAAATCCAGAAGTTCGCTACAACGTGAAGGTAATATACAAATTATGTACCGTAATGTGACCCCCCCTTTTCAAATGTGTAAAATGTGTGCATCTAATTCTGGTATTGTATGTTCATCATAATTCGTAAAACAATTTACACGAGTAACGCTAATATAATGTTTTGTGTTTGGGTTGATATCTTTTACATAATCACGAACACGTAATGTATATGACATGTGGACATGAAAACGATTTATACCAGAAATTATGATATTCAAAAATAATCCACTATATCCGGTAATATAGTATTCAATATCTATTTTTTGATTTTGAAAAATCATATTATCCATGACTTGTAATAAACGAAATTTGATATCTAAATATTGATTTTTCTTCTCAAATCGCGTAATTTTCATACATCTACTGGCTAATTGGTCTAATTCTTGCTCGGAAAATGGTATATTATAACTTTTATGTTTGAAATAAATGTATTTCAGTAAATAATGACATACACAATCAGATAAACGTCGAATAGGTGATGTAAAATGACAATATTCAGGCATTCCCACTAAGTCATGTGATTCTATGTTAGCCATATAATCCGCACGAATACCATTCGTTATTATTTCCTGTAACAATTCTTCGCCTGATATTTCATTATAGACCGTTTGTAACCATTCACTCGCATTACACGTTCTAAAAATACCCGTGTTAAGATTTATTTTCAAATACTCGCCTACAAATGAGTTGGCGAAAATAGCAAATTCCGCAATCATTTGTTTCATTAATCGTTCTTGCTGTGTATCTTCATATAAATATACGTGATTATCTTCATATATAGGGTATGCGGTGGAAACTTCATTTAATTTGATTCCTTTTGTTTTTAAGGAACGTCTCGCTTTCAACGTTTCACTTATTTTTAATCCTATATTAAACGCACTCATTTCGTCGCAAACGACTGATGCACTATTATAACTAAATGCGTTGTCCTTTTTTACAAAAATGGTGGTAAATAATAATTTGATTTCGTTAATGGGTTCGTATGTGGTTGAATTAATTTCAGATAATACGGTTATTGCGTTTTTGGTATTACCTTCTTTTGTCCCTTGTAAGCTGGATAATTCCAACACTTGTTCGGGCATCATATGAATTGGGGCACGATTTGATGGATATTTGGTGGTTGTTCTCGACACTATATCTTTCCATAAATTAGAATTTAAATCTATGTATTCAGTTGGGTCAGCAATATGGATTGCGAAATATAGTTTGTTGTTGTCGGTATATACAGAAAACGCATCATCAGCGTCTTTACATCCTATTGGGTCTATACTATACGTTTCATATGAGGTCATATCTAGTCGTTCAGTTTGTGCAATAGAATAAGGATGTGGGGTCAATATATTAGACGTAAGTATTTGATCGGTCGCAATATCTCGTTTGATACCATATTTTGGCTGAACTATATTCGTATAATTATCTTCATAAACTTTATTATTCATTGTTTACTATCAATATACTTATTATGTTAGGGTGTAATTATATACTTTTTTCACCGTAATACAATATATATATATATATATATATAATGTCGAAAACCAAACAATTAAATAATAACACTTTTTTTAAACTAATTAACGCAGTTAAGAAAATAGATATAGATAAAGATGCGGTCGATACATCACAAGAAGATAATCCCGATATTTATAGTTCTATTTTTAATTTTAACATTCAGGATATAAATGACAATGTATATTTAGAAAATACACCCAATGATATTATTAATAATGAAGATGGAATTATGTTCAACCCACTCGATGATGATATTAACCGCGAACCATCTATAGCATATAATATAGAAGGGCTTTTAAGCAATACAGGTAACATAATAAAAACCGATTTATATTCATCTATTCGCAATCCTGGAGTAGAAGCCAGTATTCAACCAAATGATACGCAGTATATAAATTCTAATTTTATTAAAGAAGGCGAATATATTAATATATTAAACCCACAAGCCATTCTAAAACTACCATCTGAATTTCGAGAACATTTATACGAGAATACCAAACAATTTAATCAATATACCCCTTATTGTATTGTGTATGGAACGTTTACTCCTAATAAAGGATCATTGTATCATGTTTCAGCCACAATCGTCTACAACGGACATTTATACCCGTTTGGCTGGACGAATGAATCGGTATTAAATAATCCAAGAGATAAAACGATTAGACCTTTACAAGCAGTTTTAGTTTCACCCGAAACCATTAATCCTAAGTGGAATTACTTTATTATTGACATTCTATTACTAACTGGTGATATGCTTTCAAAGATAGAGAAGTTCTTCATTAATTCAACTTTAAAAAGTACAGTAGATTACTATGAACCGTATACAGAAGGTCCAGCAGAAGGCACCCTAGGAATTATGTTTGGAGAAAACCATTTGTATGTGGATAAAACACGATATACTCGCATCGCTAATAACCTAACCCAGGTTTGCTTTGGATATAATTGTTCGTCTTGGATTGAATATATCTTTGGTATTAATTGTCACCCATTCAATTCATCAGTTATGCCATCAACACCCAACTACTGTAAACGTTCTGGGTATACATATAAGTTTACACCTGACGCATTAAATATTATTATTAAGTCAATTCGTGACGAAGATTTTTCGAATTTTTTTCAACTAATAGATAATACGAAAAAACCATTAACCGATACAGTTTTTGGTGGCAGAAACAAAATAAAATCAAAATCTAGAACTAAAACTATGAAAACACGGTCTAAAAAACGCGATTCGTCTAAAACACGGTCTAAAAAAAAACGTAATTCATCTAAAACACGGTCTAAAAAACGTAATTAATGGCTGAGCATATACATTGCGTCATCGGTTTTTGGAAAAGTTGGTGATAGATTTAATAACTCAATTTCGGTCTGAGTTAAGGCATTATTTTCATTTGAGAACGCCTCTTGCTCGTATATGTTGTTTGTATAAGAATCAATCAACATATGTGTAAAATACCGGAAATAGAATTTACAAAACCCGTCACGTTCTATTTGGTGAACGTGTGTAACTTCATGTTTCAAGATTGATGGTAATGTTTCATCATTTGAGGTAGATACTAGGACGAATGGGTACAATACCAATCCATCTAGATTTAATAATCGTGTTATATAGGAGTTATATATGACTTTTACTTTACTCATTTTTATTTACTATTATGTAACTTTATGTAAGATGTAAAATATTTCAATTTTTCTCGATATTACACCCATGATAGAGTAAATGGAAAATACTTTATTGTCTCTTCCGAAAAGACATAAAGTATTTTCTATGTATAATATATTTGAATAAGTAATGGGGTTTACAGATAAAACGTGTCACGATGTTGCTAACAAAAATATAAATGATATTTTTGCGCGATTTTCGTACCAGTGCCTTTTTTTCAGTAAATAATATTTACATTTTGTATCCTAGAATTTTGTAGGTAATCCATGTAACAGAATAATACAAAACGCCACCCCATACCATATCGATAATAGAGTTGAATAGGCTATAGTCCTTGAATATGGCTAAATTGGTGAAGTCGAAAATGCCATAAATGCAAAGACCTAATAAAAATGCATCACTTGGTGGTTTTTTTTCGTGAATAATAAATTTGTATAAGGAAAAAATGAGAAGAATGTAACTACCAATAACCCCGTACATACTGACTTTCATGTCAGATTTTTGGATTTGTTTGATATTTTTAGAGAAAAGAGGACCGCCAATATTGGTCAAATAGAGGCTATCCATGGCTAACATAGTAAACGCGGGAATAAGGAAATCCATATACATTATTATGACAATATATTTTCGTAGAATGATGGATTGAATTGTGGAAAATCTAGTAAAAAATCAAAATTTATTATAGCAATAAATAATATACCCCACATGGATAGTGTAATAACGAAAAGTGGAACAGATAGCAGTAATATGTTTGCATCACCACCATCAGCCCCATCAATTGATATGCCTTCAACATCAGGTGAGTCAATTACAAATTTTTTTACCGTAAACGGAGAAACAGATTGGATGAAAATAGGCTTAATCATAGTAGTTTTATTACTTTTAGGCGTAAATGTATTTTCTTATTTAGGTGATATATTGGATTATTTAAAAGATACATTTGGTCCAATTATAGCAGACGCATTAGGTGTTTTTGGTTATGCAGTAACAGAAGGAACTGTAGAAACAACAAAAGTAGCCGCTAAAGGCGCGAAATTAGGCATCGACGTAGCAGCAGGAACAATAGAAAGTGGTATCGATGTATTGCAAGGCCAATTAGATTTAGACCAATCTTCAAAACAACAAAAAGAAGATTCTGACATTGCTACATCATTGAATAATAATGCTCCCGCAAAGAATGATAAAAAGAAGGAATCGTCATCTATGCCCACAGCATTAAGCAATGCTTTATCTCACGCAGACTCTAATATGGTTCCAATGCCTGATGATGCAACAAGTTCAACACAACGTAGTGGCGGAAATAAAAGTGGATTTTGCTATATAGGTGAAGATCGTGGATTTCGTAGTTGCATTCCAGTAACAGAAGACGACGTATGTATGTCTGGTGATATATTCCCATCAAATGAATTGTGTGTCAACCCATCATTACGCGACTAATATGGTTTGATGGTTCTAGTGACATACACCTTTGAATATGTAAAATAAATTCAAGTAAAAAAATATAATTTCATTTTAGAAAATAATATTTTTTGCATATTGACAATACTGTGCACATTTGACACAATTGGAAAAATTAGATACCAGGTGGATTAGGACCATATTGTGGCCATTTATTGCCGGAGGTACCATAAGTTCGTTGAACAATATAATTATAGAGTGGAACATTGGAATCTAAACATAATGTTTTCACCGGTCCAGGAACATCATTTTGACTCGTTGTAGCACATAAAACACTAGAGTTAGGACATACCAGTATATTTGTACCACTATCATCTAGTGCAAATGGTAGTTGTTTAATATTGGCATTTGTATATGTTTGAGATTGTGTAGCATAAGTAACATGTCTATGTTTACCCAATCCTCTAGCCAAACGAGAATACTGTTGTTTTTGCGAAAATCCCGAACTATTTTTTTTATATTTGAGAATCTCTGCCTTACGTCGTTCATTCAATTGTTCCGAAGTGAAGTCGCTAGAAGGACACGCCGGAATTTCTCTAGGCCATAAGTTAGGAGGATTCGGACCCCCACATGAATCACACCCCGTTAATTTACATGGATAAAATGAAAAAGTAATTTGTGAAGAGCCGCGTGATTGAGAAGTAGAAAAATATGTTGCATTCGCATAAGAAGTCATAGTATAATATAATTCAACCTCTGTTAAGTTATCGCAATTTTGAAAAGCCCCATCACCTATAGAAGTGATGTTAGGTGATAATGTAATTTTTGTTAAACCGGAAGCCCCTTTAAAAGCATGATTACCTATATTTGTTACGGAATACGGAATAGTAACAGCAGATAACTCTGAACAATCTGCAAATGCATTATTACCAATACCAGTAATATCTATACCATATATAGAAGATGGTATAATAAGCTCTCCCGAAGGTTTAATTTCATTGCCGAGTAAATCTGTAATAGTAAATTCGCCTGACCCACCTATTGTGAGAGGACTATTATAAGTAAAATACCATATACGATTATTTGCGTCTCGATATTTACCAGAATATAAAAAGTCTTGATTTGTATATCCAACACTACGTAAACTATCATAGGTATAGGTATAAAGACCAATTAAATCGGATACATTATAACTAGCATGATATAGTTGTGAGATAGTGTACCCACCATCTAGTAATTGTATCGCATTATATCCAGCGAATTTTAATTGTGTGGCGCTATAAGTACCCTGTCTTAAATAATCGACACTAAATCCAGCACTAGATAAATCTATTATAGAAACATCGTAATAGTTAGCCCAATTTTGTAGGCCGGAAAAAATTTCATATTCTGTTCCAGAAAAAAACATGTTACCAGTACCAACATCAATAATTGCTTCTTGGGCAGTAGTTGTTATTGGAAAATTCAGTAAAAAATGATTACTGGAATAGAAACCATAACTATCAGTTGCTGTAATAGTAATTCCATAACTAGCGTCTATTAATGGTTCCCTAGTATATATATTATCTGAAATATTTAACTTGTCATCACTGATAGAAAAATGGTCGGTATGGTTATTGCTTAAATTATAGGTAACAGTATCACTAGACGAACAGTCTATATTTAATAGTGAAATTTTATCAGATATATCAATGATAATATCATTTGAGTTATTCAATGTAATATTTTGTGGTTCAAATTCAAAATGATTGACATTTCCGAAACTATTTGCACTGAAGTCATTATAAACCGATTCATATAAATGAATGACGGCACTATAATATATGCTCTCAAAAGCGTCTGAACCAATAGTAGATATATCAGAATTTAAAATAACGATCGAAGTTAAACCGGTCCGACGGAAGGCAGATGAGCCAATGGTTGTAACCGAATCAGGAATCACAATTGAAGTTAAATTGGAACATTGAAAGAAGGCCTCTTGGCTAATGTTTGTAACCGAATCAGGAATGGTAATTGAAGTTAAACTGGAACAAGAACCGAAGACACGGTAGTAAATTGTTGTAACCTGTGTTCCGGATAAATCAATTGAAGTTAAACTGGAACATCCATAGAAGGCCTGTGAGTCAATGGTTTCAACCGAATCAGGAATGGTAATTGAAGTTAAACTGGTACATTGGCTGAAGGCATTTGAGCCAATGGTTGTAACCGAATTACCTAAATCAATTGAAGTTAAACTGGAACATTTATAGAAGGCACCTGAGACAATGCTTGTAAAAAGAGGATTGGTTGGTAAAGTAACAGAAGTTAAACCGGAACAATTAAGGAAGGCATTTGAGCCAATGGTTTCAACCGAATCAGGAATCGTAATTGAAGTAATACCTGAATTAGAGAAAGCATAAGGTTCAATACTTGTAACAGTATATCCATCTATTGTGGAGGGAATTGTAATTACTCCACTTAAGTCAGTTCCTAAAGTTGTGGCATTACCATAATTACCTGTACCATCACCAATTGATGCATTATTACTAGCATCTAACGTGTAGTTCCATAATTGAAATCCTGCATCATCTAGTTGATTAAAAGTATATCCAGCAGCATGTAATTGTTGATTCGTTATACCGAGTGTTTCAGCATATGTTTTTAATTGTGGTCCCGAAACACCAGTAGCAAATAAACGATAAACAGTTACAGGGAACTTAATAGTAAAATCATTATATGAATATAGACCATAACTATTAGTTGCTTTAATCGTAATAACATAACTAGCATCTATTAATGGAGACTGACTATATATATTGTGTGAAATATCTAATTTATCGCCGCTAATAGAAAAAAAGTCGGTATCACTATTACTTAAATCATAAGTAATTGTATGAATACTGGAGCAATCTATATGTAATGATGAAGAAATATTAGATATATCAATATCACTTGAAGAAGTATTCAATGTAATATTTATCGGCTCGAATTCAAAAGTAATATCAGAATTAGAACCAAAACTATTTGCACTGAAATCATTATAAACCGATTCATATAAATGAATGACAGCATTAGAATCAATATGACTAAAAGCATAATCGCCAATAGTAGATATATCAGAATTTAAAATAATAATTGAAGTTAATTGGTTACACTTATTGAAGGCACTTTGGCCAATGGTTGTAACTGAATCAGGAATGGTAATTGAAGTTAACCCGGAACAAAAAGAGAAGACACCAAGGTCAATGGTTGTAAGCGAATTACCTAAATCAATTGAAGTTAAACCGGTACAAGATTCGAAGGCATTTTGGCCAATGGTTGTAACTGAATTAGGTAAATCAATTGAAGTTAATCTGAAACAATAACCGAAGGCATTTGGGCCAATGCTTGTAACCGAATCAGGAATCGCATAACTAGTTGCTGTTTTACCTTGAGGATATCGAATTAATGTGTTCTGATCTTTATTAAATAAAACACCATTGATATCACAAAATGAATTGTTATTAGCATCAACTGTAATTAAAGATAAACTACTACAACTACCGAATGCATATCGGCCAATGTCTTTAACTGAATCTGGAATATTGATTATAGTTAATTGGTTACAAAACGAGAAGGCATATTGTTCAATACCAATAACAGTATAATTGCCGTTTTGGTCAGATACTCGTGAAGGAATAATAATCGCACCACTTAAACTTGTTCCTAAAGTTGTGGCACTACTAGAAACACCCGTACCAATTGTTGCATCTCCGTCTGCATTTACTGTGAAGTTCCATGCATTTAATATAATATCTGGGAATGCATTTTGAATTGTGGTAGTAATTGTTCCATATACCCATACCGTTACACTTTCTGAAATACCTGAAAATGTATTTGTTCCAATGTTAGTGACAGACCCAGGAATATTGATTATAGTTAAACTGGAACAATTATGGAAGGCAAAATCGCCAATGGTTGTAACCGAATCAGGAATGGTAATTGAAGTTAAACTTGAACAAGATTGGAAAAGTCCGGAAGAAAGAATTGTAAAATTAACATTAATTGGTAAATTAATAGACGTTAAACTGGAACAATTATAAAATGCTAGAGAACCAATAGTTTCAATCGAATTAGGAATAGTGATCGATGTGATATTGAAAGAACCTCTGAAAGCATTTTCACCAATGTTTGTTACCGAACCAGGAATTGTAATTGAAGTTAAATTGGTACAACCACTTAATGCATCTGTGTTGATGGATGTAAAAGTATCATTTACTGGTAAATCAATTGAAGTTAAACTGGTACAATTCCTGAAGGCACTTGAGCCAATGGTTATAAGTTGTGAATTGTCTTGAAAATCGACTGATAATAAAGTGTGATTTTCGGTGAAGGCATTTTCACCAATGTTTGTAACAGATTCGTCAATTAGAACATTAAATGATCCATCATGTCCAGATAATGCATTTGAAACATCCTCTTGTGTTAATGTGGTTCCACTGGAAGGTTGAAATAATAGAGTTCCGAATGTATAGTTATAATTGATATTAGTACCATTACCATTACTATTACTAAAATAAGTATCATTATCATAAATATTTTTTAATGATAAACTCATAGTAACGGTGGATAGATTAGTAGAAGTGAAGGCACCTTGGCCAATGGTTGTAACCGAATCAGGAATGGTAATTGAAGTTAAACTGGAACCTTGGGTGAAGGAACCTGATTCAATTGTTGTAACCGAATCCGGAATCGTATAACTATTTGCTGTATTACCTAGTGGATATTGAATTAATGTGCTCTGATCTTTATTAAATAAAACACCACTAATATCACTAAATGAAATGTTGCTAGCATCAAGTGAAATTGAAGTTAATCCGGAACATCGAGAAAAGGCATAGTCGCCAATAGTTCTAACCGAATCAGGAATGGTAATGGAAGTTAAACTGGTACAATATTGGAAGGCATTTTGGCCAATGCTTGTAACCGAATCAGGAATGGTAATTGAAGTTAAATTGGTACAATATTGGAAGGCATATGAGCCAATGGTTTCAACCTGTGTTCCAGATAAATCAATTGAAATTAAACTATAACAATTCTCGAAGGCACTTGAGCCAATGGTTGTAATCGAAATTGGAATATCAATTGAATATAACGTAGAATTCGCGAAAGCATCAGGACCAATAGTTATAACTGAATCATTAATTAGGGCGTTAAATGGTCCCGAAAATCCGTATAATGCATTTGAAACATCTTGTTGTGTTAAGGTAGTTCCATTAGAAGCAGACGGTTGAAATAATAGAGTTCCGAATGTATAGTTATAATTGATATTAGTACCATTACTATTACTAAAATAAGTATCGTTATCATAAATATTTTTTAATGATAAATTCATAGTAACATTAGATAGATCAGTAGAAGTGAAGGCACCTAAGCCAATGTTTGTAACCGACTCAGGAATGGTAAGTGAAGTTATTTTGGAACAATAACCGAATACATTTGAACCAATGGTTGTAAAAAGAGGATTGGTTGGTAAAGTAACAGAAGTTAGACTGGTACATTGAAAGAATGCAGAATTACCAATGGTTATAACCGAATAAGGGAAATGAATTGAACTTAAACTGTTACAACCATTAAAGGCACTTAAGCCAATGCTTGTAACCTGTGTTACCAATAAATCAATTGAAGTTAAACTGGTACATTGAAAGAATGCAGAATTACCGATGGTTATAACCGAATAAGGAAAATGTATTGAACTTAAACTGTTACAACCATTAAATGCATTTAAGCCAATGCTTGTAACCTGTGTTACCAATAAATCAATTGAAGTTAAACTGGTACATTGAAGGAAGGCACTTGAGCCAATGGTTGTAACTGACTCAGGAATAGTAATTGAAGTTAAACTGAAACACTCAAAGAATGCATACGCTGCAATATCAGTAACACGCGTTTTAGATAAATCGATCGAAGTTAAATTTGAGCAATTTTGGAAAGCACCATAGCCAATATTTGTAACAGAATCAGGAATGGCGATTGAAGTTAAATTGGTACAATACTTGAACGCATATGACCCAATATTTGTAATAGTATTCGGTAAAAAAATATTCGTTAAAGTATAATATTCAGAAAATGCATTGTCACTAATATCAGTTATGGATGAGTCAATTACAGCATTAAATGATCCATCATAACCGTTTAGTGCATATGATACATCAATACTCGTTAATGAATTAGACTGATTACTGGAAGTCAAATATACAATAGGTCTATTGGTAAATGTGATAGAATCTAGGGAAGAAAAATAGGCAGAGTTAGCATATTCATTTTGAAGAGTGCTATGTAAGTATACAATAGGTTTGTTAGTATCAGAAGTAATATATTGGAATGCGTCATCTTGTATGACTAATTTATTATTACCACTATCATTATCATTATTAATGTTAATATATTGTAATTTTGAACAAAACCGAAAGGATTGTATACCAATAGTAGTAATTGAACTAGGAATATTTATAGAAGTTAATTGTGAACAATAATAAAATGTAACCGGGCCAATTGTTTTAAAGTTGGTGTTATTAGGAAGCGAAACTATGGTTAATCCATAACATTGTCGAAATGCAGAAGGTCCGATAGTTTCCACGGAGTCAGGAATATGTATAGAAGTTAGACTGGTGCATCCCCAAAATGTAGAACTGCCAATAGTTTTGAGTTTTGAATTAGTATCAGTATCAAATGTAACATTAGATAATTGTTGGCATTCTTGGAATGCCGAATCACCAATGGTTGTAATCTGTGTTCCAGATAAATCAATTGAAGTTAGACTGGTACAATAAACGAATGCCTCTTTACCAATACTCGTAACTGAATCACCTAAATCGATTGAAGTTATACCTGAATTAGAAAAGGCGTAATCGTCTATATTAGTAATGGATGAGTCAATTACAGCATTAAATGATCCATCATAACCGTTTAATGTATTTGTAACATCGTCTTGTGTTAAGGTATTATCATCACCATTAGATGTCTTAAATAAAAAACGATAAGTATAATCGAATTGAATTGGTACCAATGAGCTAAAAATAGGAGCAGGGTTTTGTACGTACTTGTGCAACGAATAATTAATTGTAACAGTAGATAAAGTGGTACCCCAAAATGCATAATCGCCGATAGTAGTAACAGAGTATGGAATAACAATTGAAGATAAACTTCTACAACCATTAAATGCTCCTTGTTTAATAATTTCTAAAGACATATTAGGTGATGTGGAGTCTTCCCATATAACGTGTTGTAGATTTTTACACGCGATAAATGCATTAACGTCAATAGTATGAATCGATATAGGGAAATAAACAGAAGTGATATTTAAATTATTAAAAAACGCACCATAACCAATTTCAGTAACATTACTGCTAATATCTGCGTGAAAAATAGCAGGAGTAGTAGAAGTGTTATTATTTATAAGATAATTACGTACTGTATTAGTTACATCATTTATAGTTAAAATATTATTAGAACTAGCAGCAAAAGAAATGGACACCATTAATATTTGTTCTTATAAAAATTATAAAATTACAATTTATATGGATTATTGTAATTTTATGAAATCGGATGTGTAAAATAGATTGGTTTTCTGAAAATTAGTTGATATTATCACGTCTATCGCTACCATAAAAGAACCATCTTAATGATAAGTAACGTGGTACACTCTTTGCTAAATCAGTACCATTGGACATTGTTAAATTAGGTCCATCGTTAACAATACTTTGGATTTCAGATGTCCCAAGAGCATAATTATAGTATCGTAAGTTAGAGGTATAACCGGAGAAGCCACCATTCATAGAGACATATACATCACCGTAGTTTTGTTTAGGAACCCCACTAAGAACAAGACGTTTTGTAAGTTTACCATTGATGTAAACATCTAAATTACGATTTTCAACACGAATTTGCACACACAACCATTTATTCATGGGTATATCTTCAATGGTAATTTTTTCATTGATATCATTAAATGTATTCATGATAACTACTAAAGCATTTGTATCGGGTGCAATATAAAGTCCGGGTGCGTTGTTGGGTTGGTTTAAGCCGGTTGGTTTCGTGTTGTAATTGATATTGTCATTACCCTTATGGAAAATATGTTTATATTGTCCTTGGTTGTACTGCATATCGTCGATAAATAACCAAGTAGAATAAGTAAATTCAATACCATCACGTTCATTATCAGAACGTAATACAGGAATGGAATTTTTAATGGTGGGGTCCTGAGAAATAACTTGCATTTGTTTTGCGTTTATCATACCGTCAATTAAATAAGGCGATTTGTTAAAAGAAAATAACCAAGAAAATAATATAATAGCCATTCTAAGAAGAAAGACAAATAAGATAACTACCAAAAGTAAAAAAGCGGCTTTTGCTACTAAACTATTGGATTCCAAGAAATCTTTAGTACCATCTACAAATTTATTTGACTTAAAATTATCAAAAGTAGCGGCTCCCTCTGAAATCGTTCCAAAGTCATTCGAATTCATTTTCATATCATTCATATCTATATATTGTAGCGAAGAAAATTCGCTAAGATTTATCATACAATTATAAAAAAGTTATTATATGATAATATAATTGTTCCTTCCGTGGTTTAAATTTGGACACTCCCTTGTTCCTTTTGGTTTTCTAAAAAGGAAACCTTAATACTATATGGAAATTGTGTGGTACCTGAACCGGCACGATAAATATTATATGCTTCTTGAGGATTCAAAGAATTAGGGTAATATTGTACATTGGATGTATAACCGGAAAATCCGCCTAAAGGTGTAACATAAATAGGTGCGTCATTGGAAATTTTAGCAACACCTGGTAAAACACACGTACGGACTAATTTACCGTCTAAATATACGTCTAAAGTTCTATTATATAGACTAACAATGACATTGACCCATTTTTGTAATGGGATATTATCTACCGTGCAATTGTGAATAGTAAACTTGTCATTTTCGCTAGTAGGATAGCATGCAACAGAAACTTTTAAATTATTTTCAATCGCACCAAGTTGAATAGAAGGTGAAGGTTCCATTTGTTCATCTAAACGTCCTAACACAATTTTGGGTTCACCATAACGATAACTCCAATCTTCAACATACATCCACACAGAGTATGCATAATTATTGGAATTTGTAGTACTAATAGAAGACGGACTGATCTTTGTAACAGATTTTGCGTTCTTAAGGCCGTCTAATTTAGAATAAGATGCAAAAATATAACGAAGCAATGTGATGGTTAGTAAAATTAATATAATCCCTAATACAATCATTTTAACATCCATGGTATATTATAGAGTTAGATTTTTCTTATGCTATAGAAAAAGAAATCGACTAAAAAATACACCGATAAAGAAATCGACTAAACTACATCGTCAGAAATCGACTAAAATACACAGACAAAAAAAATCTAAATATTTGTCACGAAACTTACAATACAGGAGGACTAAAGTGTTTCGCAGAATGATATAACCAACTAATTTTATTACGTGAAATGCTGTCGTTAAAGTACATTACGTTGCAAATTCCACCGGAAATACCCGGTTCAGAACCGGATTGTATAACATCATATTCCTTATAAGGGATAACTCCATTTTGTGTACCAACCAGTTCATTATTAATAAAAACGTCTAATATCCCGCCATCATAATTGACGACAATATTATTCCAATTTTGGTATTTCAATACATCGATATTACATATAATGCGTTCATCATCATTCGACATTTTCACTTTAATCATTAATTTGTTTTTCGAGACATTATACAAAATATTCGGTTTGTTACCAATATTCAATAGGGACGTATATTCTTCATAACTACTATTGGTTTCAGGAGGCATCGAATTAAGGTATACCCAACAAGAAACCGCATAATGATAATTGATATTGTCCTCCTTATAATTAAGATCTTGGAATTCGCCCAATCGTCTAGTATTATTAGTACCAATCGGTTCCTTTAGTAAGCGTGTAGCATTGTGAGTTACTAGTTTAGTGACAATATATGGAATAATGAAATAAGAAGCAATTAATGCTAGTTCAATAAATAATAATATGACAATCGGTTTGGTAGTAATGTTGTATTGATATTTGATGTAATCAACTAAACTGATCATTAGACATGGTAAATAGGTGACAATATTATAAAATAAACTTAACCATGAAGGTTTTGTTGCGTCAAACTTATCTTTAGATGCTCCCATAGACATGATAATAAATGCTCCAGCACCAATAACACCGAGTGTTCCTAATGCATACAAGAAATATTTTGTAAAATCCGTGTAATTGGAAGATGTATAAAATATAGCATATGTAATTCCTAAAACAATCCCTAAAAACGCGAATGATGATAACATTTTTTGCAAAAAAGAAAGTAGACTCGGCACACTAGTGCTAGTATTACTACTAGATGAATCATGAGAAGACACAGAACTCTTGTGTTTGTAATAATAATAACTAGCAATTGCAATTAAAATCGAAACAACCGAGAGAATAGAGTATTTACGTTTTTCGTAAAATTCAGATAGAGATGTTAATGTTGAACTGATATCTTTACAAGAATCGCTATTATTCTCTTTAATAAAAAAGTATACTAAAGTTGCAATTGCGCCAAATGAGAATAAGTAAAGCATATATTTTTGAAGTAATTGATTTGATTTTTCACCATTATTCGTAAAAGTATTGGAATTGTCACCTTGAGTAGATGTAAATAATTCTTTCCGGCTATGATAAAACATAAATGTCATAATGATAATAAATCCACCAAATAATGAGAATAATATGGAAACTGCTTTATTATTGCTAATCATATTACATGGGTCATTTTTGAATGTAAAGATAATAACAATAACATATAGAATAAATAAAATTAACAAGAGAAATTCAATATCATATTCTATAATTTTGTCTTTGACCGTATGTATCGCAGATAATATTTTACTGGTGTCCATTACTAAATCATTAGAAAAGATATTCATACGTTTATCTTTTCTATAACGATTGAAAATATTATGAATTTTGAAAATAGGACAACTTATAGATTTTCCATAGCCGTTTTTCTACCGTGACAGTCTCTGCATAAAGCAACTAAATTGTCTACATGATTTGAACCTCCATATTCTAATCGTATTTTATGATCCACTTCAAACCATGCAGGTAGTTGTTTTTTACAGTTACCACAATTCCAAGACTGTTGTGCTGCAACAAATTTCTTTTTGGTTTCACTAACACACCGTTTGGTCGATTTTTTCCCCGATTCTAAAATACGAGATTGTTGATGAGTAAGACTTGGTTGTAAGGGAGAATGTTGTTGTGAATTTTGTAATGGATAAAAAGATGTTTGATTTGAAAAATCTAAAAATGGTGTGAGAACATCCATAGAACCACTGGTCATTGGCATATGTTTAATAATTTCCGATGCATGTGTCAAAAATGGTTTAGATTCGTCGGGGTTTTTTTTAACATATAAATAAATACTTAACCCAACAAATGCAAAACTGGCCATTTTAAAATATTTCTGCCATGATTGTAGTAATTTAATATATTTTCCATCATAATATGTATTTGCAATTAAAAATCCAGATATTCCTAAAATTAAGAGTTCGAATTTCATGACGCTGCTTTAATATATTATGATGTTATTTTTCTTTTTGGGTGGGTAAATATTCAAATGTGTATTTCTACGAGATTTTTTGATAGATTTCATTGAAGAGATGTATTCTACTTACTTGGTAAGATTTTCTTTTTTCGATCATTATTTAAACTGGCAATTGCTTTTTGTTGCATTTCAGGAGAAACCTTGTTCTCAGCGAAATAACGATACATCTGGGCAATACAATGATTGGGTTGTAATGTTTCCGCGATCAAATTGTTTACTACCATCTTCTCGTGCTTATCTTGAAGAACGTTGTATAATGTACAACCATCGTATTTGACAAGATCAACATTATCCATTTGGCTTACCAAGTGTTTTGCCTTTACCATAT
>Ga0209302_10000851_pt1 | contig 17626 bp, 5 predicted proteins | sample ArcOceMetagenome_2_FD_187445 | JGI IMG/M metagenome (GOLD analysis project Ga0209302, IMG submission 187445) | Marine eukaryotic phytoplankton communities from Arctic Ocean - Arctic Ocean ARC135M Metagenome (SPAdes) (version 2) | ecosystem: Environmental > Aquatic > Marine > Oceanic | place... | reverse complement strand
CCCTCCCCCCACCCCTCTGCATCAGCCATTCACCCCCCTCCCCGCCCCCCCTCTGCCTACCAGGTGGGCTGGATCCTCTTCGAGAAGAAGCACATGGGGCACGCCGACGGCACCAAGGCGGCGCTGCGCAACGCGCAGACCCTCATGGAGCGGGCCATGAAGGTCGACCAGGCGCCGGGCAAGAACGCCACCGAGCTCGTCGTCGTCGACGCCGCCTTCCACAAGGCCGCCGACGCGGGGCGCGACGCCCTGCGCCTGTTCGAGGCCGCGGCCGAGGCCGTCCAGCTCAGGCTCAAGGGCAACCCCGCCTCCGCTGCGGCCGCGGACCCGGCCGCGGCCGCGGCCTCGGCCCAGCAGGAGCTGCACGGTGAGACGGAGCAGAAGCTCGACGGCGCGCGGGCGACGCTGCAGCGCTTCCTCGAGCACGAGCGGGACCCCGCGCAGGCCTCCAAGGACCGGCGCTTCCTCGACAGCGTCACGATGCTGCTGGACGCCTCCGCGCCCAACCGCGTGCACGACATCCTCGTCGCGCACAACGTCATCAGGAACGGCACCGCCGCGCCGGCCACCGAGGCCGCCACCGCCGCCACCGCCGCCACCGCCGCCCTCGTCAGCTCCGAGCCCGAGGCGGATGTCGTCTCGCTCAGTGCGGAGCTCAGGGAGCTGCAGGCCGAGGAGGCGGCGGCGCCCGCCGCGGCCGGCGAGGAGGCGGGCGAGGTGGAGCGTCTGCAGCGCGAGCTTGCCGCGGTGCAGGCGGCGCCCGCGGACAGCCTCAACGTCAGCGCGCTGGTGAGCTCGCCCTCCTCCGCCTCGCCCTCCTCCGCCTCGCCCTCGTCGTCGACCGAGGCGGAGGCGAGCGAGGCGAAGCACGCCTTCCAGAGCCGCTGGTCGCGCATGCCGAGCGCGACGGCGAGCGACGCCGCGCTCAGCGTCTCGCTCCGCTCGCGCGAGCGCAAGGCCGAGCGCGCGGCGACGCCCGCGCAGCACGCGGCGGAGCTCCTCGTGGGCAACCTGCCGCTCTCGCACCCCGACCCGGCGACCGACGCGGCCATCACCGCGGCGCGCCGCGCGCTCGCGGAGGCGGAGGGCACGCGCTACAACCTGGAGAAGACGCCGTCGGCCGTCGACGCCGCCTACGCCAAGGCGGGCGCGGCGGGCGACGCGGCGGTCACCCTCTTCGAGGCACCGGCCAAGGCGAGCGCGGCGCGGCACATTGCGGCGGCCAAGCTGGCGGCGGCGCGCACCAAGGAGGCGGCCATCAGCGAGATCATGGAGCTCAAGCAGCAGGGGCTCACCGAGCGCGAGGCCTCCTCCAAGGTGGCCGCGGAGGCGGAGCTCGTCGCGCTCAGCCACAAGGAGGCCGCGCTCAGCGCAAAGGAGGCGGCGACCAAGGAGGCGGCCGAGGTCAAGATGGTGGCGCTCATGGAGGCGGAGAAGCTCAAGAGCGCGGCGCAGGCGGAGGCGAGCTCGCTCAAGAGCTTGGCAGAGGAGGCGCGGCGCGAGGCGAGCCACGAGCGCGCCTCGGCCGCGGTGGCGCACGGCATGAAGCTCGCCGTCACCAAGGAGGCGGCCAAGCTCAAGGACGCGGCCATCGAGGAGGCGGAGCAGGAGACCCACCAGGCCCTCGTCGCCAGCACGCGCGAGCGCGTCTCGGCCGTGCGCCTCGCCGCCCAGGAGAAGGCGGCGGGGACGGCCAAGGCCAAGGCCGCCGAGCTCGCGGGGCACGCGACCGCGGCGAAGCTGCTCGCGAGCACGGCCAAGGCGGTGGCGAGCGAGACCGCCGCGGCGCGCGCGGCCAGCACGCAGGAGCGCGTCAACGCCGTGCGCGTCGCGAGCCGCGTCAAGGCCGAGGCGTCCGAGCTCTCGACGCGCGAGCGCGTCGACGCCGTGCGCGCGGCCAACCGCGTCAAGGCCGAGGCGGCCGAGATCCAGTCGCAGGCGGCGGCGGCGCGGCGCGAGGCCGACGAGATGCGCGAGCTCGTGCTCAAGGAGGCCGAGGCCAAGGAGGTGGCGCTGCGCGAGATGAAGGCGCAGGTGAGCCAGGAGGTGGCCGACGCCAAGCGGCAGACGGAGGCGGAGCGGCTCGCGGTCAAGAGCGAGAAGCACGCGACGCTGCTCGAGCGGCGCGAGCTGAGCTCGCAGCGCGAGGCGGCGGAGAAGGAGAACGAGGCGGCGCTCAAGGGCCGCGCCGCCGCGCAGGAGAAGAGCGAGGTGCTCGGGCGCAAGGCCGAGGAGATGCGTGTGGCGCTGGTGCGCAAGGCCCTCGACCTCTCCGAGTTCGAGACGCGCGCCAAGGCGGAGAAGGCGGCGCTCGAGACCAAGGCCGCCGAGTACGAGCGGCGCGCCTCACGGATGGAGGCGCGCGCGCTCGAGCTCAAGGCCGAGTACGACCGGAAGGCCGAGGCCGTGCTGCTCTCGGAGAGGGCGGCGACGCGCGCCGCGGCCAAGGCGACCAAGGGCAAGGACCTCGCCGAGCAGAAGGCGGCGGAGCTCAACGCGGAGGCGCACGCGGCGCGCGAGGCGGCGCAGCAAGCCGAGGACGCCAAGCGGGGCGCATTGGCCCTGGCGTCGGCCGAGCACAAGAAGGCGCTCAGCTCCGACGCGCTGCGGAGCAAGGCCGAGCTCGAGGCGCAGCAGAAGGTGCAGGCACTCAAGGCGCAGGCCGACGAGCTCGCGGCCAAGGAGGAGGCGACCAAGACCTTCGCGAAGGAGCTGCAGAGCGAGCACGCGCGCCGGCTGGCGGAGGCTTCTAGCAAGCTGGAGGCGCGCGACGCCGCGCTCACGGGCAAGGAGGCGGAGCTCGAGCAGATGGTCACCCTCGCCAAGGAGGCGCTGGCCGAGGTGCAGCAGAAGCGCGCGGAGACGGAGGAGCGCGGCCGGCAGGCGCTCGCCGAGGCGGACGCGCGGCACGCCGAGAAGGCGGCGGCGCACGCGGAGAGCGAGGCCAAGCTGCACACGCTGCTCGACGCGGAGCGCCAGGACGCGCTGCGGCTCAACGTGACGCTGCAGGAGAAGCAGGCCCGGCTCGTGGCCGAGCGCTCGCGGCGCGAGGCGGCGCAGGAGCACGCGCAGGTGCTCGAGGGCTCCAACTCCAAGTTCAAGTCGGCCATGACCACGATCGCCATCCAGAGCGAGGAGGAGCGCGCCGAGATGGCGACACGCCTCGAGGACATGAACAAGACGCTCGGCGAGAGCAAGCGGCTCGCCGAGTACGAGCTCGAGGGCAAAGCCCTCTCGCTCTCGGCAGACAAGGAGAAGGCCGTCGCCGAGACGCGGCGCATCGCCATCGCGGCGCTCGGCGCCAAGATCAACGACGAGCGCAAGCGCGCCGACAAGGCGCTGCGCCAGATCCAGCACGCCCACCGCATGAAGCTGACCGACCTCGAGCGCAAGCTCAACCAGGAACTCGTCTGGTCGGCCACGCGCATCCACGAGCTCAAGCAGAACCTCACCACGACCAAGGCGGCGGCGGAGGCCGAGATCCAGCGAAAGCTCGCAGTCGAGCGCTACCGCGCCTCGCTCAACCTCGAGCAGCTCCGCGACGAGAAGGAGCAGGAGCTGCGCACGACGCACGCGCGACTCGTGCGCGAGCGGCGCGCGAGCAACGCCAAGCTGTCGGAGGTCAACTCGACCACCAAGCTCCTCGAGCTGCAGCTCAAGATGAAGCTCGAGGAGCAGCGCAAGTCGCACCAGAGCGAGCTCAAGCAGCACCTCCAGGCGCACAGCACGCGCCTGGTCGCCACCGAGACGCAGCTCGAGGCGAGCCGCCGCGCCGCCGCGGAGGAGGTGGCGAGCGCGGTCGACAAGCTCGAGGCGGCGCAGCAGAGCCACGAGGCCGACCTCGCGCAGCACAAGGAGCAGCTCGCGAAGACGCACAAGGAGCACGCGCAGGAGCTCGACCTGGTCGAGCAGTCGCTGCGCGCCGACCTCAAGGTGCGCGAGCAGGAGCTCGGCGAGAAGCACGAGGAGCTGCTGCTCTCGCACGAGGCCCTCGACGACGCCGAGCTCAAGGTGCAGGAGGCGCACGCCAAGGTGGTCACGGGCGAGTACGCGCTCAAGAACATGAGCGCGATGGCGCAGCGCCTCCTCGACGAGCGCACCGACTCGATGAAGATGGTCATCCAGGCCAAGGACAAGGTGCTCTCGAGGAAGGACCTCAAGCTGCGCGAGCGCGACGACACGCTCGCCAAGATGGACGAGCGGCTCAACCAGATGCAGCTGCAGCTGCAGGCCAACATCACGCTGCTCGCGCAGTACAAGGAGCAGCAGAAGAGCGCCGAGCACGCGCGCGTCGTCGCGCAGGAGCACATCGCAGCCATCGAGCTGCGGCACAACCAGAGCGAGGCCAACCGGACGAGCCTCGAGATGGAGCTCATGATGAAGGCGGCGCGGCTCGAGGCGGCGCACGCGGCCAACAACGAGACGCTCACGCGCGCCAAGCAGGCGCTCGAGGACACCGTGTACAAGCACATGACCGAGCTCGACCTGCAGAAGGCCAAGCACAAGCAGGCGCAGGAGGAGGTTCTCCAGCGCTCCAAGGAGGACCTCAAGGAGACGGAGACCAAGATGCTGCGCATGCACGAGCAGGCGCAGGAGCAGGCCGTCTCCGCCGCCAAGAGGGAGCTGAGCTCCGCGCACGAGGCGTCGCTCAAGGAGAGCCTGGACAAGCTGCGCGCCGAGCACCGGCAGGAGAAGGCCGAGGCGGAGGCCAAGGCGGTCGCCGCGCAGGAGCGGCTCAAGATCCTCGTGCCAACCATGGAGAAGGTGGCGACGGAGCTCATCCACAACAAGACGGAGAAGATGCGCGCCGCCATCATCGAGATGAAGGCCAACGTCGAGGTCAAGGCGCAGGAGCTCGAGGCGCAGCGCGCGCAGCTGCACGAGCGCGACCGCGCCGTGTGGCACCTGAACTCGACCCTGCAGGAGAAGGAGGAGCTCATCCACCGCAAGGAGCTGCACCTGCAGGAGAAGGAGGCGCAGCTCAAGCTGGAGCGCAAGGAGCACGAGAAGGAGAGTAAGGACAAGCACCGCCGGCTGCAGGAGCTCGAGAGCATCGCCGCCGAGAGCAAGAACAAGATCGCGCACCAGGTGCCTAACCCCAACCCCAACCCCAGCCCCAGCCCTAGCCCTGACCCTCACCCTAGCCCTAGCCCTAGCCCCAGCCCCAGCCCTAACCCTAACCCCAACCCCAACCCTCACCAGGTGCGCCAGCGGGTCGAGGCCGAGCGCGACGCCGGCTTCCTGCTGCGCAACATCTCGCGCCTGGAGGAGCACATGAGCCGCACGCGGCACGCGGAGCGCGCGCTCACGGCGAACCTGACGGCGCAGGCGTCGCAGCTCACCATGGCCTCGGAGGTGGCGGCGGCCGAGCACGAGAAGGTGGGCCGCCTCTCGCACCAGGTGCTGCTGCGCGAGGACCACATCGCCGCGCTGCAGCAGCAGCTCGAGGACGCCGCCGCCGCCGCCGCCGCCGCCACGGCCTCGCTCCCCGGTGACGTGGGCACGCTCACCAAGGAGCGCGCGGCGGCCGTCGAGAAGGCGGCGGTGCTGGACACCAAGGCCAAGCAGCTCGAGGCCGCGCTGCGCACCGCGCAGAGCGAGGCGGCGCGCGCGAGCCAGAAGGGCGACGCGGCGCTGCGGCTTAAGGAGACGCAGCTCGCCGACGCCAAGGAGGCGCTCGCCACCGCCGAGACGAACCGGCTCGCGCTCAGCAAGGAGGCCAACACCCTGCGCATGGAGATCCACCAGCACAACTCGGCCCACGGGCGTGAGGCCGGCGACAAGGTCGACAACGCCGCGCTCAACGTGACCAAGGGGGGGCTGCTCGAGGTGAGCTCTCGCCCGAACCCGAGCCCGAACCCGAACCCTCGCCCTCACCCTCAACCTGACCACTGACCCTGACCACTGACCCTGACCACTGACCCTGACCACTGACCCTGACCAGGAGCGCGCGCGCATCTTGGAGGAGCGTGCGGCTCTCGACAAGCGCACGGAGGACTCCGCGGCGGCCTCGCGCCGGCTTGAGAGCAAGGAGGCCGACCTTGCCGCGCTGCAGGCGGAGATGGACGCGGTGCAGGCCAAGTTCAAGCTCGACCTGCTCGAGGCGCAGCAGGGCAAGGAGCAGCGTGAGCAGCTGCTCGCCACGCTCCAGGAGGACCATGCGGCCCTCAAGGCGGACACCGACGAGAAGGCCAAGGCCCAGGTAACCCTTACCCGAAGCCCGAAGCCCGAAGCCCGAAACCCGAACCCCCAACCCTAACCCCAACCCGAAACCCTAACCCCTCACCAGGAGGACAAGATGGCGCTCCTGCGCAAGCAGTCCAACGACGCCATCGCCTACGCGATGGACAAGAACCAGCGCGCCATCAGCGCGGAGGTGCAGGCCGTGCAGAAGAAGCTCGAGGTCACCGAGAAGGCGCGCGCCGACGGCGTCATCGCCAAGATGAACGCGACGGCCATGGCGGCCATGGCGCGCGCCGAGGCGCTGCTGGTCAACGCGAGCATGCGCAACCCCGAGTGGGTCAAGGCGCGCAACGAGTCGGCCTCCGACGCCATCGGCGACCTGGCCGTGCAGGCGGAGCGCTGGCAGCTCATGCACAACGAGACGCTGCGCGACCTGGAGGGGCAGAAGGAGATGGTGGGCAAGCTCATGCTCGAGAAGGTCGGGCTGCTCAACCAGACGGCGGCCGAGCTCGCAGCCAAGGACGCCGAGCTGCTCCGGCAGCGGCTCAAGCAGCGCTCCGCCGAGGAGGCGCTCTCGAAGATCGACCGCTCGCTCGCGGAGGAGCGCGCCGAGATGGAGCAGGCGGAGAGCGCCGTCATCGAGGCGGAGAGCCAGCACAACGAGCTCGCCAAGGAGCTCGAGACCAAGAAGGCCGAGCTGCAGGACCAGGTGGGCCTGGCGCGCAAGGAGCTTGCTGAGGCGAAGCGGCGGCAGATGGCGGCGGCGCTCTACAGCGGCCCCGGGGTCACGCACCCTGAGCACAAGGAGGCGCTGCAGCTGCAGGCGGGCGCGGCGAGCGCCAAGCTCGTCCAGATGGAGAAGGCGCTCGCCGAGGCCAAGGCGGCGCTCGCGCAGCAGCAGGGCTCGATGCACGACACCGTGAGCAAGGTGCGCACCTGACCCTGACCACTCACCCTCACCCTCACCCTCACCCTCACCCTCACCCTCACCCTCACCACTCACCCTCACCCTCACCCTCACCCTCACCAGGTGCGCATGGCCGAGCAGGCCAAGGCGGCCGAGGCGGCGCGGCTCATCGAGGAGGAGAACGGCAAGGCCGACAAGGCGGCGCACGAGGCCGTCGCACACCTCTACGAGATGGAGGACGCGCTCCACCGCGCGCGCGAGGCGCGCAGCACGATCGAGGAGACGCACGCCACGGCGCTACTCGCGTCGGAGCAGCGCGCCAAGCCGCCGAGCAACTCCCTCTCGCCCGTCGACGTCAAGCAGAGCGCGGAGGTGGAGCAGGCGCTCGCCGAGAGCGCGGCGAGCCTGGAGGAGGCCAAGCACAAGGTGAGCAAGGCGGAGGCCGAGCGCGACGCCGCCAAGAAGGGCTCGGACGCGCGCGAGAAGAAGCTCGGCATGGTGCGCGAGAAGAAGCGCGCGCACCTCAAGAAGCTCACCGGGCTGTACAACGCGCTCAGCGACAAGTACGAGATGGCCGTGCACGCCAACTCGCCCAAGGCCAACCTCGACGTCTTCGACAAGACGGCGGCGCGCGCGGTCAAGGCCGAGCAGGAGCGTGACGCGGCGGCGGAGCAGGTGGCAAGCCTCAAGGCGCAGCTGCGCGAGGCGGAACTCGCCTCGGCGCAGCGCGACGTGAGCGCGGAGCCCGCCTCAAGCCGAGACCACAAGCTGCGGCTCAAGGTGGCCGAGCAGACGGCGCGCGCGGACAAGAGCCAGGAGGCGCGCGTCACGCTGGCGGCCGAGAAGGACGCGCTCGTGGCGGAGAAGTCGAGCCTCGCGGCCGAGCTGGCCAAGCAGAAGCTCGCGCTGACGGCGGCCGCGGTGCACCTGAAGAAGCTCGAGAGCAGCTCGAGCGCGGCGAGCGAGGTGGCGAGCCTGCAGAGGAAGCTCGACGAGCAGACCGACGCGCACGCGCGCGCGCAGAAGGACAAGCAGGCGCTCTCCAACGAGCTCGACAAGCAGCACCTCGACCTGAAGACGGAGATCGAGCAGCACTCCAAGGCCGTCGAGATGGCCGCGAGCCTGCAGGCCGAGCTCGCGCAGCAGAAGGCGCACCTGGCGAGCGAGCAGGACAGGCTGCACGCCGACGGCGCGGGCCAGGCGAGCGAGAGCAAGGCGCTCGGCGCGCGCGAGCGCGAGCTCGAGGGCGAGGCGCAGGGCTACGCCGCCGCCGAGCGCCAGGCGGCCCAGCTCGCGGAGGAGGTGCAGAAGCAGCAGCTCGAGCTGAGCTCGGAGAAGGAGCTCAGCGCCAAGGCACAGGAGGTGAGCCTAGCCCCAGCCCGAACCCCTAACCCCTAACCCCAACCCTCACCCTAACCCTAACCCTACCCCGAACCCTAACCCTAACCCCAACCCTCCCCCTGACCCAGGAGAAGGAGGCGATCTCCGCGCAGCTCGAGACGCAGCGCGCCGAGCTGGCGAGCACGGCCAAGACGCACAAGGCCGCCGAGGAGCGCGTGCTCGGGCTGGTGGCAGAGCTCAAGGCGCGGCAGGCGCAGCTCGACGAGGAGGTCGGACGCTCGAGGGCGGCGCAGGAGGAGAAGGAGAAGCTGAGCGCCAAGCTGGCCGAGCAGCAGGCGCAGCTCGAGACGAAGCAGGCGGAGCTCAACCACGAGAAGACCCAGCTGCACCGGCGCACGCGCGAGCTCGAGCTGCGCCGCGCCACCGACGCCAACCTCGAGGAGATGCACCCGACCAACCTCAACTCGACCGATATGGACCGCAAGCGGCGGCTGCTCGGCGCGACCGTTGAGAAGCTGCGCGCGGAGAAGTCCGAGCTCGGCACGCAGCTCAAGGAGCGCCGCGCCGAGCTGCACACGCTCGCGAAGCACGCCGCCAACCGGGGCAACGCCACGGGCAACGAGGCGACGCTGATGGCGACGATCGCGGCCCTCTCCGCCTCGCTCAACGCAACGGAGGAGCGGCAGCGCAAGACCGAGGAGGACCGCACGCAGCTGGCGCTGGCGCTCGAGGAGAGCCAGAACTCGATGAGCGAGGTGAGCGGGCAGCACCAGAAGGAGTTCTTCCTCGAGCGGGAGTGGGAGAACGACAAGGTCGAGGACCTGCGCTCGCGCGTGCGCGAGCTCAAGGCGGCGCAGCTCGCGCGGCAGGACGAGTACAACGCGACGCTCTCCAAGGCCAACGACGAGAAGGCGGCGCAGATGGCGCAGATCCGCACGCTCGTCGAGAAGCTCAACGAGAAGCACACGCTGCTCAAGTCGCAGGGCCCGGGCACCAAGGAGCGCAAGGCCACGCAGGAGGCGAGCGACGAGAAGGTGGAGCGGCTCAAGGAGGCGGAGCAGGCGCACGAGGCCTCGCTCAAGAAGTTCGAGATGCTCAAGGACCTCACGGGCCGCGCCGCCGCGCAGCACGAGGAGCAGCTCGCCGGGCTGCAGAGGCAGATCGACGAGCTCGAGGTGGCGCAGGCGGAGAAGGAGCGCGACTTCAACGCGACGCTCACCGAGGCGGCGGCGCCCATCCGCGGCAACCTGTCCGTGGCCAAGCTCGCGCGCGCGCACGCGGAGCAGCACGCGCGCCGGATGAAGAAGCACATGGTCGAGAAGAACGACATGCTGCACAAGATGCGCTCCGAGCTCAACGCCAAGGAGGCGAGCCTCGCGCGGGCCGAGTTCGACCTCTCCAAGAACGACCAGGCGCTCAAGGAGGGCGCGCGCGTCCTCGCCGAGGGTGAGCTCAAGCTCGCGGAGAACGAGCAGAAGTTCATCGACATGCGCGACGAGCAGCGCCACCTCATCGCCGACGGGCCGCTCGGCCGCGCGCAGAACGCCACCATCGAGGCGGCCGCCTTCGCGTCCATGCTCGCCGGCGACCAGAAGGCCCTCCTCGAGAACCGCAAGAACACCTCGGGCATGCACACCCTCGCCGCCAACGAGCTGGCGGCGGCGGCGCGCGAGCGCGCCGAGGCGGCGGGGCTCGTCGAGCAGGCGCAGAAGCAGGCCAAGGAGGCGGCGGCGGCCAAGCAGGAGGCGGCGGCCATGCTCGCGCAGCACAAGCTCGACCAGAACGAGCTCAACGCCGAGAAGCAGAAGCTGCGCAACGCCGTTGTGCGCGTCGCCGACGTGGAGCGACTCGCGCGCGAGAAGGCCGCGGTGGAGTCGGGCGGCGGCGCCAAGGTGGCGGCGGCCGAGCAGGAGGCCAAGATCTCCGCGGCCGAGGCGGAGAAGCTGCGGCGCGAGCTGTCCGAGCGCGAGCAGGCGCTCAAGGACGCCGAGTCGCGCGCGCGCACCGCCGAGAGCCTGCGTGGCGAGGCGGAGCTCGCGCTCGCCGCCAAGGACAATCTGTTGCTGCGCAAGCAGGAGCACGTCGAGCGCATGATCAATCGGACCAAGGCCATGCGCGAGGAGGCCTCCGAGAAGATCGATCTCCTCAAGGACGAGCAGGAGCAGGGCGGTGTCGCCTCGGCGGACCTCGCGCTGCGCAAGCGGGCCGCCACCGACAAGCTCGCGAGCGAGCAGGCGGCCGAGACGCAGACCGCCGAGGCGCTGCTGCAGGAGGCGCTCCAGCAGACGAGCAAGGAGCTCAACCACTCGGTGGGGCAGACGGCCTACCAGCACAAGCAGGTGGAGGAGCTGCGCGCGCAGCTCAAGTCGCTGCAGTCCAAGCACGAGAAGGACCAGTCCGAGATGGAGCGCTCGTGGCGCGAGAAGCTCGAGCACGTCGCGACCGAGTCCAAGTCGGCGCAGGAGCGGCAGGTGCAGATCGAGCGCAAGACGCTCGAGATGGACCGCGACCTCGTCGACTACATGAAGGCTCGCCTCACGCAGGCCGACACCGACGACGCGCTCGCGGTCATCCCGCGCTCGCTCAAGAAGCACTTCGAGGAGCTCGACTTCACCGCGGGCCGGCAGCGCGCGGCGGCGGAGGCGCACAAGGCCGTCGAGGAGGGCAAGGCGAGCTGGTCCGACGGCAGCGCGGCCGCCGTGCGCAAGCTCGTCAAGTCCATGGAGGCGGAGGAGCGCAAGGCCAAGGCGGCGGAGAGCGCCGTGCAGGAGAAGCTCGAGGACGCCATGAGCCCCAGCGGCGAGGCGGGCCTCACCGCGGCCACCACGGACGCCATCGCCACGGCCATCCAGCACAGCGATGCCGCCGAGCAGCTCGCCGCGGCGGTCGGCGGCAACCGCAGCCACACCAAGTCGGAGGCGCTCCAGCTCGACCTCGTCGAGAAGCAGAAGGCGCTCGAGCGGCTGCGCACGCAGATCGCCGAGCACCGCTCCAAGCGCGCTTCCGATGCCGCCTCGGCGCCCAGCAACCTCACCAACACTATCGCCAAGGCGGCCGCGGCCGTGCCCGCGGCGCCGTCGGCGGTGGTCTTCGAGGAGGACAAGTTCAAGGACAAGGTCGCGCTCGTCGACGCCAAGGCCGCCTCCATCGACCAGGCCGAGGCGTCGGCGCAGGCGGCGCAGGCGGCGGCGGAGGCCGAGCTCAAGGCTGCCACCGAGGCGCGCGCCGCCGCCGCGGCGGAGGTCAAGGCGGCCGCCGACGTCAAGGCGGCCGCGGAGGCCGAGTCCAACGCCGCGCGCGCCGAGGCCGAGGCCGAGGCGAAGGTGGCGGCGGAGGCCAAGGTGACCACGGCGCTCGCGCCTGCCGTGGCGACCATGCCTGCGGCGGTGGCGCTCGCGGCCCCGGCGGCGGCGCCCGTTGTGCCCGCGGCGGTGGCGGCGGCGCCCGCGGTCATGGCGGCGGCGGCCTGGGCGCCCGTGGTGGCGGCGGTGGCGGCGCCCGTGCCCGCCTTCACGCCCGAGTCCACCACCACCATGTCTGTGCTCAAGGCGGCGGCGGAGATGCGCGCACAGGCCGCCAACCTCACCAGCGGCCTCGCCCTCGAGGCCCAGGCCCAGGCAGCGGTCGCGCCCGCGCCGATGACCGCGCCCGCGGTGGCGGTCGCGGCCGCCCTTGCGGCGGAGCCCGTGCTGGTGACGCCGCCGCCCGCGATGGACTTCGTGCTCCCCCCCGAGATCGCGGCGGCGGTGGCGGCGGTGGGCGGCGCGACGCCGGACATGGCCGAGAAGCTGCGGCTGCTCAACCAGACCATCAGCAACCTCTTCCCGCTCGCGCACCGCGCGAGCCTCGCGCGCGCCGACAAGGCGGCGGCGCAGCTCAGCCTGTGGCAGAGCGGCAGCGCCTCTGAGCTCATCGCGCGCGACAACAACGGCGGCGACAACGACAACGAGCAGCTGCTGCGCCACCTGCTCGGCCAGAGCAAGCGGAAGGCCAAGCGGAGCCCCGCGCTCGTGGCCGCGGCCCTCGCGCGCAAGGAGTCGCGCACGGAGGAGAAGGCCGAGCAGAAGATGAAGATGGAGGTCATCGCCAACCTCGTCTCCAACGGCGATCCCGTCAAGAAGAAGGCGGCGCTCGCCGCGTACTCGGGCATGGCCGCGCAGACGCAGCACGCCGACGCCTCCGAGGCGGACGACGAGGCGCTCCTCGCTCAGGAGGAGGAGGAGGAGGAGGAGGCCGGCCTGGGCGAGGTCGAGCTGAAGGCCAAGACGCCGCGCACCGCCGGCTCGATGATGGCCGCCGGGCGCATGGCGGGCGCCAGGGCGGCCAACCTGATGCAGACGCGCGGCGCGCCCTCGCTCAAGGAGGAGGAGGAGATGAAGAAGTCGGCCATCGGCAACCTCTGGGCGCAGCTCGCCAAGCAGGGCAAGCTGCCCAAGCCGCCCGAGGAGCTGCTGCCCGGCGCCACGGACATGCACTCGACGTCGGCGGCGGCGCCCGCGCACAAGTTCTCGGAGCGCGTCATGTCGACGGCCAACGCCGTCAACGGGCTGCAGCGCAAGGCCATGGCGGCGCTCGAGGTGGCGCGCGCGGCGGGCCTCGACGTCACCTTCCAGGAGCAGGCGCAGCGGCGCGCCATCGAGACGCTACACAACGCCTTCCCGCTCGCCGCGCCCTTCGACAAGGTGGCGGCGCAGCAGGCCGCCATCGCGCCGCAGGCGAGCGCGGGCGGCGGCGGCCTCGGCTTTAAGGTGGGCGACGGCATGGCGGGGCTCGACATGGACCACGACATGGGCCAGACGATGAACGCCGTGTACAACCTGCTCACGCAGCTCGACGGCGCCTCGCGGCTCAAGTACGCCAAGAACAAGGTGGCCGAGGCGCTCACCATCGAGCGAGAGGCGCTCAAGCAGCTGCGCGGCGCCTTCGTGGGCGGCGGCGAGGCCAAGCCCTTCCTCAAGGAGGCCAAGCAGCACCAGGGCATCGCCGTGCGCGCGCTGCTCGACATGGGGCTCACCAACGACGACGGCACGCCGCTGCTCACCGGCACGGGCGGCGGCCAGCAGGGCGAGCAGCAGTCCATCGCTGAGGTCCTGCGCCCGCAGACCATCGCCGAGGCCGTCGCCCCCGCCGTCCCCGCCGCCGCCGCCACCTCCGTCGCCGCCACCGCCGCCATCCCCACCACCATCGTCCACCACGAGGTCGACCTCAGGATGGTGGTGCCCTCTCCGGTGCCCTCCCCGGCTCCGGTGGAGGTGGTGCCCTCGCCGGCGCCGGCGCCGGCGGAGGTCTTCCCTCCGGCCGGCCTGCCGGCCTCGATCGCCGCCAACCTCGCTGCCGGCGTCGGCCCCATCGAGGACCAGGCTGCCTCCGCGGCGATTGCGACGGCGGCCGCCTTCCAGCAGCAGCAGCAGCAGCAGGCGGCGCAGCAGCAGCAGCAGCAGGCGGCCCCGATGAACCTGACGACCGCGATGCCCCTGCCCGTGCTGGCGCCCGCGCCCGCGCCCGAGCCCGCCAACTACGCGCTCAACACCGGGCCGCACAACTCGAGCGAGTACCATCACCTGCCGGCGGACTCGTCGCAGCTCTCGGAGCTGGAGGCGGCCGAGGCGCGGCTGGCGGCGGCCAAGAGGGCGGCGTCGGAGGCGGAGGTCGCCGCACGGCTCAAGGTGGAGACGGCGGCGCGCGCGGCCACCGAGGCGGAGGCGAGCTCCAAGGCCAAGGTGGAGGTGGCGACGAAGATCGCCGAGGCGAACAACGCCGCGGCCAAGGCCGAGGCCGAGGCCAACCTCAAGGTGGAGATGGCGCGCAAGGTGGCGTCCGAGGCGGAGCTCGCCTCGAGCGCAAAGGTGCGCGCGGCCAAGGACGCCGTGATCGCCGCCGAGGCGGCGCGCGACGCCACGTCGCCCACGGCCAAGATGGCGGCGGCCGCGGCGGCCACGACGGCCGACGCGGCGGCCATCGCCGCCAAGCAGGCGCCGCTGCTGCAGCAGCAGCAGGCGGCGGCGGTGCTTGCGGGGCCCGTGTCGGGCCTCGTGCTCGAGGCGGCGCGCGAGATGAAGGAGGCGATGCGCGCGGTGCGCTCGACGGTCTCGCTGCGGCTGAGCATGGAGACGGCAATGCTCGCGCAGGGCGAGGCCGTCGCCTCGCTCCAGGAGACCTACGGCGCGGCCAACCTGCTCGCCGACGAGCCCAAGGAGGACGCGGCCTCGCAGGACGAGGCCGCGCGCGGCCTGACCGCCGGCCTCGTCGAGGCGTGCAAGGACAAGAGCTCGAGCGCGTGCAAGGCTTCCCTCGAGGAGCGGCGCAAGTTTGGCCTCAACCAGCTCGCGAGCGTCAAGGGCCACCAGCTCAAGGCGCTCATCAAGCTCGAGAGCGCCGTCACCGCGGGCGACCAGCTCGCGGTCAACGTGCTCTCGAAGCAGCTCGCCGCCATCAACCAGCGCAGCGCCTCTGAGCAGCAGGCAGAGAGCTCCTTCAACTTCGTGCCCGAGCAGGTCTTCGTCGCCGCGGCGCCGCAGCTCTTGCAGGTGGCGGCCCCGCCGGCGGCGGCGGCAGCGGCGGCGCAGAACGCGACAGTGGCGGTGGTGGCGAACGCGACGGGCGAGGCGCCGCCGGCGGCGGCGGCCAATGCGTCGGCGGCGGTGGTGACGGCGCCGGTGGTGACGGCGCCGGTGGTGACGGCACAGGTGCAGCAGGTGCTGCACGAGGCGCAGAAGGCGGCGGAGCAGCAGCACGAGCAGCAGCAGGCGCTCGAGAAGGCGCCGGGGCTCGTGCAGAACGCCTCCTCCTTCCAGGAGCTGGCGGTGCCGCTGGGCCTGGGCAGGGTGAGCGAGGTGGCTCTGGCCAAGGTGGCCGACGGCGCCAAGCAGGAGTGGAAGGCAGACCGGCAGGCGTGGGAGTCCAAGTGGGAGAGCCGCATCAACGCGCTCATGAAGCACGAGAAGGACATGCAGAACGACCTGGTGGCGCGCGACCTCAAGGGCGAGAACGAGGCCAAGAGCCGTGCGGCCAAGGAGAAGGTCGAGGCCGCCGCCAAGGAGAAGATGCACGAGAAGATGCTCGCCGACCGCGCGGCGCAGTCCAAGGTGGAGGCGACCAAGGAGGCGGCCAAGGTGGCGCGCGAGGCGGCGGCCAAGGCCAAGGAGGAGATGGCCAAGGTTGCCGACGCGCAGATGGCCAAGGTGGAGGCGGCCACGGCGCGCGGCGTGCAGGCGGCCAAGGACGAGATGGCCAAGGTGCAGGCGGAGAAGGCCAAGGTCGAAGCGATGAAGGCCTCGCTCCAGAGCCACCTCTCGCAGGTGGCCGGCGCCGCGCCGCCGGCGCAGCAGCAGGCGCCGGCGCAGGCGGCGCAGGCGGCGCCGAGCACGGCGCCACGACGAGACGAGGCGATGCCCAAGGACTTTCTGGCGGCGCCGGTGGCTCCGGTGGCGCCGGCGGTCCAGGGTGCGACGGCGGCGCGCCCCGCACAGGTGAGCGCGGCGGTGGAGGCGATGCGCGGCGCGCTCGGCGGCTTCCGCGACGCCATGGGCACGGGCCACGCCGAGCTCGATGAGACCTGGCACGCGCAGCACAGCGCCCTCGTGGCGCTGCTGCGCGCCTACCCGCTGGTGGGCGGCGAGAAGGCGGGCGAGGAGATGGCCGCTGTGCAGCTGCTGCAGCCCCCGGTGGCCCCGGAGCAGCAGCAGCAGCAGGGCGGCCAGGAGGGCATGCTGAGCGGCCTGCAGAGGATCGAGGAGGCCAAGCTCCTCTCGCGCAAGGCGGAGGCGGCGCTCGTGCTCGTTGGCGGTGGCTCCGCCAACGCGCTGCAGTTGCAACGCAACACGCTCGAGAGCCTCGACGCGGCGGAGCAGATGCAGGAGCTCGAGATGCAGAAGGAGGCCCTCGAGCTCGAGGAGAAGGAGTCACAGCTCCTCAAGGAGTCGCCGTGAGCTCCGAGCAACAACGTTCCATCTTCATAGTTTTGAGTTAGTGTTAGTCTTGTGGAACCGGTGGCTCCGGGGATGCAAGTGTTGAGTGTGTTTGTCTCTAGGCGCCTAGGCCTGAGAGAGTGTGCATATTGAGTGTGGGAATAATAAAGTGGAGTTTGTCGTCCGTTGGTAAGAATATATCCCCTCCCTCGGCGGCAAGCGAGGCTGATGTTCGTCGGCGGCAAGCCAGACAGACGGGCGGAAAACTATGGCGACGCGGCCTTCGAGATGTGGTGCGAGGGCAGCGGCACCGCGCCTCGGGCTCCAGCGGCAGCGCCTCTCGCTGCCGCTGCTGCGCCGCGCCATCCTCCCGAGCTCGCCGCCGACCTGCCGGGCCTCGCCGCATACAGCGCCAACCGCGCCGCGTGGCGGGCTGTGTGCGGGGAGGAGCACTCCGAAGGCGCGCTGCCGCCGCCCTTCCTCCGCGACCCGCGCTCCGATTGCCCACGGCTCGACGCGCCGTTTGTCACCGACGAGGTCGGAAGCCTGCCGGTGCTCCCAGACGACCTCGAGCAGGCCCTCGCCGCCTACCTGCCTGAGGCGGTGGAGGAGGCGTAGACCGGCGAGGGCGGTGCGACCGAGGCGCCTGAGGTGGGTGTCGACGGCTCGGGCAAGGCGGCGGCCTCCTCGCTGCGCAGGCACGGGCTGCGCGCGCTGCTGCGCGAGGCGGATGCGCAGGGGCAGCGCTACTGGGCCACCGTGGCGTGCTCGAGGCTACGCCAGCCGCCATGGTGGCCACCCGCGGCGTGCGGTCCCGGCGGCGTCGGCGCGGGGCGCGGCTCCGTGCCCTTGTACGATCAGCTCATCATGGGCCGGGGCGCGACCGGCATTGGCATGCACGCCGATGCCTACAGCAGGCATGCCGACGCGCATGGCGGCGAAGGCGGCGGCGAAGGCGGCGGCGGAGGCGGCGGAGGCGGCGGAGGCGGCGGAGGCGGTGATCCGCAGGAGAGGCTGGTGGCCACGTGCCTGACGATTGCACGCGGCTGCAAGCACGTGCGCCCCTGGTTATAGTTTCCTAATGATCACCCCTTCCCCATCCCTATCCTAGCGCCTAGCCCCCTCCCCCCCCCCCCTGACCCTGCCCAGGTGCTGCTGCTGCCTCCGAGCTGTGCGCAGCCTGGTGCGCCCACTCAGCTCGCCGAGGCTTGGCGCAGCAGCACGGCGGCGGCGGAGGCGGAGGCGGAGGCGGAGGCGGAGGCGGAGGCGGCGGCGGCGGCGGCGGCGG
>Ga0209302_10000850_pt1 | contig 17632 bp, 9 predicted proteins | sample ArcOceMetagenome_2_FD_187445 | JGI IMG/M metagenome (GOLD analysis project Ga0209302, IMG submission 187445) | Marine eukaryotic phytoplankton communities from Arctic Ocean - Arctic Ocean ARC135M Metagenome (SPAdes) (version 2) | ecosystem: Environmental > Aquatic > Marine > Oceanic | place... | reverse complement strand
CCCGGTTCCTGCCCGGTTCCTGCCCGGTTCCTGCCCGACGGCCGGGCAGGAACCGCCTCGGTCGGGCGGTTCCTGCGCAGGAGCCGGGCAGCAACCGCCGCACCACTCTTGGGTGCTGCACCACCCGTGTGCGGACGCTTCCTACCACCCCTTTTTGACCGCGAAAATTTTCGCCGCTGGCGCCCCCCCAGGGGGGGGGCTGGCTGCTCATAGGTGCCGCCAATTATCGCCCAAGGGACCCCTTGGCGAACTTGGGGACTTGCGGGCTGACGACCGGTCGGCGGCGCGGGAGGACCGCCGACCGGGCCGCTGAGCGGCAAAACAGCATTCGGCACGCTGGGTCAACAGATCACCACCGCGCAATGATCGGAGTCTGGCAAGATGGCTGAACATATCACGCCCGATGTGGGGTAAAATTCACCGGACCCAGGAACCCGCGCGTGCTTTTTCGTGGCTTCTCCGTTCTCTGAGGCCAGCCAGCCTGCAGGGACGGGGAATGAACTCAGCACGGTAACCCTGTGTTTATTCCGGCTCCACGCGCTGTGTTGGAGAAATGTCGGCGAGCGACGCTACGCCCGAGTTGAGCACGACGCTGCCTCTCGTCGCCCTCGTCACGGCTGGCCTCGAAGAACCCGCGATATTAGAGATCCGAGAACGCTTCGGCCTCTCGCCCGGCAGCGTTCAGCTTGTTGGCTGCCCTCCTCCAGAGGACAACTGCACGCCAGAGGCGCAAGGCGGCATCTTCGCCGGAGCCTCGGGCGTGAGCAAGCTGCGCTTCGAGGTGCCGTGGCCGGCCGATGAGGCCGCGCTGCGCCGCTCCCTCCGCTCGCTCAAGGGTGCACAGGGCATCCTCGCGCCGGTCGCGCTCGCCACGGTGAGGTTCGGTGCGGAGGGCCTGCTCGACGCGCGTGCCGCCATCTCCGACCGGGCTCTCTGGCCGCCTGTGCTCGAGGCGTGGCGCGTGCTCACTGAGCGAGGGCCGCCCGGCACTGCGCCGCGCTCCTTCCGCTGCTCCTGCGTGCGAGACGGCGGCGTGCACGGCTACACCTCGGTGCAGCTCGCTGCGGCGGTGGGTGGCGCGGTGCAGACGCTGCACGGTTGGGCGCCTAGTATGAAGGAGCACGAGCTGGAGGTGGTGGCGCTGCTGTGTGCGCACGAGCTGCTGGTGGGTGTCACCGTGGGCGGCGGCAGCTTCTCTAGGATGCGACTGCCCACCGAGCCCAGGCCGCTCATGCCATGCTGCGACATCGACGCGCGGCCTGCGCTGCTCGAACACCTGACCCTGACTCTAGCCCTAACTCCAACCCTGATCCTGACCCCTAACCCTGGCTCCAACCCCCACGGCCTCGACTCGAACCAGGCGCGGCTGCGCTGCTCTACCGCGTGGCTGATGCTGCAGCTGGCGCGCCTCACGCCCGGCGCCGTGGTCCTCGACCCGATGGCCGGCGTCGGCACAGTGCCGCTCGAGGCAGCAAACACGGCGAGCGCCGTGCTGGCGCTCGGCGGTGATCTCGAGCCCGAGCTCGTGGCGCAGGCGGCGCGCAACGCGCAGGTGAGTGCGCTCGCGCTGCGGTCAACGCGACGGGCAAACCCGTCGCCGCTGCTGCCGCTCGCCGCCGCGGCCGCCACCGTGGCGGAGCGCGGCGCTCCCCTGCCGGAGATGGATATCCCCTCGTGGCACTACGAGGCGCGGCAGTACGCGCGGCCGGGGACGGCGGGCGGCGGCGGCGCGCACTTTGCGCACTGGTCGGCCGCCGAGCTGCCGCTGCGCTCTGGCGTCGTCGACGCGGTGGTGGTCGACCTCCCGTTTGGGATGGGGCACAAGATGCGCGGCGGCGGCGCGGCCCGCCTATACCCGCGCGCGACGCTCGAGGCGGCCCGCGTGCTCGTCACGGGCGGCCGCTTCGTCGCGCTCACCCCCGCACTGCGCGTGCTGACCGACTGCTTGGAGGCGCAGCGGCTGCTGTGGGCAACGACCGAGGCGCGGCAGGTCAACTGCGGCGGCATCCTCGCGTGGGTGTGCGTCTGGACACGCTCGAGCGAGCCCGCGCCGCAGCCCACAGCGGCCGCTGCCTCCGCGCCGCCCAGGCGGGACAAGGCCGCTGTGCACACCTGGCCGACGCGCGCCAACACGGCGCCTCCCGGCACCGACCCGTTCTACTACTGGGCGCGAGGGGTGAGGTTCGAGTGAGAGTGAAGAGAGACTTTGCGTTAGAAACCAGCCTCTTCGAACGCCCCGGGTCCGCCGCGCGCCGGGAAGCTGTGGCCAGAGCTGTGTCCTGGTGTGTGTGCTCTCTCGTCTCTGTGACGCAGCACGCACACGACACACAGCAGCTTTATATATAAAAAAAGCGGCACATCGCACAAACGCGGCACATACGTACAACTAGTATCTACCCACTGAGCCTACCTCTGCGGCTGTCCGTCCGGCCAGGTGCCTGCGAGCGTGCGAATATGGCCTTGACCTGCGAGGCCCTCCGGTCCACCTGCACGCGCGATGCCTTGCCGTTAGCGGCGTCGCGCGCGGCCACGGCGACCTCGCGCGCCGCCGCCTCGTCGAGGATGTCCGCGTAGATACCTTCGCGCAGGGCGAGCAGCGCCGCGTGCTGCGCGCCCCACTGGCCGCGCTGCTGCTGCTTGAGCAGCTCCTTGACCTGCCGCTGCAGCTCCGCATCGCCGAGGTCGTCGAGCGACATGTCCGTCTCCGAGAGCCGCTGCTCGATGTCGGCCTTGGCCAGCTGCAAATTGAGCTTGCGCATCACGTCTGGGAAGGAGCCACCGAGCAGCTCGACCTCGCTATACAGCAGCGTCGCCACGTGGCCTTCGCTCACGGCGACCACATCGGAGGTGCGCAGCCCCTGGTCGAAGAGGCCTCTGTGGCCGAAGAGCGAGCCGCGGTGCAGCCGCCGCGGGAAGCCGCCACCCCCGCCGCCGCCGCCCGCCTCCCTTACCCCCCTGAGCCCCAGCTCCCCCTCGAGGAGGAGCCCGAAGAATGTCGCCGCCTCGCCCCGCCGCACCAGCACGTCCCCCTTGGCGAAGCGCGTCACGAGGATGCGCTGGCCCTGGAGGCCGTGCACCAGGGAGCGCACCTCGGCGAGGCTGAAGTCGTGGAAGAAGAGCGCGTACTTCTGCACGCCCATCAGCAGCCGCAGTGCTGTTTGATCGCCCACCACCCGCCCCGCGCCCTCCACATCGGAGACCATCACCTCGGAGCGGTCGATGGCGCGCCGCGCCTCCGTTGCCACTTGCTGCTGGAAGCCGCTCACCTCGCGGTTGAACCCCAGGTACTCGAGTGGAGGGTTGCCGTACCGATCCTTGACCTGCACGGCGCGATCGTTGGCGCGCAGCATGACTCTGAGGTGCTGGTCGGTGAAGGCGGTGCTGGTGACGAGGTGCCGCAGCGGCACGTTGCCGTACTTGTCTGCAGCCTCTGCAGCCTCCTTGCTGCCCTCTTGGCCACAGGCGGCGAGGAAGGACTGCAACGTCTCCTTGGAGAGGGACGGGTTCTGTGCCACGTAGTGCAGTGGCAGGCTGCCGCTCTGGTCACGCGCCGTCGTGGCGCCGGGGTAGGCCTCGACGAGCAGCGCGAGCATGGGACGCGTCAGCGATGGGTTGCGCGCGAGGAAGTGCAGCGGCAGCTTACCGTAACGGTTGGGCGCCTTGGCGGCGTCGCCGAAGCACTTGATGAGCATCGTCAGTTGCCGCTCGGTGAGGCCGAAGCGCTTGCAGAGGTAGTGCAGCGGTAGGTTGCCGTGCCGGTCGGCCACACGCGCTTGCTTGTGGTTGCACTTGAGGATCAGCGCCAGGATCTCGTCCGGCCACTCGACCTGGTTGGCGAGCAGCGTGTGCAGGCAGAGCATGCCCGTGCGCGTGTTCACCTCGCGCTCGCCGCACTGCGACGGGTCCTGCGAGATCGTGCGCTCGACCTCGCTCAGCGAGATCTCGGCGGAGGAACACAGGTCACTGAGTGGAGGCGCCTTGCCGTTCTCAACGCGGATGAGCAGCTCCATGCCGGTGGCGCGCAGGCCGCGCTCGTCGAGCAGCATGACCCACTGCTCGAGCACCTGCATGGCATAAGGGCACAGCCTGGGTGCATGGGGTTGCGTTGCAGCCTGCACTCTGCATGCTCGCGCACCTCGCGCCGGTGCAGCACGCTCTCGATCTCAAGCGTGACCCGGCCGAGCAGCTGGTCCTCGTACACGTCCTCGTGCCACGCCAGCACCTTGAGCTCCTCGCGCGTGCCGGCCGAGAAGTCCGCCCGTAGCGTGAACATCTGGTCCCAAACGGGGGCAGTCGTATCACGAATCACGTCAGTCTGTGTGCGTGCACCGCCTGCCTCAACGACGATGAATGGGTCGGCACGAAACGGCACATCTTTGGCCTCGCTCACGGTAATGAGCAGCGGGGTGACGCCTGACCCCATGCTCATGCTGCTCAACACCTCGCGTGTTGAAATTTTTGGGCGCGCTGAGCTGGCGAAGTTTTGGGTATGCGCTCTCGGCGCACTTTATTAGCCAGCAAGGTGCGCTTGTCTATGAAAGAGGGGAAAGAAGGTACAGTAAGCCTGCGACGCGCGCTGTATCCCGAGAATTTTCGCCTGCCAAACATCGGGTCCAAACCGCTGGGTTTGCGGTGGCCGGCAGAGAGCTGCTGCCCCGCCGCCGCTGAGTGAAAGGCTCTCAGTATGCAGGGAGTACTCGACCAAGGCACGAAGCTCACCAAGATGGGAGCGGACATGGGCCTGATGACGAAGGCGATGGGCATGGCCAACGTTGGCAACGAAAAGGCGAGGCAGGCGGACACGGCCAATGCACTCGTGCCGACCAAGAAGAAGGCGCGAGCGAAGCTGGGCAAGCTGTACGCGTGGGGCAGTGGTGACTACGGCCGGCTCGGGCACGGCGACAACCTGAACCAGAAGCTACCGAAGGCGGTCGACATCCTGCGCGACAAGGACATACGCAAGTTCGCGTGCGGAGCGCGGCACTGCATCGCGCTGGGCTCGGACGGGACGGTATACTCGTGGGGCTACGGTGGCGACGGCCAGCTCGGTCACGGCGACTTTCAGATCCAGACGATGCCCACCGTCGTCAAGGCAATGCAGAGCGAGGGCGTGATCGACGTCTCCTGCGGCGAGAAGCACAGCCTGGCGCTCACCTCCGGGGGGGACGTGTACAGTTGGGGCGACGGCTCGCTGGGGCAGCTGGGGTTGGGTGACTCGCGCAAGCAGCACACGCCCAGCCGCATCATGGAGCTGTCGGGCAAGATGATCCTGCAGTGCTCCGCAGGCCACTTCCACTCGGCGTGCGTCGAGGACACAGGCTCCGTCTACAGTTGGGGCGCGGGGCAGTCGGGCCGGCTGGGCATCGGCGACGAGGCCAACGTGATGACGCCCACACTTATCGAAGAGCTGCAGGACGCCGGCATCCAGACGGTGCGCTGCTTCGCCGAGCACACGATGGCGATCAACGTGGCCACCGAGGCGGCGGAGGTGGGCAAGTTCGACGAGCACTCGCAGAGCAGGCTGGTGCAGCGCGTCAAGGAGCTCGAGGTGAAGCTGCGGCGCGAGGTGCTCAAGAGCGAGGAGGCCGCCTCCCTGCTGCAGCAGGGCAAGTCGACGCTCATCGAGTCGCAGCAGAATGTGCAGAGGCTGCAGGCGCAGAACGACGCGCTGCTACAGGAGCGCGTCGAGCTGTACATGAAGATGCAGAGCCTGGAGAACCAGCTCGCCACGGCGACGAGCGACAAGGAGAACCTCGACAAGGAGCTCATGTCGCTCGTCTCGATGCCCACCAAGCTCGCCGAGATCACATCTCAGGGCGTGCGGCAGATCGCGACGGGCAAGCAGCCGCGGGCTCGAACCCCAACCCCAACTTACCCCCAACCCTGACTCCAACCTCAACCCCCACCCCAGCCCTGACTCCTACCCCCCCCCCCGCCCCGAGCCAGGCAAGAGCCACGTGCTGGCTCTTTCCGACACGGGCGACGTCTACGCGTGGGGCGGCGGCAGCTCGGGCCAGCTCGGCCTTGGGCGCAAGAAGAGCTTCCCCTCTCCGCAGCTGGTATGGGGTATGATGCGCAAGGGCGTGCGGCAGATTGGCGCCGGAGACTACCACTCGGCGGCCCTCACGTACAACGGCATGGTCTACACGTGGGGCAGCTCGAGCCTCGGCCAGCTCGGCCACGGCAACAAGAAGACCCAGCTGTCTCCGAAGCCCATCGAGGGCCTCGACGCCGAGTGCCGCGAGCGCTCGGCCACGGTGCGCCTCATCGGCTGCGGCTCGCTGCACACGGTCGCCGTGCTCTCCAACGGCGAGCTCTACATGTGGGGCCGCGCCTCCTTCGGCAAGCTGGGGCGCACCAAGGCCGACCTACTCACCGAGCCGCAGCTCGTCGAGGCGCTGTGGCGGCGCGACGTCCACTCGGGCGAAGCCGACAAGAAGTGCTCGCTCAACCAGGCGGAGATCTCGGAGCTGCTCGAGCAGCGTCTCGACGTGCACGACATCCTGCGCTACTTCCCGGACATCGAAGGCGACCCGGAGGCCGCGCTCTTCCTCTCCAAGGCCGTAGCCAACGACCTGCAGGAGCGGGTGAAGCAGTTGATGGAGCAGCTCGAGCACGCGAGGAAGGAGAAGGACGTGGCGCTCGAGGAGTTCATCGCCGAGCAGGAGCGCGCCTTCGAGGAGCAGGAGAAGCAGGGGCTCACCAAGCTGCAGGACAGGCAGAAGGAGCTGCGCTCCAAGGTGGAGATGCACGAGAAGAGCCTCTTCTACCAGTCGCAGGTCTCCGTGACCCTCGACGCCGAGCTCAAGGAGATCAACGTCCAGATCGATAAGGCCAAGGAGACGGAGGAGAGCGCCATCCAGCAAGCAAAGACGGCGGACAAGGCCGAGCTCGCTAAGGCGCTGTACCTGGCGCTCGAGTCGCTGCGGCAGGCCAAGGTGGACAAGGAGCAGGAGCTCGTGATGGCCACCAAGCAGGCCTCGCTCGCGCAGGAGGACCTGGAGAAGGTGCAGCGCGACCTGTCGCTCACGCGCGTGGAGATCAAGAAGCACGAGAAGCTCGGCCACAAGAAGAGCATAGACCAACTGAGGTCGCTCGTCGCCGAGATGTCGGCACTCTCGCAGCGCCTCAACGAGACGTCGCTCGAGAACATTGACCCCACGCTGCACGGCACGCCGACTGCTCCGCTGGGCATCAGGCAGCTGATTGAGCTCTCCAACGCCGACATTGACCGCATCTGCACACAGGCCGCCACCTTTGCCTCGGACGACCATGTCGACGTGGAGGCGTGCCCGCAGCTCGCCACCACCTACAACCCCCTGGCAACCCCTGGAACCCCTTGCCCCCCCTTGCGCCCCCTTGCACCCCCGTGCGCCCCCTTGCATCCCCTCCACCACCCCTGACCAGGTGCGGCAGCAGCTTGCTACGATGCTCTTTGACAACGCTGAGATGCGCAAGCAGCTCAACGCCTACACCGAGGGCATCCTCATGCAAACCATGGAGCGCCTCGACCAGCTCGGCGCCAACGACAGCGCCAGGCAGCTCGCAGGCCCCATAGGTGGCATGGCACTGCCCGACGTCAAGCAGATCGCAGGCGTCACCGGGGCGGTCACCGGGCTTCTGAAGGGGCCCCAGAACGTATGACATCTAAAGCCGTAGTCTGTATTTTACCATGTTAGCCCGATGCGTCACCGCTCTCACACGCGGCTCCATTATGTGTTTGAAAGAACAAAAAACGGGGGCGACGGCGGGCGACATGGGTCATGGGTCACCAACACCATGGTGCCGGGGCGCGGGGCGCCCGGGGGCGGGGCGACGCCATCGATCGACCCATGTGGGAGAGCGGAGACGCGCGGCGGGCGGTAGGGGGGACGGCGACGCCGCGGACGCCGCTGCCGGAGCGAACTCTACCTACTCTCCAGGCTCTAGCCGCGACTTGTGCGCGACTACCCGGTAGCCCGCGGACGAATAAGCTAGAAGGCGACTTGGCTCTTGGTTCGGTTGTTGGCGTTGGGGCTTGGCGGGGCGCTTCGTCGCGTGCAGGGGCATGCAGGGCGACGCGAGGGGGCGGGGGGACTGCGGCTACATCGTCTGCCTTTCATCTGACATCTCTGGAGGTGAGATGGTGAGTGGTGCACCTGCACGGTCTGTGCGGTGGCCGGTGGATCATCATCTGACAAGTTTGAAGTGACATCTCGCATGCACCGCGCACACATCGCGGGTCTTGCGCCAGGGCCAGCGCGACCCCTGGCCCTGCGCGCGCCCTGGGCCTGGCGTTCTTTCTTAGGTCTAGATCTTTTTATTAAACAGTTCTGACATCGCACATAACAACGTCTCGCTTCTCAGATCCACGCGCAGAATGAGGCGCGCACGCCGGTTTGCAGGAGTACGTGCAGGTCTCCCTCGCTTTCGCTCCTGCTACTCGCCTCGCTGCTGCTGCTGCTGCTGCTCGTCGCCTTTGGAACCTTTTGGTATGCCAACAGCCGATGGCGCTGGCAGCAATAGGCGAGGTCGTTCAGCATGTACGTTGGACCCGAGAAGACGGTGCGGCACTCCGCGCACGTGTTCATGCGCACTCCAAACGAGGATGTTTGTGCCTCGGGAGCCGAAGAATGACGAGGGGGCCGCACAGTAGTGCGCGGGGAGTGCGTATGCTCTCGACCGCGCTCCTGCGCGAGCATCGGACTAGGTCCGTCGGCCGCAGCGGGGGTGGCCGTCCGCCCGGTCTCGTCATCGTGCGGCCTGTCGTCTTGCGGCCTCAACCGCTTGCCGTGGCCGATAAAGAAGTTTATGCTCGGCGGGGTCTGCCCCACGTGCGTCTCCAGTGGCCACGCGGAGGAGGGGGATGTCGAAGAGGTCGGTGATGACACCGCCCCCGCGGTCGATCGCGCGGGCGCCTTCATAGGTGGCGAACTGGCCACCTTCATGCCCAGATCCGCCATGACGTCGTCCGGCGAGTCGGTGCGTGGCGCGCCATGACCGTCGTCTGGATGGTAGTCGTACGGAGAGTTGAACGGCGCCCCGAGTGTTCTGCTGCTGCCACCCCCCGTCCCTCGACCGCCCACTGCTAAGCAGGGCTCGGTCATCGCCCAGAAGATATCAGCACCCACGGCGTCCCGCTTGTGCATATCCTGATCATTCAGGCCGCCCAGCGCGGTCATGTTAGAGAAAGAAGAGGTGGGAGACCCCATCCGGCTCTCGGCGATTCCCATGTGGATGGGCCCTCGCTGAGAAAAGCGGCCGGGCAGGCAAAACAGTTCACTCTCAGGACTGGCACGAACCCGCACCGAGAGACAACCTCGAGACGATCTCGAGGGCCGAGCTCTGATCGATCGAAGCTCAGTGACCCAGTCGAGCTTCGATTGCTTCACTGACTTTTTTGGGCGCGAAACCTGGCACAGGATAGATAGATAGCATGCTTCTGTTGGAATGCGGATACCCCGGAGCAGCCGCAGGGAGAGAAAGAGAGAGAGGAGATACACAGACATTCCGCCGCGCCAGTCAGCCTGCGAACGAAAGGCAAGGCGGGACGGGTGTTCCGGGCGCGCGGCCGGCCGGACGGAGGGACGGGAGCTGGGAGGGAGGGAGGGGGGGGGTGGCCCCAAACAAAACCGGCCTCGCCTGCCTGCCTGCCTGTTCGCGTTGGTTGGTCGTGTTGGTACGTACTGACTGCGCGTTGGTTGGTTGGTTGGTTGGCGGCGCCGCGCAGACAGAGGCACCTTTGGGAGAATCCGTTCCTCAGGGTTGCCGATCGAGGGTTGCCGATCGAAAGGGTTGCCGATCACTTCATAGGCATCTGGTCGCCGCCTGAGATGTCCGCGACACAGAATCCGCTAGTTCCACCCCACCCGCCATCCCCCTGGCGGCACTGAGGAATTTAGATTGCATAAGCGAGAGACTACTACGCTCAGTCTCGGGAGCCGGGGCCCTGCGTTACGCGGATACCTCCCCTGATGGAGGCGGATCCGTGGATCTCAGAGATCCACGAGATCCGCCTTAATTATGGGACAGGATGTCATTTGACGAAACCCTCTCCCGCTTGGTCCATCCAAGAAATTAACAAGAAATATCTTGGAAGGCTGAGCGTACGATGAGCATTGTTCTAGCCCGTGGGTTCTAGCGAAGGCACCTAATCGGTGTTACTCAACACCCCTCTACGATAAGAGTAAGAGTCGTCGCGCATGCGCTCCTCCACAACCCCTTAGCTCGCCGTAACTGGCACGGTGCTCGCGCGACCAGCTCCGTCGACGGATGGGCCAGCATGGCGCTGCGCTCGCACGTGGTCGAGGCGGCGGCGGGCGGGTGTGAGGTCTTCAGATTGCCGCCGAGCTTGGGCCGACAGCTCGAAGCGCGCCAGCGTGCCGGACGCAGAGCCGCCTCCGAGAGCACGGTGGTCGACGCACTACTCCCCACGGGCCCCTGTCTCGCTGACCCGGCGACTCCGACGGGCACGGCTGTGGCTGTGTGGCCTGAAGAGCCTGGGCTCACGCCTGCACCCACCCTTCTACGGCGACGTCACCTTCTTCTTCTACACGGTCACCGCACCGCCTCGCCCGGCGCCGCCTCGCTCGGCGCCGCCACGCGCGGCGCCGCCTGCGCCTAGCCTGCGCTGCGCCGCCTGCGCCTAGCCTGCGCCGCGCCGCCTGCACCGCGCTGCCTTTGCCGCGACGCCTGCGCTGCGACGCTTCACGCCGCGCTGCCGCGCGCGGCACCGCCTCGCCTGGCTCCGCCTCGCACCGCGCCGCCTGGCCCGTGAGGCCGCGTCTCCGCCCCGCGCTGGCCCGCCGCCTTGACATAACTAAGTGTAGTCTCTACACTCTACGACTCTAGTCTGTGTACAGGGTCCCTACCGGCGGTTTACCGTTAAAAGCCGTGCATGACTATCGACCTGCTTTTTAAAACTAAAGTATAGTTAGACTGCAAACTTTGGGGAAGCCCGCGCAGCCTCTATGCTCTAACCATAAATCAAATTTAAAACACTAAACAGTGGGCGCGCGGCATGGGCGCATGGCCCCCGCGGCCGTCCGGGTGTTGCCACTTTTCGCCGTCCCCCGACGCCGAGAGCCCGAGACGACGCGGTCGACGCGCGCGCGGTATACCGAATACCGTCGCAAAACGTCGGTTATCACATATTCATATACTTTATCACAGCGGGACAGCGCGCCGAAAATATATACCGCAGAGCGGAGCGGCGGCGGAGTTGTTTTTCAAGTTAATTGATTAAAAACATATATCTAGTCGGTGTTAACAGACTCGGTGCGACTCAAACTCCTCACGGGCACGCTTATAGCCAGCGCCGCTGGGCGCGTACGACCTCTCGATGGCCTCCCTGTGGAGAGACAGCAGTGGGGCTGCGATGCGCGCCGCCGTCCGGAGCGTGCGCATCAGTGCGAGGTGGCGCGAGGACGGGTGCAAGAAGGTGGCCATCCACAGGCCGTCCATCGCTGCCTCGTCCGGCATGCGCATCCACGTGAAGCCTTGCAGCCCCTGCGGTGCGCCATCCGCCGCGTGGTCTGGCTCTCGTAGCACCGTGCCGCCCCGACTCAGCCCGGCATGCCACAGGCGGCGCGCGATGGCGGCGCCTTCGTGCAGGTCGTCGTTGCGGGAGTCTATGCTGGCACCGAGGAGCACAATCGGAGCGAAGGTGGCGCCGTGCGATATCTGCGATACCTCCGCGCCGAGGCTGAGCATCTTGATGATGAGGGCGAGGCACGGCACGGGGCTGCGCGCCTTGATGACGGCCAGCTTCTGGTGGTGCTGCCCCGGCTCGGTGCACCGGATTGCGAAGTAGTACCACTGCGTCGCGTGGCACGCGGCCAGCGCGGCGTCCTTTTTCGACTCATCTTTCGCGTGGTCGCGCATACCAAGCGCCTCGCAGATAGTCGGGAAAAATTCCTCAGCTTTGTGGCTGTCGAAGGGCTTGCCGAAGGGCAGTGGCAAGGAGGCGTAGCACACACCCTCCCAAAGCTCTTCGTTTGCGTGCGACTCAAGCACCTCGATGTGCGCGAACACATGCTGTGGGGTGGCCTCCGCAGCTGAGATAGCGAGCGCAGGGTCGCCGTTGCTCTTTTTCAGGCAGGGAGAAGCGAACGGACTGGCAAGAGCGCACGACGTTCCCGAGTGGAGCTTGGACGCCGACGGGTCACCCTTGTCTGCGTGGCTCCGCTGTGGCGGGCCAGCCAGCGGCACTGTCATAGACACCACCTGGTCTCTTCTCTGGCCGCACTTGGTTGTCGCAATCCAATTACCTCCAACCCATATAGAGCGCGCTCAATTAGTGTTACAATAAGTTTGTGGTCGCTCGAGAGCGCTCAATTAGTGTTACATCTAAGTTTGTGGTCGCTCGTCGTATCAGGAAGCCGTTTCAGCGCGTAACGACAGCGCGCGCGCATGCAGGGACGGCGAGATATCCGATAAATCCGCCGACGGCCGCTGCGCGCGCGGAGCCCGATAAGGATCTTATCTTATCTTATCTTGAGCGTTGAGCCCGAGGTCACGTGTGTGTGCGAGCACCGTCGATGCGTCGTATTTCGAGAATATGAGAAAGACATATAGGTCTTACTCTCACACATAACTCTTCGTATGTATTCCTAAATCGTCAGGTTGTTGATGGCCTCGAGCGGCGGCGTGGACTCCACCTCGCCATGCACGACGAGCTCAGGCACCTCGATGACCATCACCTCCCACGCGCCCATGCGGGTCACGCCTAGCCCGAGCACCCACCTGCTGTCGGGCGAGAGTGCGGCGCAAGCCCACAGGTGCACGGAGAAGCCGCTGAAGGCAGGCAGCGCCAGCTGCGCGCCGCTGTACGAGTCGAAGACGCGCAGCGAGCTGCGGCCACAGAGGGTGGCCACCCACCTCCCACCGTAACTACTGCTGAGCCACGTGGCGTGTGGCGGCGCCTCGTGCCCTGCGAGCTCCATCAGCCTCTCGCCGCTCCCCGCGTCCCAAAGCAGCACTCGCCCGTCATCCGCACAGCTCATCACGCGCGGCGTCGGTGCCGCGGCGTAACTGCAGCGCACGACCCGACCCGCCCCGGCAAACGCGCCGCCATCGACCGGCGGGGCGGGTGCGGTGGGTGCGGCGGTGGCGAAGGCGACGATGGCGGCGGGCTCGGCGACGGCGGTGGTGGCGGCGGCGATGGCGGTGGGTGCGGCGGGTGCGGCGGGTGGCGGCTGCGGTGGCTGCGGGTCCTCTGCGGGGATGCGCCACAGGCGGAGGCCACCGCTGCCGCCAAGCACGCCGCCGTCCACGGCCGTGAAGCAGCCGCAGCGCAACGCCTCGGCCGGCCGCACCGCCACCTTGCGCGCGGCGGGCGGCGTGCCTGCCGTGCCTGCCGTGCCTGCCGTGCCTGCCGTGCCGCCGCCGCCTGCCACGCGCCAGAAGTAGCACGCGCCTGTTGCGTCGCACGCGAGGGCGTAGCGCAGGCCGCCCGCACCGCTCGGTCCGAGCACGGTGTGCGTGGCCTCGGCCTCGAGCGTCACGGTACACAGCTCCGTGCAGGTGGGCGCCGCCTTCGGGCTGGCGTGCGAGAGGACGTCGAAGACGACGACTGTGGCGCCGCTCGCCGCGGCGCACAGCGACGAGTCATCGCTGAAGCAGCAGCATCTGCCCAGGAGCAACTCCTCTCGCTTGGCCACATGGAGGTCGACGCCGCGCTTGGCGGCGAGGTCGGCGCCGTTCAGAAGCGTGACCAGCTTGCCCGAGACCACGTGCACCAGCGTCACGGCGTAGCTGCCCAGCAGCATCATGCCTGCGCAGTGGAGGTGGAGGGTGGTGAGCGGTGGCGGACCTGTGGTGCGATGGCTTGTGAGAGTGCAGTTCGAGCCGCTTGCGGCGCGCTTCCGCAGGTGCTGATGGCCACGTCAGGCACAGGCCCATGCGTTTTCAGCTTCATCATCAGCCGCTGTGCGTCTGACCGGATCAGTGCTTCCCGGTGCATGCGCGGGTTGTGCTTGAGCCGAGCTGCAAAGCCGAGGTCGGCCTCCACGACGCGCACGCGGCGCATGCTGCCTCTGCTGCTGCTGCTGCTGCTGCTTCTGGCGCCGCCGAGCCTGGCGAGCAGTGGCGTTCTGGGTGTCATTTTGCGTTTCGCTCCCAATTCCGTGCGAGGCGAAAACACGACCTTTACACCGGCGAGCGCGCGGCTGTAGACTCACAGCCCCTTGGCACCCTCCTCCAGGCTGCCTCCGAGCACGACGATCAGCCTCCGCCGGAAGGCGTTGGCGATGGCGGTGCCCACCGCGGCGCCCACTTGCGAGAGGGGCCGCAGCACCGCACCGATCATGGCGCGCGCGCTTAGGAGGCACGCGCCGAGCACGCGCACCGCCGCGCGCAGCGTCGGCCCGAGCGGGCTGCGCAGCGCCAGCGCCGCCAGCCAGCGCACGGGGTGGCACAGTAGCGTCACCAGCCTTCCGAGGCGCCGCCGCGTTCCGTCGCCTAGGGCGGAGACCAGCAGCCGCGCCGCCGCCAGCAGCAGCAGCAGCCCGCCCGCACACAGCGCCGCCGCGCGCGGCAGCGAGGGCGGCCCGCGGCCCGCATGAGCGCCGCCGGTCAGGGTTGCGACGCAGAGCTTGCACGCGGCACGGCACGTCTTTGCCATGAAGTCGCGGTTCCTGTCGCACTCGCCCGAGTCCGCCCAGCGGCCGCACTGCTCGTCGCTGTCGGCGCAGTTCGCGGTCGCCGCGAAGGGCGACGCAGGCGAGAACCAGCACAGCGACCATGCCGCGAGGAAGAGCTCGAGCTGCCGCGCACTCGCCGCGTTGGCCGGCGCGGCCGAGGAATAGCGCGAGCAGCAGCGCCACGCCTGGCCGAGGCCGCCGCGCACAGCCTGGCAGGCCCACGCCACGCCGGCGAGCGCGGCGAGGCCGTGCATCGGCACGAAAGACCACGAGGCGAACGGATCGGTGGTGCACATCCACTCTGGTGCGGACGGCGTGTGGCTGCACTCGAGCATGCGCCGCAGGTGCAGCAGCGCGAGCGCCACCACCAGAATGGCGGCGGCGACGTCGGCGAAGAGCGTGTCGCCCGATGGGCCGGGCCGCGCGGAGATCGAGCCGGTGAAGGCTCGAGGGTCAGTGTGCAGCACCGCAGTGACCTGGTCGTCCTGCAGCCGTGCAGGGCCTGCCGGTGGCCCGTCCGCAGGCATTGTGAGAGAAGCCACCGTGCGTACTGAGTGAGGGGCCACCGTGACCAACCGGGCTGGTGGGGCAACGTCGTCGAAACCCTCGAAGGTGTCGTCAGAGCGCATGACGACGTGGCGCACGGTTACCAGTGCAGCGCTGAAATTCACGGCTCATATTACGCTAGTTTGTAAACCATGTATGTATGTTGGCACGTGTGGAATAAAGAAGACAGACAGTCTTGAGGAGTCCAGAATCAGAAGGGAGGTTAACTTTCCGCTCAAACATCCCACCACACAACGAGCGCGGCCCTGCACGCTGCAACGACCAGGTCACTGCGGTGCTGCACACTGACCCTCGAGCCTTCACCGGCTCGATCTCCGCGCGGTGTAAGCCCGAGCGGTGGGGTTGCATGCTCACCGCAAGCCTGAGCGGATCGTCCCTGAAGTCGATGTCGACGCCCTTACGAGCGCAGCTCTCAGTGGCGGCGCAGCAGGGTGATGCGGCCGCTGTTGAGCGCCTGCTTGGCGAGTGCACCCTAGACGACGCCAACCATGCGGACGAGAAGAAGTGCACGCCGCTGCACTGGGCATGCAGCTGCGACGAGGCTACAGTCGCACGCCTCCTTCTGGCGGATTCACGGGTCAGCGTGGAGGCACGGTCCCGGCACGGGGTGACAGCGGTGCACCACGCCTGCTCGGCAAACTCTCTGCGCGTGCTGCCACTCCTGCTGGATGGCTCCGCGTCGCATCTCGTCAACGCGCCGAACGACTGGGGCGAGGTTCCTCTGCACCTCGCTGCCACCGCGGGCCACGCCGGCGTGATCGCCGAGCTGCTCAGGCACGGCGCCAGCACCGAGGCGGAGGACCGCTGGGGCAGGACACCCTCGCGCGTCGCCACCCAGCAAGGCCTGGTGCCGACCGCGCTCGGCCTGCCTCAGGCGCAGCCGGAGGAGGCGAAGGCGGCGGCCGAGGCGGCCGGGGTGGCCGAGGCCGCGGCCGTGCAGCTGCGACCAGAGCGGCGTGCGATTCAGGCGGAGATGCAGGCGGAGTTCATGCGCGTGCAGCTCGAGCGGCAGCGCCAACCGCCCGCCACCACGCAAGTGCAAGTCAAGCACATATTCGCACCCGAGGCGCCTGCCCCGCCGCCACCGCCGCCGCCGCCGCCGCCGCCGCCGCCGCCGCCGCCGCCGCCGCCGCCGCCACCTGCTCCTCCTCCGCCGCCGCTGGCTGCTGCAGCCTCCTCGGCGGCGGTCGCACCTCCAGGGGACGAGCTGCAGCGAGCTGTGGCAAGGCGCGCGGCGGCACGCGCAGCGGCGGCAGGCGCGGCGGCGGCAGGCGCGGCGGCGGTGGAAGCAGCCCCGCCACCCAGAAGCGAAGGAAATGCCCCAGGAAGATCTCCGCACCACCTCGCCCGGCAGCAGCCCGCCCCGCAGCACCCCGGGCGCGGAAGCAAGCCCGCGCTGAGCAAGCTCGTTGAGTACCCGGGCGACCCTGTAGAGGTGAAGCGGCTGCTCGAGGCGGGCGAGGTCGCCCCCCACGGCGCCGACCTCTTCGGCCTCACAGCGCTTCACAAGTTCAGCAGCTGGGACAAGGTTGACCTCATCGGGCTGCTCCTGCCGTATCTCGACGCCGAGATGTGCAACGTGCCCGCCGGCCAAGACAAGCTCACGCCGCTGCACGCCTGCGTGGGCATGGGTGCACTGCGCGCGACGCGGCTGCTGCTGCAGGTAGCCTCCACTTACTATGTAGGCTGCACTTGCTGCGACTCTTCTCACCACGACTGCAGTACTTGGCATTGACATGGCTACTGCAGGAGCCGCGCGTCGATGCGCATGCCCTGGACGGGCGGGGCCGCACCGCCAAGCAAGTCGCCGAGGAGGCTGGCCACGCCCATATTGCCGCGCTGCTGCCGTCGTGAGTCGTATTTGTGTTGCTGCTGCTGCTGCTGCTGTTGTTGTTTTTATCGTTGTGTTGAGGAAGAGGAGAGCCAGAGATAAGATAAGATAATATTGTTGGGTTTCACGACGCTACACGACTCACGAGTCACGACGCTACGCAATTCCCGAATTCCGCGATGCCTGGATCCCTCACACCCAGACACAAAGGCACGGTGTGCGGCGATGATGAATACGCCCCTATCAACCTAGGGACTCTTTATCGCCTGGCGAAGATGAGGCTGCGTGACGTGGTCGCCATGCCAGAGTGCCGCGACGAGATCAGCCAGCTGGTCGACGTCGTGCAGGCCGCCATGCGGCTCGGCGAGTGATCGTCTCCCCCACCGCCGCTGCGTAGCCATTGCTTGCGTTCGCCAGGTGCATGTGCACATGTTGTAGGACGTGTATCGGTTGATGAGAGATAAGATCACCGCCGCGGCGGCGGTGTCACCGAGCACCAAGTTTGTCGAGCTGCTGCTTCTGGCCACGGCAGAGCAGGAGTACCAGCATCAGGGTGGTGTCGTGCGGGAGGAGGGCGACTGCTGCCCGGTTTGCATGCGCGTCCACGGCTCGG
>Ga0209302_10000849_pt1 | contig 17633 bp, 6 predicted proteins | sample ArcOceMetagenome_2_FD_187445 | JGI IMG/M metagenome (GOLD analysis project Ga0209302, IMG submission 187445) | Marine eukaryotic phytoplankton communities from Arctic Ocean - Arctic Ocean ARC135M Metagenome (SPAdes) (version 2) | ecosystem: Environmental > Aquatic > Marine > Oceanic | place... | reverse complement strand
GAGGGCACGGCAGGCCCTCGCAAGCGACCAAGAAGAGTCGCCAGAAGCTCGCCAGCGCGGCTACAGACAGGTAGACACTGGCTCTCGGTGGCTGCCAAAAGAAATGATGCCAGCCGGCTTTCTGGGAGCGTCAGGTGGCGTTGGGACGACTAGGTCGCCGACCTAGATTCTAGGTTCCGTGCTGGGTGAGGAACCGAGGTGGCGAGGGGCCTCAGCCTCTTCGGAGGTGCCTCTTCGGAGGTGAGACGTTGCAATTGTAGCGTCGTAGATTAGATGCGTGCGTCTTTTCTTCCAGAAATCTTTCTATCCATCTATTTACCAGTGAGCAGACTATCGTACAAAGCGCGCTGTAAAGACTGTCCGCATTTGGCACTGAGGCACGAGGGCTAGATGCCGGCCCTCGTGCAGCTGCTGGTTGTGTGCACCGGCTACCTGGCTTTGTACGACCCGCAGCAGCACCAGCAGCACCCCATCGTCGCGGAGACGTCGGCGGCCGCTTCCGTCACGACGGCTAGCGCAGTACACAATCAACGGCTCCAGCAGGCAGTGTTCGCCATCGCCAACGAGACAGGGCTCAACGAGACAGGGCGTAACGAGACAGGACGCAACGAGACAGGGCAAAATGAAACGGGGTTCAACGAGACTGGGCGCTCAGCAGCCTCTGAACTGCACATATACGGCGCAAGCTATGCGGACGAGACGTTCGAGGCCTACACTCGCGGGGTCGACACCGAGAGCATCGACCGCCACCCTGTGGAGCCCAGCACGTGTGCTTCGTGCACGCCGCGTGAGCCTGGCAATGTTGCTTTGGTGGTGCCGTTCTACGAAAGGGACATCTGCAAGCTCAAATATACCCTTCGATCCGTTGCTAGCAAGATGGCGGGGTACTTTTACGGCGTGAATCTCATGTGGGCGTCATCGAGGAGCGTCAACGACTTTCCGAGTCTGCCTGCAGTGCTCGACCTCGCATCTCGGATTGCCCCGACGAGGCTCTTCGACGCATCGGCGCTGCAAACGGAGCGCGCGGCTGACGGCTGGGTAGTACAGCAGCTGCTTAAGCTTGCGATCGCACGCGAAATCAACGCCGAGTTCTATTTGATCATCGACAGCAAAAACACCTTCTTCCGCCAGTCGCACCCTTACGAGCTCTTCACCCCGTGCAACCAGGCGCGCCTCACGGGCCAGATGCAAGTTGGACGCATGGTGGAGCCGCACCACACGTGGTACTTGAATTCGGCAAAGTTCCTCAACATCCAGGAGGACATCACCGACTGGGACCTGCCGCTCTCAATCACGCCCGCGCTCTTCCGCAAGCAGACCGTGATAGAACTGCTCGACTACATCAACGGTTTCCGCGCGCCAGAGCGGCCTGGCGACCCCACCCGTGAGGTGCCCGAGGCGCCCGCGGCCGAGCCCGCGGCCAAGTCCGCCGAGCCCGCCGAGCCCGCGGCCGAGCCCGCGGCCGAGTCCACCGAGCCCGCGGCCGAGCCCGCCGAGCCCGCCGAGCCCGCGGCCGAGCCCGCGGCCGAGTCCGCCGAGCCCGCGGCCGAGCCCGCCGAGCCCGCGGCCGAGCCCGTGGCCGAGCCCGCGGCCGAGCCCGTGGCCGAGCCCGCGAATTGGACGGGCCTGCGGCTCGCCGCACTTGCAGCCCTCCCCGCTAGTTCGAGGCTGTTGGCACAAGCCTACGATGTGCGCACCTTCCAGCTCTTTGCCGACGACGAGAAGCTCTTCTCGGCGCTCTCCAACGGCGGGATCAGGGTGACAGAGTTCACGCTGTACAACCTCTTCGTGCTCACCAACATGGCGACTCCGGAGTCGAGGTGCGCACACGCCGCGAGCAGAACGCAGTCGGTGGGCTACGAGCTCTGGCGCGGCCAGCCAGAGCTAGTTGAGCGGATCCGCATATATGCCTCGCGCTTCTCCCTCGAGGGCGATTCGGAGCGAGCCGCGCTCACGTTTGGGATGCAGGCCGGAACTTGCTCAGCGGGGGTCTTGAGCGCAGAGGACGAGTTCGCCGCGGCGAGCCTTATACACGACTCGTTCGACAATGCAGGCTTGCTGCGCGGTGGTGAAGACCCCCGCCAGGTGCGAGCCCATGCCCGCGTCGAACTAGCGGCACGGCACGGCACGCGTTTAGTCCAGCACGCCACGCACAGGAGGAGAGCCACGCCCATGTTACGCCGGTTGCGCTTGTTCCCGCCGCACGGCAGATGCTCATGTGCATCGGTGGCTGCAAGAACAGCGAGTGCGACGAGGAGGAGCAGCTTGCGCGCGCGTTCATCGACGACCCAGCCGAGGGCAGTAGAAACTTTGCGTCAAGTTAGAGGGAAGAGGGTCGGTGCTGGAGACGAGAAAAAGAGAAAGTTTATTAATTGGTCCCGGAATATCTTGATCTAATGTTAGAACTCGCCGGAGGGGTGCCAAGAGCCAACGAGGCACGCACGGCCTACGAACCCTCGCAAACACAAACAGACACGCACACGCAATCGCACTCTTTCGATATCGCACTCTTTATCTTATCTATCTTAGATAGATAGATAGATAGATAGATAGATAGATAGATAGATATCTAACTATCTATCTATCTATCTATCTATCTATCTATCTATCTCTATCTATCTTATCTATCTTATCTTATCTCTTTATCGCAGACAGAATCGCACTCTTCCACCCACCTTGTCGAGTAAAGACCTACCGGTAAACGTTCCCTGCATTTACCTCTCCTCCCTCGAGCGCCATCCTCATTATCTATCTATCTTATCTATCTTATCTCCTGGAGAAGCCTCAAAAGGGGGGGACATCTTTAGCGGACAACACCCACCCAGGTTCAACTTCCATGCAGCTTTTCTGCGCGGCTCCGCGACTGCTCCCTCGATCGACGGAGTCGATCTGGTTCAGCAGCCCCGCCCTCGACGAAGACGCGGCCCTGACCGAGATGGAGGCTTCCCTCGAGGCGCAGGTCGCAGCGGCCCATGTTGTGTGGGCGCCTGTGCCCGCCCCTAATGCTGCCACCGTTTGCCGCAGCTTCTTGCGATCCGAAACTTCAACGCCGACCTGCCTATCGTGGGTCGGGAGGGACGGGCGGGTGGGGCTACCGCCGCGGACGATGACGTGACGCAGGACGACGAAGAGGACCCTGAGGATGAGGTGTGCATGCGCCCGCTGCCACTTACCGTTGTGCCACTGGTGACGATTGCCACATGTCTTTGTTTGGAATTTAGGACGACGGAGGCGAAGAAGAAATGGACGACGAGCTACAGGACGAGACCGAGGAGGATTTCGAAGGCTCGCCGCCACAGTGAGAAGAGAGGAAGGGCCTGCTGCCTGCGGCACTGTGGCTCCGCGTCCCACGCCAGCGGCGCCGTGCACACGCGCGCGCGCGCACACGCACGCCTACACGCGTGCACACGCGTGCACACGCACACACATACACGCGCGCGCTGCCGTGTCCGTCCTGCAGGCGATGCGACCGAACCAGAGTACTGAACAGGAGACCGAATCTCCACACCGTATCCCGACACCGGCCGCGCCATTCTGTCAGTGGAGAATCGTGGCCATAACGTGGAGATAATGTGGGCAAGACGTGCGTTCACATCGGTGAGACATCTCTGCTTGCCTCAAGGGCGTGGCGGGGGCGGGCGCGCGTGGGCGCGCAATGTGGCGCGACAGAATTCGCTCGCTCGCCCGCCGCCGTCGCCCAAAGCGCGAACAAGCCGGGTTTTGCACACACGGTGCGGCGTCGGTTGCGGTAGGGTCCTGGAGAGCTTGGTGCGACGCGAGCGGTGTCCCTCGGCCGCGCCGCCAGCCGGAGCGTACGCAAAGCGACCCACCCGCTAGTGCCAACCGCGCTGGCGCGTGGTCGAGGCGGTTGAGCTGCGGCGACTCGGGAGCCGGGCGCGAGCCTTGAGCAAGCAAGCGTATAGTTTACAAGACAGTACGCTTTACTGAGCACAACGCTGCTTGTGCGCACCCATACGTGCGTATATGTCACCGGCGGCGCGAAAAAACGCGAAAACCGACGCGAGCGCTGTGTGTGCCATGGGCGATGGGGGGGGCGCCCTAGGATTCTGAGCCGTGAGCGCCGGATCATTTTGACACTTTTAACAAAAAAATGAGCACTCCGGTCATCTCAAATCAAGTTTTGAGCTTTTGATCGACTTCTGTGAGTGCGCGCCTCTTTTGGAAGTGGTTCATTGGAGTGAGCACGCTTTTGAGGACGTTTTGAGACGTTTGCCCCCGTTAACGATAACGTTTGTAATGTCCGCTGGATAACACCCCACTCAACTACAGAGTACGTCCGGAATCCTCGGATTGTCCATCTCGCGCCGATCTCGCCATGGTTACGTGTCCGCCGCGCCCTGACGCTGTAGCCTGCGGGCCTCCTTGCGTATCAGCGCGCCCTGTAGCTCCCAGCCGTCCAGCTTTGCGTCGACCACCTCGTTGGACACGGCCGAGTTGTCGAAATCTACGAGCGCCAACACCAAAGCATGGTGTGCGTGCCTTTTGAGTCGCCCTCCTTGCGCTCGAAGTGCCCCAGCACCAAATACTCGACGTTCTCGCGCATCTCCTCCTCCGTGACGAGCCCATTCTCCTTGTCGACGGCGTCCTTACCGTCGAGCTTGCAGCACCTGGGGCCGCGCGCGGATATAATATTGCTTGAGTGTTGGGCACGGGCGGGAGGAGCGGCGGGGTGGTGGCACACCTGCTGTCGAAGATGCGTTCAATCGTATTCAATCGCTAGCAGCTTCCAATCGTCAGGCATGCTCGTCACCGACGAGGAAGCAGCCTCGCTTTGGGCCCTCTGCCGTTTGCTTTTGATGTGACCCGCCGCGATGCCCTCAGGAATGTGTGCATCGCAGTACTTGTTGGCCCCTTTCCCATTGCGCGCCCTGCCCTTCTGACAGATCAGACAGACAGTCTCGGGCGCCAGGGTCATGGGGCACCAGCGGGGAGGGTCTGGCCCGCCTTCCGCGCGGTGCAAACGGCGGAGACGAAGTCGGTGGCTAAGCACGAAAAGACCGGAATTGGCTCAATAAGACCTCAGAGATATCTCCAAGCGGTTGCCGCGAGCAGATATTCTAAGTGTCTACTAGAAGCTCAGGCGAGCGCCTGGAGATGCCTTTTGAGGGTTTTGACGCTCGGCTCTCGCCACCCCTTGCTTTTGAGACTTTTAACCATTTAGGGACCCGGAGTTACAAAAGGGCGCTTAGGCGACGACGCGCTTGCGCTACTTGCGAATGCCGCGTAGGTCTAGACTACAGCTCAGCGTCTGTACTCTGTAGTAGCGTGTTCAGGGTGCTGGGACTGGCGAGAGCCACTCCCCCCACGAGGGTGGTGCACGCCTGGGTCGGACAGATCCTCTTGACGTTTTTAGGAGGTAATTGTATTCGTCCCGTCCCACACTGAGACGCTAGCTCGGGGACGCGGCTCCGCTCTCGGAGGCCACGGCCGACCTTAGTTAGCTGTCTTATAACATCCGGGCCCCTTGCCCGCGTGTTATAAGACGGCTAACTAAGGCAGGGCATGCGCCTGACCAACGTGGGAGCAGCCCCGAGCCGAACAAGACGGTGCCCGACCCGGTGTGCGGATCCAGTCTGGACCAAGCCACGCGGCCAAGGGGGCGCCCCACCGCCACCCACCATCATGGCTATCGCCAGCGCATAGTAGTGCCGAAAATAGAGGGGTCCAAACGACCTCGGTAAAACTTGAGTTGTCCGGTCGAATGGCTCGGTGAATTTGGAGTTCGATTAGTGATTCGGACTCCTGGCACCGAGTACTATCTGATGATAGACAAAGCGTCAAAGCGGACCGAAACTCGCAAGTTTCTCCGGATCGGATTTTGCGCTGTACTTTATATTTGGGCCCCAGCCGATACGGATAATTTGGTTTCGCTTTCGGCCGTTCTCTCGACTCTCGCATTCTCAATGTCATGTCTATTCATATACCGTAAATAAGCGATACAATAAGCGATACCTAATCCTAATAGCTAATTTCCTAATCCTATACAGTCAATTCCAGTTTATCCTTCCACCTTCATTTCAGTTCAGTTCATTCGGGCACCCCGCCATGCCATCACATCCGGTAGATCTGGCTCGGCGCGGCCGGCGCCTCGCCCTGCGACGCGCCGTAGTTCATCAAGTAGGGCACCTCTGAGCCCGCCGCCTCGCTTCCGCCGGCGCCCTCACCCACCGCCTGCTGCAACAACGCCACAAGCTCGCCGCCCTCCGGCATGCCCGCGCCGCTGCCGCCGGGCTCCTCGCGCAGCTCGCCCGGCGACGCGGGCGCCGCGTTGATGACGCCCCACGTCGAGGCGCCCCAAGTCGAGTCGCCGCCGCTGAGGTCGACGCTGAGGTCGACGTCGCCCGTCCCAATGCCGCCGTCCGCCTCGCCCACGCGCACAACAGGCACGTTGGGCAGGTACTCGATCCCCCCCCCGCCACCCCCGGCGGCATCGGCGCCGCCGCCGAGCGCCTCGAGGCCGACCGAGGGCACCACGGGCACGTTGGGCAAGTAACTGATGTCCTCGAGCGCCACCATGCGCTCCGCCGCCGCGGCCTCCTCCCGCGCCGCCGCGCCCGCGCCCGAGGAGCCCGCCGCCTCGCCATACTTCTCGGGCGGCACGTTGACCATGTACGGGATGGAGGGCTCGGCGGGCGAGGCCATGCCCGGCGCGCCAGAGCTGCCCTGGCCCGGCGTTCCGAGCAGCGGCGTGGCCATCGAGGAGCCAGCGGCATCCACATCGTAGCCCCTCGCCTTACCACCATCGTAGTTGGCGGCGTAGCGTACCTGCGAGCCGCCCGCACCGCCGCCCTCGTAGTTGGCCGCGTACGGCATCGGCACGGACCCCGCGTTGTTACCGAGGCGGGGCGAGCCGCCCGCCGTGCCGTACTCGCTGTAGTTGTCGCCGTAGGCGGTGCGGCCGGGCGCGTTGGGCAGGTAGCGCACCAGGCCCGCGTTGACGTCGGCGTCGTGGTCGTCCATGGCCATGGCGCCGGCCAGTGCGGCGTCGGCCGAGAGCGCGGCGTCGGCGTCAAGCGCGTCGGCAGCGGAGAGCAGCAGCTCGGGCGGCGGCGCCTGGCGCGCGCGGCGCGCCGAGGCGCCCGCGCGCTGCGAGCGGTACTCGAGGCGCGCCGGCGGGCCGTGGACGCCCATGCCGCCGCGGAAGGAGCGCCACGCGCGCAGCGGCATGCCGACGAAGGCGTCGAGCGGCTGCTTGCGCACGAAGTAGAGGTAGTAGAGGCACCAGAGCAGCGCCAGGCCGCCCGTGACCATGAGGGCCACCTGCGTCGAGCCCATGGCGAAGCCCGTGACGTCCTCCGTGCCCGAGATGGACGCGCCGACGGCGTCCGCCAGCACGCCGCCGTCCTTGCTGCCCTGGCCCTTGAGCGGCGGCAGGGACGGCGAGGGCCGGTCGTCGTTGAACGGCGGCGAGGGCGGCGAGGGTGGCGGCGGCGGCGGCGGCGAGGGCGGCGAGGGCGGCGGCGAGGGCGGCGGCGGAGCCAGTGGCGGCTGCGTGCCCGAGGCGGACATGAAGAGCAGGTAGAGGCCACCGCTGCGGTCGGCCCGAGCGGCGTCGTGATTGGCGCCGACCGCGACGTCGCCCACCTCGTCGGCGTCGAGCGCGCCGAGGCTCGCGACCGCACGCCCAAAGGCTGCACCGGCCGTCGGCAGCTGCGAGCCGTCGAGCGCGGCGGCGAGGCCGCCCTCACCCGCCGAGACCTTCTGGTGCCGGCCGTAGCCCGCGCCGTCGCCGCCGTCGTCGAGGAAGAGCGTGAAGACCGCGCCGCTCCCGGCGCCGCCGTCGGCCGCGCCCGGCGCGCCCACCAGCAGCTGCGGCGCGCCGTTGCCGTCCCAGTCGGAATTGACCAGCGCGAGGGCACTGCCAAACTGCTCGCCCCCACCCGACTGCAGCGCCCGCCGCCCGCCGCCGCCAAGGGGCATCGCCAGCTTGACCGGGCGGCCCACCATGCGTACGGCCCCGCCGCCGCTCGGCCGCGCGAGCCGCACCGCATAGACCGCGCCCGCGCCGCTCTCGGCGTCGGGTGCACCCACGTAGAGTGTGAAGCCGCCGCTCGCGTCCTGCGCGCCCGCGGCGAGCGCGGCGCCGAAGCGCGCCATCTTGGGGAGTCCGAGCTCGAGGGCGCTCAGCAGCAGCGTGCTCGCCTTCGCGGCAAAGCCGTTGGCGGCGTCGAGCGTCACGAGCCACACACCGCCCAGCTCGCCCTCGGCGCCGACAAGCAGGTCGGCCACGCCGTCGCCGTCGCAGTCGCCCGGCGAGGCGAGCGCGCCGCCGAAGCGCCGTACGTTGCCGCCGAGCTCGGGCTTGAGCTTGGTCCACTGCCTGGTGCTCAGCGCCTGGCCCGGCTCCTGCTGCAGCCGTAGCACGTAGACCGCGCCCGCGTCGGGGCCGGCCTCGTTGTCCCGGCACGCGCCCACGGCGAGCTCGGGCAGCCCGTCGCCATCGAGGTCGGCCAGGTGCGCCACCGCGCAGCCGAAGCACATGCGATCGCCCGACTGCGGGTCGGGCAGCTGGGTGAAGCGCGTGGCGTTGCCGTCGGCGTCGGGGTGGAAGAGGTAGACCGAGCCGGCGCCCGCCCCGCACCGGTCCGCTCCCACGGCGATCTCGCCGCGCCCGTCGCCGTCGAGGTCGGGCAGCGCCGCGAGCGACACGCCGAAGTTGTCCTGCGCCGAGAGGCGGTCGGAGACGAGCGGGCCGCCCGACGCGTCGCCACGGAGGACGGCGTGCGCGACGGTGCCGTCCGAGAAGGGCATCGGGGACGGCGGCAGCTGCGGCAGCGGCGGCGCGGGTGGCGGCGCCGGGTGGAAGTCGCAGCTACCAAAGTAGGCGTCGTGGGGCACGTAGGTGCGCGGCACGACCTCGAACGTGGCCGCGGCGTCGTAGTTGGTGCCGGCCGTGTTGGCGCAGCCGAAGACGACGCAGCTGCCGTCGTCGGCGGTGGCCGCGTTGACGTAGTTGTCGGCGCGCGAAGTGGTGCAGCCGCGCCGCAGCACGCATCGGCCGTCGTCGACAGTGGCCGTCGGGTCGAAGTCCACAGCGGCCGGGTCGGTGCAGCCCGGTAGGTAGCACGTGCCGTCGTCGACGGTGTAGGCCGCGTGGTAGTTAGGCGCCACGGTGCGCGTGCAGCCCGGCCGCGCCGCCACGCACGTGCGCGGCGCGGCCGCGGTCGCGCCGGGCGCAAAGTTGAGCGCCGTCGAGTCGGTGCACCCAAAGAGGGCGCACAGCAGCGCAGGGTTGCCACTGTTGGCTTCTGCGAGGAAGTTTGCGCCGTGCGAGTCCATGCACCCCTGCAACATGTGCGTGCAGAGCCGCAGGTCCGGGACGAGCGCGCCGGGGTCGTACGCTGGGTTGGTTGTATCGGCGCATCCGGCGTAGGCGCAGCTGCCGTCGTCGACGGTGGCGGCGGCGTCGAAGTTGGGCGCAGTGGCCTCCGTGCAGCCGCGCGGCGGCCGGACGCAGCTGCCGTCGTTGGCGGTGGCGGCGGTGGCGTAGTTGGAGGCGATGACCTCGGTGCAGCCGGGCAGCAGGCAGGCGCCGTCGTCGACGGAGGCCTGCGCCAAGAAGTTGGGCGCGGTCGAGGCCGTGCAGCCCGCGATGCGCGGCATGCACCGGCCACTCTCGAAGGTCGCCCACGCGGCGAAGTTGGCCGCTTCGGCGTCGGTACAACCGGCGAGTGCGCACGAGCCGTCGTCCGCCTCTGCGGCCGCCAGGTAGTTGTCGGCGCGGCTGTCGGCGCAGCCGGCCACGGCCTCGCGGCACGTGCCGTCGGGCGCCGTCGCGCCGGGCTCAAAGTTGGCGGCGCGGCTGTCCGTGCAGCCGGGCAGCCGGCAGCCGCCCTTGGGGTCGGCGTGGGTGGCCGCGGCGGCAAAATTGAGCGCGCGCGAGTCCAGGCATCCGTAGGCGACGGCCTCGCAGCTGCCGTCGTCAAGCGTCGCGTGCGGGTCCCAGCTCGGCGCGTCACCGTTGGTGCAGCCGCTGATGGCGCAGCTGCCGTCGTCCACCTCGGCGTCGGCCAGGTGGTTGTCGGCGATCGAGCTCGTGCAGCCGAGCACGCCCCAGGCGCACGAGCCGTCGGGCTCCGTGGCCTTGGGGTCGAAGTTGACGGCCAGCGCGAAGGGGCAGCCGGGGTAGGCGCAGCCCTGGTTGGCCGTCGCGCCGGCGTCAAAGTTGGCGGCACCCCTGTCGGTGCAGCCGGGCACCGCGTACACGCACGAGGGCGGCGTCGCCTCCACCGTGGCGAGCGGCTCGTAGTTGATCGCGGCCGGGTTGTTGCAGCCCGGCACGCGCGCCACGCACGAGCCGTCGTCGTGCGACGCCCACGCGAAGTAGCGCAGCTGGGCGGAGTCTGTGCAGCCGAAGGCCGCGTAGGCGCATGAGCCGTCGTCGACGGTGGCCGCGCTGTCCCAGTTGAGCGCAAGGTAGCTGGCGCCGCCGCGTAGCATGCAGCCCGGCACGCGCGCCACGCACGAGCCGTCGTCCGCCGTCGCAGACGGCAGGAAGTTGACGGCCGCGTCTTCGGTGCAGCCACCCAGCGGGTAGGCGCACGCGGCAGGCGCCTCCACAGTGGCGAGCGGCTCGTGGTTGGTCGCGGCCGGGTCGGTGCAGCCCGTCACGCGCGCCACGCACGAGGCGTCGTCGACCGACGCCGCCTCCACGTAATTGATCGCCGAGTTGTCGAGGCAGCCGCGCTGCGGCGGTGGCGCGCAGCTCCCATCGTCCGCCGTGGCGGCCGGATCGAAGCTTGGGCTCTCCGGCACGGCGCAGCCGCGGATCGGTGCGAGGCACGAGCCGTCATCACGCGTGGCGCGCGGGTCGAAGCTGCCGAGCGAGGCGTCGGTGCAGCCAGGCACATCGCATGAGCCGTCGTCTACCTGCGCCTCCTCCTCAAAGTTGGTGGCAGAGCTGTGCGTGCAGCCAAAGGCCCCAGGGACGCTCAGCAGGTTGTCGACGTTCGGGTAGCGCGTGGAGGCGGCGCCCACCAGCGCCTCCTGGTGCGCCTGCGAAAAGGCCCCAGTGGCGCCACTGTCGGACTCCGAGAGCCGCCTCGCCGCGTCGGTGTTGGCGTCGTACGACCCCATGATTGTGGTGAAGCGTTCGACCATGTTGGTGTAGGCGCCGAAGAGGCCCAGCGGCGAGCAGACCGTCGCCGCCCTCGCCTGCGCGTTGTAGAGCGTCGTATTGAGCATGGCCGCGCTGCGCCGCGCCAGGTCGACCAGCGTCGCGCCCTCGTCGTTGGCGTAGAGAGGCACCGTACCCTTGCTCGCCATGGCGGCGAGCGCGTCGACCATGGCCAGGTGCACCTCCTGCTTGGTGTGGGCACCGACGCCCTGCGGGCAATCGGCGCTCGCCCCCGCGCCGGCCATCTGCGCGGAGGCGCACTTGAGGGTGTCGTCCATGCAGTCGAGGGCGTAGGCGACGCTGTCCTGGCCGTGCACCCACGCGAGCCACGCCAGGTTGGGCCGCGGCTCGGCGCGGTAGGTGTCGAGTGCGTCAAAGGTCCAGAGGTCGACCCCCACGAGGCCGCCCCCGCTGTCGAGGTTGCACACGTCGGCGCAGCTGAAGCGGCCGAGGCTTCCCGGGAAGACGATGGACGACTGCGTCTCGGTGCAAGGCTGCTGCGTGAAGGCTTCGCCGCACGGCACGCACGGCACGAGGGCCTGGCACACGGCCGCGGAGGCCTCCGCCGCGGAGGCGCCGCCCGCCATGAGCGCCACGCCCACCGAGGTGAAGGGCGAGGCGAGCGTCGCCCCCACCTTGGTGGCGAGGGGCATCATGAGGCTGCGCCCGGTGAAGGAGTCGCCGCACTCGCCGCCCTCGCTACTGCTCGCGCCGCCGAGCGCGTAGGGCGGCGTCATGCGCAGGTCGCCCTCACCAATAGCGCTCCGGTAGTGCACCGCGTAGGAGCCGGCGCTATCGGTGAGGCTACCCAGCTCCGACGCCGCATCGAGCGCCGCGTTGGCGTTGGCGTCCACGTACGCCATGCAGCCCTTGAGCGGGCCGAGGGTGACGGCCTTGCCCATGTCGCGCTGGTACAGGCAGCCGCCGTCGTTGACGGACGCGACCGAGGCGTAGTTTGCGGCGAGTGGGTCGGTGCAGCCGAAGAAGGTGCACTCGCCGCTGTCCACCTCAGCGGTGGCCACGTAGTTGGCCGCCGCCGGCTGCGTGCAGCCCCTCGGCCGGCTCTGGCAGCTGCCGTCGTCGTACGCGGCGGCCTGGTCGAAGTTGTACGCGGCAGGGTCCGTGCAGCCGCCGTGCCGGCAGCGCCCGTCGTCGAAGGCGGCGGCCACGGGGTCATAGTTAGCCGCGGTCGAGTCGCCGCAGCCCGTGCGATAGGCGGCGCAAGTGCCGTCGTTGTGCGTGGCGGCCGCGGAGAAGCTGGGCGAGTGGGCGTCGGTGCAGCCAGGCACGATGCACGAGCCGTCGTCCATCTCAGCCGCCGCAAAGTAGTTGGGCGCTGACGGGTCCGTGCAGCCCCGGGGCACGTAGGCGCAGCCGAAGTCGACGCTCGCGCCACTTGCGTAGTTGACCGCGGACGAGTCGGTGCAACCGGCCAGCTGGCAGCGGCCGTCGTCCTGCGTGGCGACGGCGCGGTAGTTGCGTGCCGCCGGGTCGGTGCAGCCGAGCACGACGTTATTGCAGCTGCCGTCCTCGATCGTTGCAAGCGAGTCGAAGTTGGTCGCCGTGGCCCGCGTACAGCCTTGGAGAGGCAGCACGCACGAACCGTGCTCGACGACGGCCTTCGGGTCGTAGTTGAGCGCCGTAGTGTCGGTGCAGCCGCGCCGCTCGAACGTGCACGAGCCGTCGTACACGTTGGCGTCGGGCTGATAGTTGGTGGCGGTAGGCGCGGCGCAGCCCGGCACCGGCACGGTGCAAGAGCCGTCGTCCGCGGTGGCGAGCGGCTGGTAGTTGACAGCAGCTTGGTTGGTGCAGCCGCTCACGATGTAGACGCAACCCTCGATGGAGTTGGCGAGCGGCGCATAGTTGGCCGCAGCCGGGTCAGTGCAGCCCGGCACGCGCGCCACGCACGAGCCGTCGTCGTCTGTGGCCAGCGGGTCGTAGTTGATGGCGGAGACGTCGGTGGCGCAGCCGGCGCGAGCGTAGCGGCAGAGCTGCGCGTCGTGGAGTCCGGCCGCCGGGTCGAAGTTGAGTGCCGAGGGCGATCCGCAGCCGATGTTCGTTGGAAGGAAGACGCAACTGTCGTCTTCGACTGTCGCGACGTCCAGGAAGTTGAGTGCTGACGGGTCCATGCAGCCGCGAATGGCGAACGTGCAGCTGCCGGCAGCGTACACTGTCGTAAGGGGGTCAAAGTTGGTGGCGCCCGCAAAGTTGCATCCGCTGATGCGTGCCACGCAATCGATGTCTACCACGGCGAGGGGGTCGTAGTTGAGCGCCGTGATGTCGGTGCAGCCGCGCCGCTCGAACGTGCACGAGCCGTCGTACACGTTGGCGTCGGGCTGATAGTTTGTGGCGGTAGGCGCGGTGCAGCCCGGCACCGGCATGATGCAGGAGCCGTCGTCGGCGGTTGCGAGCGGCTGGTAGTTGACAGCGGCCTGGTTGGTGCACGCCTGGACGACATACTCGCACGAGCCATCGTCGAGGGTCGCCGAGGGGTCGTAGTTGGCTGCCATCGGGGCGACGCAACCGAGCACGACAGCGACGCACGAGCCGTCCTCGATGGTCGCCGCGGAGAAGTAGTTTAGCTGCGTGGGGTCCGTGCAGCCGCGCACCCCGTGACGGCAGCTACCGTCGTCAGCGTTCGCCCAGCTGTCGAAGTTGGTAGCGACGGCGTGGCGACAACCGATGCGCGGTGCCACGCATGAGCTTGGACTCGTGTCCCTGGCAGCCAGCGGGTTGTAGAGCAGTTGCTCCGAGTCCGTGCAGCCAAGGACCGTGTACGTGCACGAAAAGTCGTAGACGGTAGCGCGCGGCTCGTAGTTGTCTGCAGTCGGCACCACGCAGCCAAAGTAGTCACACACGAGCAGCCACTCGCCCGCATTCGCCTGCCGTGGCAATAGCCGGGGTGAGCGAGGTGCTCATGTGCATGCGCACGTGCACGTGCACGTGCACGTGCATGTGCATGTGCATGTGCATATGCATGTGCATATGCATGTGCATGTGCATGTGCATGTGCATGTGCATGTGCATATGCATGTGCATCTGCATGTGCATCTGCACTTCTACGTTTGCATGCACGCGCTCGTGTGGGTGGGCGACGTGCGAGGTGCGGGGCCCAAAAGGGACTGCGAGGCAGATTCACGGCGATGGCACACCGTGGGGTCGTAGTTGGCCGCGGCAGGGTCGGTGCAGCCTTCGAACTGCGGGATCATCGGCGGCGACGGCGGGCTCTTGGTGTAGCCACCGGGGGGTGCGAGCGGTAGCGGTGGGCTTTGGTAGCCGCCAGGCGGCGCGGGCGGTAGCGGCGGCAGCGGCGGCTGCGGCGGAGGTGGCGCGTAGCCGCCAGGAGGCGCGGGCGGCATCGGTGGGTTTGGCGGCGCGGGTGGTGGTGGCGCCGGTGACGGCCGCTGCGGCGGTGGGGGGTTGTAGCCACCGAGGGGAACCGGTGGCAAAGGCGGCGGCGGCGGCGGGGGGGTGGAGGGTGAGGCCGGGGGCGGGACTGGGGGTGGCGGTGCGTATCCGCCGGGCGGTGCCGGAGGCAGCGGCGGTGGCGGAACGAGGGGCGGCTGCGGCGGCTGAGGCGGCATCGAGGGCGGCGGGGGTTGGAAGCCCGCAAGCGGTGCAGGCGGCAGGGGCGGCGGCGGTGGCGGCAGGGGCGGCGGGCTGAAGCCGCCTGTGGGCGCTGGAGGCAGCGGCGGCGGCGGAGGTGGGGGAGGCGGTGATGGCGGGGGCGGCGCCGTCGGCGGGGGCGGTTTGTAGCCGGCCGTGGGCGCAGGCGGTAGCGGTGATGGCGCAGGCGCGGGCGGCGACGGTGGCGCCGATGGCGGGGGAGGCGTGAAACCTCCGGGAGGCGCGGGTGGCAGCGGGGGCGGCGGCATGAAGGGCGGTGCCGGAGGCGACGACGGCGGCGGCGGTTGGTAGCCAGCGAGTGGTGCTGGCGGCAGTGGAACTGGCGGTGGCGAGGGCGGTCCAATGGTGACGGACGTGGTCAGTAGAGGCACGAAGTTGTAGCCAAGCGTCGCGTACTGCTCGACGCTGCTACCTAGGAAGGGCCAGTTGCGCTCGGTGTCGCCCTGACCCAGCGCGTCGACCGTCTCCACCAGCACCGCCACGCCCACGCTCCCGGCCGCCCAACCGGCTGCCGGATGCACCGCCACCCGGTAGTACCCGTCGCCGCTGTTGTGCGCGTGTGCCACCCAGTGGTTTGCAGGGGTCACAGCTCCCGCATCGGCCGAGCCCACGCTGTAGACGGCGACACCACTGTACTCGAACTCCATGCGCACGTTGGTCTGCAGCTCGGCGGGCTCGCTCCTCTCGTTGAGCAGCCGCACCGACACGACAAGGTCGGCCGTCGTGCCATAGTGCATTCCAGCGTCGTCTAGGCTGTACTCGACCAGGAAGCGGAGCTTCCTCGCCACGGCAAGCGTGAGGTAGCGCGCGTCGAGCAGCCTTGGCGCGGTGCCGCTCAGGTCGGGGTCGAGCTGCCCCTGCGCCCACGGGCAGAAGCTGCCAACCGGGTAGATGCCAGCGACAATCTCCTTGGCGCGCAGCACGTCGACCGCCGTGAAGATGCCGTCCATGTCGAAGGTGCCAGAGCCGCCGGCAACATCGCCATACGTGCCCGTGATGCAACCACGCACGTCCTCCGACAGCCGGCGCGGACGGCTCGCCCGGCTGCGCCGCGCCAGCCTGCTGTGCGGCGCGAGGGTGTCCGCTGGCAGCTTGGACGCGTCGAGCCGGCGCCCGCTGCCGGTCGCATCGACGTAGCCCCGGCCCACGACGATCGGGATCCCAGGCGATTCGGCGAAGATGCGCTGCAGCTGTGTGGGCGCGGCTAGGTTGGCGTCGTACCGGATGAGCTCGATGATGCCGCCGTCAATGAGCGTCACGCCGGAAGCCTTGACGCGCAGACTGAACTTGCCAAGGAGCAAGTCGGTCGTCGTCGTCATCGGCTCAGCAGGGTTGGTGCCGAGCATGAGCACCTCGTCGACGGGGTCGTTGATCGTGCACGAGAAGTCGCCCGTGTCGCCCGCCGAGCAGCTGCTGACTTCGAACACGGACGGGTCAAAGCCCAGCTCGATCTGGAAGCCTGTGAGGCGGCTGCTCGCGGCCGGGTCCAGAGCATTGACCCGGACCAGCACCTCGAGCACCGCGCCGTCCTGCTGGAACTGTAAGCCCGAGCGCTGGCCGAGGTCCACGTCGTCGAGCGCGGCAAGTAGGTTGGCATACACACGCTTCGTCGAGTCGTCGACCGAAGAGCCGGGGCATGCCACCGACGCGGTGAGCTCCACGGCCTCCCAGTGGTTGTCGAGCAGCGTGAAGCCGCCGTACGGCAGCCACGGCAATCCGGCATTCACGGCCGAGGGGTAGCTACTGGTAAAGCTGAACAAGTCACTTCCCAGGGACATGGCGTCGTCCCGCTGCGTGCCATCGTCGAACTTCGCCTGCACCGCGCTGTGCACAACGTCGTTCTTGTATCGGTTGAAGCTCAGAGAGTTGCCCGAGCCGAGCGACGGCAGCGTCAGCGCGATCTCGGTGATCTGGGTGCGCTCGTCGCTTATAAGCACCGTGAAGCTGGCGCCCTCGCGAACGTTGAATGTCGCTTCCAGCGTTACAGACCCAGGGGACGCAGGCCGGAGCACGTGCGGAGAGGACAGGTCGAGAGTCACGCTGCCGGCGCCCGAAGCATCGCCTGAGGCCACCACGGACAAGGTTGTCGTCGCAGCAGAGGTGAGCGTGACCTCGGTGCCATCGCTTAGAGCGCCCACAACGGTTGCCTGCGCGAGCTGGCGGTAGTCCGAGCAGCCTAGGAGGCGCAGCGTCGACATGAGGATCGCGTCCGAGCCGGGAAAGGTCGGGAAGGGCAGTAGCGTCAGCTCCAACGACACGAAGCGAACCAGCGGCACCGAGGCGCTGGCGGTGAGTCCGTACGCGGAGACAGTGGCCGTCAGCCTCACCTGACTGCACGTCGCGCCCGAAAGCACCTGCAGCCCGCCGGCTCCGTACGAAGCGCAGCTGGCACCCCCAGGGTCGATCGTGACAGCCGTGCGCGCGTCGGAGGTGAAGTCCCTGCTGGTGCCATCGTCGAAGGACACAGTGATAGTGACCGTGGCGCTCGTGGGCAGAGAGATCGGGCTAGCGGCAGCGCTGTCGTCGGGGTCGGTCAGCCTATATCTCCCGATGCTGAGCGCCAATGACTGGGCATTGGGCACTTGCACATGCACTGGGGCGAGGCCGGTGGCGAGAGTCGCCGCGGGGCAGGCTTCCCACGCGGTGCTGACCATCTGGCCACACTCGGTCACCGCGCTCATCGCCACCTCGACCTCCCACCGCGAACCGGGCGTGTGCTGCACCTGCAAGTTGGCTGAAGTTGACGTGACGCTAAGCTCGTCAGGCGGGACCAGCCACGTCTGGCCATCGCTGAAGAGCACCGACGCCTCGACCGTGCCGCGGTCTCCCTCAGCGCGCAAGCGCTGCCGCAGCTGCACGCGAGCCGCAA
>Ga0209302_10000847_pt1 | contig 17641 bp, 14 predicted proteins | sample ArcOceMetagenome_2_FD_187445 | JGI IMG/M metagenome (GOLD analysis project Ga0209302, IMG submission 187445) | Marine eukaryotic phytoplankton communities from Arctic Ocean - Arctic Ocean ARC135M Metagenome (SPAdes) (version 2) | ecosystem: Environmental > Aquatic > Marine > Oceanic | place... | reverse complement strand
CGAGGCGCGGCCCTTCGACGGCGAGCGCCCATGCCACCGCTCGGTGATTGTCCAGTTCATCCGCAAGCCGGTCAAGGACGGATCCGACAAGATACTGCTCGACCTGTAATCGAGCGGAAGGGGTTGCAGCGGTTGTGCTAAGGCGGGCCGAATGCGAGCGATCTCTCCGAGAGGTCAGCACGCGCCTCCGTACTACAGTTGTATGGGCGCGCGCCATGTTCGGGTATATTTCGTTAAACCCAAAAACCGGTACTCGTACCGGGGCGTGGTTCCACGGCTAGTGCACACGCGATTGTTCACTTTGGTAGTGTAGGGCGCCTCTGTGGTCTTTTTGAGCGCTCTAAAGCCACCTGGGCGCGTACTGGACTCCAGTCTCCACCCATCTAGACCACACAGCCAAACAACACTGGATCGACCGACACGCACCGTACAGCCCCGTCCCAGTGCTCAACTCCAGCCCTCCGCGGTGGGCCGAGTGGTGGCGCGATCGATCCTGCTCTTCTGAAGAGCGGATTGTTTGAAGCTTCTCCAGCACGGTAGCGATTGTTGGTGGGGACGATCCGGCCCTGCTGCTCCAAGCTGGGGCATCGCGCGCGTTTTCCTCGAACGTAGTGCTCACCTCTGCAGCTATTGAGCGTTAGCGCATAGAGTGGTGGTCATCACACCCGGGGCGCGCTAACGCGGCCGCAAGCAGTATCGGGAGCATAGTTGACTAAAGGGGTCGCGGTGCTGCGTTACCCTCCAAGGCACAGTTGCAAGTGTCCAACTTAAGGCTGTTGCAGCTTTTTCCACGTCACGTTATGGAACACCTCCTTGGTTGCACGCTTGCCGCCGCCGGTGCCGCGGCCGGCGTGACCGGTTCCGGTGCCGGTGCCGGTGCCGCCGGCTTCGCCGTTCCACTGAATCTCGACGGCTTGGTGCGGCCGCCAGCGCGATCCATCTCCTTGGTACCTGCAAATGATGTTCCGGCCCGGATCGCCCACGCTGGCAAGCTGCAGGAACGGCTACAGTTCTTGGGGTGACGCGATCCTATACCAACCAAACCCTGCCCTCGCTCCCACACTTTCACCCTGACCAAGTGGCCTAAAACCCTTCATGCATTGCGGCGCGACCAGCAGCATGCGAGCGCGCTGCTCTCTGAACCCCCATATAACCCTCACCCCAACCAGGTGGCCCGCCCCCTTCATCGCGGCGCCGACCCGAGCAACATGCGAGCACGCTGCGCTGCCGTGCCTCTACACGGAGCAGTGCTTCACAGACGGCAAGGGCGGGATCGGCTTTGCGGCCGCCTTGTGCGCAAAGCTATTCGCCATCGCGACGCTCTTTGGTCTTGGAGCCGATGTCTTCGTGACTGACAGGCAGCCCTCACCCGACCCAGACCCTAACCGTAACCCAAAGCCGAACCCGAAACCGAAACCTAACCCGAAGCCTAACCCTAACCCTAACCCTGACCCTAACCCTGACCCTAACCCTAACCCTAACCCTAACCCTAACTGACAGCGACGTGGCCTTCTTCGGCCCTCCGCCGTGGGAGAACCCGGTGTTCCGCGACCTGTCCATAGTGGGCCAGGCTGATGCAGTGCCGCTGAACACAGGCATGCTCTACTTCCGGCATGTCCGGCCTTCTGCGGACCACACAGTGCAGTGGATACTCGCTGAGTGGCTGCACAGGGTGCAGGCCGTGGCCAAGGCCGCCCGCATCTGCGCCGGCTGTGACCAGGCGCTCCTGAACGAGATGGTCAACGGCATGGTGCTGTGCGAGGCGAGTACTGCGTACCAACCTCAATCCTACTTCCTCCATTCACCCTTAATCCTCTACACACTAGACCCAACCGCCAACCCTAAGTGTGACTCCAATCGCAGCCCTAACCCTACCCCCCCCCGCCTAACCCCCAACCGACATCGCGTATCTAGGCGCCGAGCGCGCTCATGATTCTGGGGTTTGTGCTTCGTCCGAATAAGAAGCTGGAGAAGCGCATGTGGGAAGACAGCTTCACTAACTACTCGCAGCTACGGGCGCGAGCAAAGCGCCAGTACATGCAGCCGCTTCCCAGGTCGTCAAAGCAGTGGCTTGACCTGAGGCTGGCTCTGTGCGTCGCGGGGAGGAGCGATCAAACTGACCCGGGCACCGTCGCCGCCCTGCTCGGCCGCTTTCACGCCGGCACTCACGCCGCGTATACAGACGAGCGTCTGCTCGCGCTGCCGCAGAGGGTGTTCGCCGATGCGGAGCCGCGCGTTGGTCTCGGGGTTGCGTCGTCCAGGCTCTTTATGCATTGGGCGCAGTTCGAAGGCTCCTGGCGCTCACCACGGCCACGCCGGCACCGACGCGCTCGCAACGGGTCGTGCACGATGCCGGTCGCCCTGCACCTCTCTGGCTTCGGTACGCACCCGCTCCGCTCGCTGGTGCTCGATGTGCTCGAGCCGCCCGTGACGCCGGCGGCGGCGGCGGCGGCGGCGCAGCGCGTGCTAGTGGTCTCTCCCGATTGGCCAGCTGCATTTATGCGGGAGCAGGCGGCCTTCGAGGTGCTCATCTAGATCGTCAAACCCTAAATCTAGCCCTGTATAGCACTAACGCCTGAATCCTAACCCCAACCCCGACCCCGACCCTGCCCTAATCCTAACCCTGGACAGGAGTTTGTCTACCGCCTCACGCACGCCGCCGTGCGCACGGGGTGGAAGCTTGCGATTCCCACGGTTCCATGGGGTATGTGCACCACGACTGCAACTATACAGGTTGGCGATTTCCCTACCTCTACATCACCCCCCAGCCCTGCCCACTCCTTCTCAGGTGCGTCGTGGGTGGGAGGCTCTATGCGGGGTCAGAGCCTCGTTGCAGCAGGATGCGGCCGCAGCGGGTTGCTGCGGTGGTTGCCGTGCGAGCTGGCACACGCTTGCGGTGGTAAGCTACTGGGCGCCTTCCGCGTAAAGCACGACAAAGGGCGTGGCTGGCAGCTGGACGCGCCAGAGCGAGCGGGCCCAGGCGTGGCCCTGACGGAGAGCCACGGCGACTGGGAGCAGCTGTTGCTCTCGCATGCTCAGCATAATGGCACTCTGCTGGTCAAGGCCGTGGTTATGGCGCAGTTTTCGAACGCGTCCACTGCACGAGCGGCAATCAGCTGCAAAGGGCTCAAGCTGGTATCTGCCGAATAAGGAGAATATTTTTTCCCGCGGAAGAGGTAGTGAGAAACATGCCTCACTACCCTCGCGGACCGCGCCTTTGTCAATCACGCCTCGCCAAGAGGCAATATCACCCAATATAACACGGCCGCGGGTGGTCTCCATGTTCTTGAGCATTGTCCCATTTCTATACTCCAAGCGCACGGCGGCGGCGCGCTCCCTCGTCTCGCTTATCGAAAAGCGAACGTTTTGTGGCCCGTTACGCGGTCGGACCAGCCGTGGAACACCACCCTACGACTAGAAGTAGAACTTGATGACTACCGTAGGTTTGGGGCCTCTGTGGCCCAGAAAACACTAAACTGCATGCCTCCCTGGCGCTACAGGGAGGCATCCTGCTGCCCCTAGTCCGTGGTCTCACCTCCCCAGAACGCACGTAAACCACTGGGAACACACCTCTAACCACTAACGACGCATCACCTTCGCGCCGACAAACAGGTCGTAGACCTGCGCGATCCGTGCGTCGCTCTCCTGCTCGGCCTCAGTCTTGGCGGCGCCGCCGTAGGCCGAGTCGAAGAACTGACGGAACTCCTCGGGCTGCATGTAGTGCTGCACGATGGTGTCCTCGCGGTAGATGGGCAGTGGGCGGTACGGCCGTATCGTCTCCAGGTGCACGATGTTGAGCCGCTCCTCGCGGTCGGGGAGCTGCCTGCGCGCGCAAGAGAGCGACTCTCGGCTGCCCGGCGCGGCCGCACCTGGCCGTTGGCCGAGGCTTGGGACGACCTCAGTCCTTGCTCGGTGCTCAACACGGCCAGGCTGAGGCCAGCCGAGGCCAGCCGAGGCCGAGCGGCCATCGGGCCCAAGGCAGGGGCCCAGGGTGGGGCCAAGGGTGGGGGCCCAGGGTGGGGCCCAGGGTGGGGGCCCAGGGTGGGGCCCAGGGTGGGCGGCCAAGGCAGGGGCCCAAGGCAGGGGGCCAAGGCAGGGGCCCAAGGCAGGGGGCCAAGGCAGGGGCCCAAGGCAGGGGCCCAGGGTGGGGGCCCAAGGCAGGGGCCCAGGGTGGGGGCCCAGGGTGGGGCCGCGTTGTGGTGCACATGCGGGAGGCACGCGAGATAGATGCCGACGGGTACATCGATGACGCGGAAGAAGGTGAAGTCGGACGACTCGCCCACCAGCCACGCGACGAGATCGTGCGAGATGACGAAGCCGCACCCCGAGGCGAAGGGCGGGTAGAAGGAGTGGGGCCACTGCTCGGGCGGCATGTATGACCTGCAAGGGGGCAAGGGTGGGGCTGGGGGTAGGGTGGGGTGCGCGAGCCCCACTTGGGCGGCATGTGCAGCCTGCCGTGTTGGAAGCAGTGCCGCGGAATCGGCGAGGCCTCGCTAATGGCCGATTTGTTCCACGCTGAGCGGTTGCAAGCCTCTCACGGGGCGCGGGGCGGCTCAGGCTCCGCCCGCGTGCGCCGCGCAGCCAAGCGCCACGCGCGCCCGCCCCAGGAGGCCGGGTGGGCAAGCCGCAGCGCTGCCAAGACATAGCACGGCCCAGCACCCGACGTGTTTTCATCTCGGAGGCCACACTGTGGCATCGCCACGACGGCGCTCTCAACACGTCGGCCCTACTTGGCGGACGGGTCGCGCAACGGCGCGGTGCGCCGCCCCTCGCTGCCGTCCCAGATGTACCCGGCGTACAGCCCGCGCGCCGGCGTGTCTGGCGCGGCGAGGTAGGTAAGCAGCAGCTCGAGCCGGATGAAGGAGTCGTCGTCGGCGTGCATCCAGAAGCGGAAGTCGTACGTGGCGTGCGCCCAGCGCCAGCACGCGACCAGCTTGGGCCAGAGCGATTCGTAGCTCTCAGGTACGGCGACCTGCAGCAAGTCGCCGTGCTCCTCCTGCTCCGCCGCAAGCGCGGCCACCTGCTCCGGCTTGGGCGCACCGAGTAGGAAGCGGTACCGGATCGAGCACCGCTGGTCCTGCGAGAGCGGCGACGAGTCGTTCTCGCGTTGTAGCAGCGTCAGATACGTGGCGCGGATGGCCTGCCGCCGCCGCTCATAGCCTGCGGCCGAAGAGATCAGAATCACCAGCTCGCACGACTCGCGGTCTGGCTGCGGCTCAGCTGGCTGGCTCACGGCGAGCCTCATCATTTCGGCCGGCGTCGGCAGATCTGCGGGGAGCTGTGGCCGTCCGGGTAACACCGCGCCGTCGAAGTTGTTGCCCTCGTACAGCAGAGCGCCGGAAGGCTGCATGGTGGAAAGGCGACGAGACACGTCGCGTCGGAAGTTACACACCGGAGATCTCATGTACATTCTCCGGAGAATGTACATTCTGGTGTTGTACAGATCTCCTATGGTGTACAGATCTCCTACACGTACAGAGATCTGTACCTGTGGAGATCTGTACATGAGATCTGTACATTCTCCGGAGAATGTACATTCTCCGGAGATCTTACATCTTATCATGTATCTTATGAAAGCCCCGTAATTTCAGATGCAACTGATGTGAACAATGCTACATGCACGTTGCCCGTGCTGTGCAGTGCACACGGACGTCAAGCCTCGGCCACGACAGCCTCGCCCTCCCAGACACCGTCGCTCGTGCCATGCACCGACGGCACGATGCGGCGTCCGTGGGGTACGATGAACACCAGGCTGGGACTCTCCTTGGGCAGGAATTTGCGCCCTTCGAAGATCTCGCCCGTGTCCGCGTCCGTCGCCCAGATGTAATCGATTGTTTCGGGAGCGCTCGCGAGAGCCGTGATCTCAACCGCCACCTGTCCCGGCGCACGGCCAGGCGAGAGAGTCACCATTGGCAAGTGCGGCTTGCCTTGATTCTTGGCGCCGCCATCCAACTCTCTCATCTCATCGAATAACTTCGAGCGCCTTGAACCTCCGACCGAGGCCGCAGCAGACCCGAGGGCCAGCACGAGCGCCGGAGACCATCCGGGCGGGAGACTGGAGCGAAACCCGTCAGGGTCGTAAAACTGCTTCGTGACACTGCTGCCGTCCAGAACCTCACGGCGGCTCACGGCGTTTTTCCTCGCACCCATACGAACCGTCGCGCGCGGAGTCACGTAGCACTCGTAGCCGACGACTAACAGCGCAGCCATGGCAGGCTGCGCGAGTCGAGAGCCGACACTCGTTCCCAACTTGCACGCGGTTTGAGCGAAAAAACAGCTCGCCCCCACGTTTCAAAGTACACAGTCATTCAGAGATTTGTATCTTATCGCCCTGCACCCCTATCCATGCACTTTGCTCATGCTCATGCTCATCGACATGTACGCACTAAGTACACCCACGAGCAAACGGAAACCCCTCCTGTGCTGGCGAGGAGATTCCCCGTTTCTCCGCGGCTCCACCTATCAGGTGGCTGGCCGCCTGCGCGGCCTCCATGGATCTCATCCGATTCTCCGTCCTAGAGCTGACTCCTCATTGTATCTGCCAAACGCCTTGAGTACATCTCTTCCCTCCACCTCTCGCCAGCGGCCGCCGGTCATGTGGTGCGCGCCTTCTTCTCCTCCTGCGGCCCCCCGCCATGGTTCTGCGCGCCGCCCGCCACCGCGGCCGACTTCCTCGGTGCCGCCCAGCTCTCCGCCGCGCCGACCATGTCGTTGAGCCCCGTGAGGTTGTCGAGGTGCGCGTCGTTCTTTTCGGAGCCCAGCTGCAGCTGCAGCTGTGCGTGGAAGTCCTGCGTCGAGGCGGCGGAGAGGATCCCGCCGCTGCTCTTGCTGCTCTTGCTGTCACAACTCTTGCTGCCGGCCGCCGACGCGCCGACGTCCGAAGCGCGCGCGGTGGTGGCGGTGTCCTCGCTGGGGGCCAAGGTCGCATCCTTGGCGCTGTAGGACATGTTCTGCGCGGCGAGTCTCTGCGCCGTCGGCAACCCTGCGCTCCTGCCAGCCGCGACCGGCTGCGCGTGGCTCGGCCAGTTGACACCGCGGAAGAACGGGTGCGCCTTGACGCGCGGCGCGTCCACGAGCCGCGAGCTCGGCTCGACCACGAGCAAGCGCTGCACCAAGTCCGCCGCCTCCGCTGACACGTTGCACCGTTGGATGTCAACGACGAAGGCGAGCTTGAGGATGGCGCGGTAGATCTCGGCCACCTTGCGCCCCTGGAAGGGCGGGAAGCCCGTGAGGAACTCGTACATGATGACGCCGCACGACCACCACTCGCTCGCCACCTCGATGCCGCGCGCCTTGCCCGTGATCACCTCGGGCGCCATGTAGAAGGGCGTGCCCACGATGGACGGATCGCGCGCGGTGTCGTCCTCGGGCGGCGACGCCGCGTTGTTGAGCAGCGGGTCCTTGAGTGGGCTGGCCTTGGTGGCCACTACGTGCGACAGCCCGAAGTCGGCGAGCTTGAGCCGGCCCTCCGATGTGAGCAGCAGGTTCTCCGGCTTGAGGTCGCGGTGGTAGACGCCGCATCCATGCATGTGCTCGAGCGCGAGCACGAGGTCCGCCATGAGCGAGACGGCCTGCTGCTCCGGGATGACGCCGAGCTTCTGCAGCAGGTTCTTGACGTCCGAGTGCATGCACTCCATGACCAGGAAGAGGCGCGAGGCGTCCTCGAAGGCGTAGAAGGTGCGGATGACGAAGGGCGAGTTGCACGAGAAGAGGATCTTGCGCTCCGTCGCGAGCCGGTACGACTTGGCGCGCTGCGTATCGAGCACCTTCATCGCGAAGACGTCGCCCGTCTGCACCTTGCGCACCATATAGACGGCGGCGTGCGAGCCGCGCTGCAGCTCGCGCACCACCTCGAAGTCCTGCAGGGTCGGCGCCTGTCCGTGGGAGAGCGGGTCGTCGTCCGCCCGCGGCACGATCGTCTGCACCAGGTCGCTGGTCCACAGCACCGCGTGCTGCAGCGCCGCGAGCTTGCGCTGGCCGGCCGCCTTGATGTCGATCCAGCACAGCGCGGTGGCAGGCGGCAGCGACGGGCCCTCAATGAGCTCCTCCAGCTTGGCGGGCAGCGCCGAGAGCTGCGTCAGCACCTGCGACGAGGCGGTGACGCCGAGCAGCGCCGAGGTGAAGGTGCGCAGCAGCTCGACCACCTGGCCCGACTGGCTGCCGTACGAGCCCGAGACGAAGGCCGAGCTGGTGGCGGCGTTGAGCTTGCACAGCACGCGCGCCAGCGTGCCGTCGGCGTGCTCGACGATGGAGCGGCACTGCGAGACCACCTTGCACATGGGCGTGTGGATCGACATGGACTCGGCCAGCACGGGGTGCTCGCACAGCCGGCAGATGCACGTCGCACAGCTCGAGTCGGACGAGTGGATCGCAATCGAGCGGCGGTGCACGTTGGAGGTGTACTCGGAGTAGAGCTCCTGCAGCTGCAGCGACTGCAGGCTCTGCTGGCACGAGCGCAGCAGCCGCATGTGGTTGGCGCTGTTGACCGACGCGGTCGACGCGGCCATCGCCGCCGTCGACACCCGCTCGACCATCGCCTCGTCGACCGGATGCTGCACGCCCACCCAAAACAGCACGCCGCCGTCGCTTGGCCCCTCCTGCGCGATGGGCGTCATGAAGAGAAGGTTGGCGAACCTCGAGCCGTCGACGCGGAAGTTGGTCAGCAGCGTGAGCGACTCCTGCCGCGCGTCGAGCGCGGCGGCCATGTGCGCGATCGCCTCGAGCTGCTCGGCCGACTGCGCTGGTGCCTCACCCTCCCGCCCCCGCAGGCCCATGTACTTTTGCTGCAGGAATCGGCAGTTGCGCCCCAGGCACTCCTCGGTGGAGGCGCCGGACATGGCGCTGAAGCCGGCTGACGCAAAGACAATGGGGTTGCGCTGCGCGGGTGTCGGCGTCGGGCTCGACGGGTCGGTTACGAGGCAGTTGAGCAGCGAGAACTTGACGAAGGTGTACAGGTCGCAATCGGCTATGTCGCGCGACTCCATCTGCTTCTGCATGTACGGCAGCGAGCGATGCACGTCCAGGAAGGCGACGGCGGTGGTGCCGTGCCGCGCGCCGTTGCAGTGCAGCGGCATGACGTAGGCCAGGCAGAAGAGGGGCGAGCCCGAGCTGGTGGTGAGCACCGTCTCGATAAGGCTGCCCGTGCGCGACGCCACGGCGCGGTGCAGCTCCTGCGCATCGTGCGACTGCGGCTCCGGCACGCTGGCCGCCGCGCACAGCGCCGTGCAGTCGCAGCCGAGCAGCTCGCCTTTGCCCAAGCCGAGCATCTCCTCCAGCCCGCGGCTCGCATGCCAGATCTCGTACGGCTCCTCCGGCCCACTGCTTGCGCCCGCGTCGCTGCTTGCGCCCGCCGCTGGCCGCGTGAGGAGCACGGTCTTGAACATGGACTTCTGAAGCACCGAGGCGAATACCACGGCCCATGCCGTCTTTGCCACGTCCGTCGCATGCAGCAAGTTTTGAGCGGCACCGTTGACGTTGCGCAGGCCCTCGACGGGCTCGGAGGGCGCAGAGCCGTCAGAGACCTCCATTTCCTCGGGGCGGGTGGAGACCTCCATGTCTTCGGAGCTCACGTCCGAGCTCGGCAGCTTCGCCACGCCCAGCCCCTGCGTCAGCATCGTCGCGTGCTCCGCAAAGAAGCCGACCAGAAGGTGCTGCATGGAGCCATGCTGCGGATCGTAGAGGGGCGTGATGCGCACTTCCATCCGGTCGACGCCGCCTCCCTTCCACGCGACCTCGACGCACTTTGTGATCGACGCGCGGCCCTGCACGCCGGCGAGAAGCAGCTCTTCGAGCGGCGAGCTCGACACACCGCCCACCTCCTCCAGCACCGCGCGGAAGGCCGCCGCCGCTGCCTCGCTCATGTCCGGCTTGCGGCCAGGGTTGTGGTCGGGCGTCGCCTGCGTCCGGCTGCGCAGGTACCGCGCAGTACCGGCCCACGCCTCAGCCTGCACCGGTGGCGTTGACGGGTCAAGCTGCTCCGCGAGCTGCTGCAGCCCTGGCTGCCGTCCAAGCAGCCGCCGCGCTACCTGGTTGGGGTGAGGAAGGGTGAACGTGAGCGTGCGAAGGGTGAATATGAGGGCGAGGGTTAGGGTTCGAGGCGAGAGGTCGCAGTACCTCGCGCAACATCTGGTCCACATACGGTGCCGCCGAGGTGCTCACGCGCGTCAGCTGCAGCTGCGTCTTCGGGCTGGGGTTGGTCACGTCCCGCACCACCATGACGTGGTTGGTGATCAGCTTGCGCGCCGCCTCCTCCCGCGCGGCGTGCGCATGCTCCATGGCCACGCCATCCGCCTCCTCAGTGGGCGTGCCGGCCGCACCGTCGAGCACCTGGCGCAGCGCCTCCCAGCGCGGCGCCGTCGCGGCCAGCGTCTCGCCCACCGCTGCGTTCACGAAGGCCACTATCGCTCCCGCATCCATCGGCGCGCCTGCAGGCTTGCCCTCGGCCACCTCCCGCAGCACTGCGCGGAAGGCCGCCGCCGCGATCATGCCCATGTCGGGCGTGCGGCCCGGCATCTCCACCGTCGCCTGGATGCGCGCGCTGAGGAAGTGGAACGTGCTCGCCCACGCCGCCGCCTGTGCGGGCACTGATGGGTCGAGTGGCTCCTGCAGCTGCTCTGTTCCAGCCTGCGGCCCCAGTAGCCGCCGCGCCACCTCGCGCAACATCTGGTCCACGTACGGTGCCGCCGCCTCGCTCACGCGCGTCAGCTGCGGCTGCGTCTTCGGGTTGGGGTTGGTCACATCCCGCACCACCGCCTCGTGGTTAGTGATCAGCTTGCGGGCCGCCTCCCGTGCGCCGTGCTCGTACGCACTGCCCACGCCCGCCGCGAGCTGGCTGCCGTCCATCAGCTGGCGTAGCGCCTCCCATCGTGGGCACAACTCGATGCCGCCCACCTCCGCTAGCACTGCGCGCATGGCTGCCGTCGCTGCCGTGCTCATGTCGGGGTGCCGCCCAGGCTTTTCTTCGGCCGTGCTCTGGATGCGGTTGTGCAGATAGCGCGCCGTCTCCAAGGCTGTCACAGCGTCCACACGTTCTTGCAGCTGCTGCGCGCCCGGCCGCCGCCCCAGCAGCCGCCGCGCCACCTCACGCAGCGTCTGGTCCACGTACGGTGCCGCCGCCTCGCTCACGCGCGTCAGCTGCGGCTGCGTCTTCGGGCTGGGGTTGGTCACGTCCCGCACCACCGCCTCGTGGTTAGTGATCAGCTTGCGGGCCGCCTCCTCCCGCGCGCTGTGGGAGTGCACCGCTGCCGCGCCATCTGCCTCGGTCGGGCCGGTGGCGCCATCAAGCAGCCTACGCAGCCCCTCCCACTGCTGCGTGACCGCCACACCGCCCACCTCCTCTAGCACCGCGCGGAAGGCCGCCGCCGCTGCCTCGCTCATATCCGGCCTGCGGCCAGGCCTTTCCTCGGGCGTCGCCTGCGTCCGGCTGCGCAGGTACCGCGCAGTACCGGCCCACGCCTCAGCCTGCACCGGTGGCGTTGACGGGTCAAGCTGCTCCGCGAGCTGCTGCAGCCCTGGCTGCCGTCCAAGCAGCCGCCGCGCTACCTGGTTGGGGTGAGGAAGGGTGAACGTGAGCGTGCGAAGGGTGAATATGAGGGCGAGGGTTAGGGTTCGAGGCGAGAGGTCGCAGTACCTCGCGCAACATCTGGTCCACATACGGTGCCGCCGAGGTGCTCACGCGCGTCAGCTGCAGCTGCGTCTTCGGGCTGGGGTTGGTCACGTCCCGCACCACCATGACGTGGTTGGTGATCAGCTTGCGCGCCGCCTCCTCCCGCGCGGCGTGCGCATGCTCCATGGCCACGCCATCCGCCTCCTCAGTGGGCGTGCCGGCCGCACCGTCGAGCACCTGGCGCAGCGCCTCCCAGCGCGGCGCCGTCTCTTCGAGCGCAGGAAGCGGGGCGTCGCCCGGCATGGCCAGAAGACTGGTTAGTGGCATGTTCTCCAGCTGCATGGCCGAGCAGCAGCCCACTCTGGCTGAAAGATGTTCGTTCGCTGCACAGATGATCCCGTTAATGCCAACAACCACTGCGTCGTGCTGGCAGGCGGCCACGTACGTTTGCCACCGCGTCGAGGCCTCACGGGGTGCGTCCTCCATCGTTACAGACTCGCTCCGCGTCAGGGCACTCATTCCCCCACGAGCACTCAACCCCGGGGGTCGTCCACGAGCTTCGAAGCTATGTATGGGGATTGGAGCTCCCCTATTCTCATCAGACGGAGATTTTTCAGACGGAGATTTTTTCATACTATGAGAGACTGATGTCATTCACATAATCCGCAGGGGGAAGGTAGAGACGGAAGCGCGGGCTATTTAAGTAACCCAGATCCATCCCAACAATAATCCACGCAGCAGGATGCGACGTAGAGGCAGCCTCTCCAACATCTGAGTTGTGTCTGGGTAGTATGCTGGAACCGATTCCTCCAACCTCCAACGGTGCGCGCTGAGGCCCTAGCCGCGGCAGGGACGGTGTCTAAGAAATACTGTGTCGCGATCGCCTGTAGGCTTTATACCACGCCTACTCGCACGGTCCGTACTTTACCGCCGGCCTACCCAGCTACGCTACGAAAGCGATCACGCCGCGGTCGACCCAGTGCTGGAGCACGCGCCAATGCGCCTGCCAATCGTGGTACCCCCCCTTGCCGCGGAAGTACTTGCTCTGGTTGCGGTACTTTGAGTTGTTGCGGCTGCACTCCCAGTAGTGGCCGCACACGCCGGCGCCAGAGGTGTCGGAGCCGTTGCCGAAGCCGTAGAGCGTGACCGAGCCGCACAGCCGCGCCGCCATCGCCGTGCCGAGCAGCCCGGTGCTAATCATGCGCACGCCGCGCCCGCCCTGGCCCAGCTGGTGCGCGCCCACCTCGGCGACGAAGGCGGGGTTGGCGAGCAGCCACGGCTGGGCGAATGCGGGCTTCGCGGTGGGCCACGGCACGCCGGCGAGCAGGCACTTGCTCAGCCGCCTGTCGAATGGGCAGTAGAGCACGTGCTGCACGCTGCCGCCTGCGCCGTCGACCTGCTTGCCGCCGTCGATCATGCGGGTCCGGAAGCGCGACTGGCCGTTGAAGAGGCGGTAGGTGGTGCGGCTGCCCACGTCCGGCGCCCACTGGCTGACCGTTGGTGCGAGGTTGAAGCGGAAAACCGCGTCGTGCGCGTCGATGGCGGCGCCTCGGCCGGCACCGAGCATGGAGCCGCTCGACCCCACCACGGCGCAAGAGCGGTGCCGCAGGGAGGCGGCCGTCACAGTCCGATGCCGCGCTGCCGCCAGGCGCTTGAAGAGCCGTGCCACCTCGAGGCACGCAGCCCGCTGCGAGCCGGGTGCAGCCCTACCAGCGGAGGAAGAGCGGCTCCGATTGTGGTCCCTGCGCAGGCCCGCTGTGATGCCTGCGAGGGTGCCGGGGTCTGCGAGGAAGCCGAACGGTGGGCGCCGAGCGCACAGCATGGCCGGGGTCTCATGGATCACGAGCGCGGGCGCGGTGATGTTCAGCAGAGCGCCGGGAGTGGGCGCCTCGGCGACGACGGGCATGCGAGCGAACTTGCCGAGTGAGCGCGTCACACCCGTGTCACTGCACCCTGCCGGCTTCGAGCCGCGCTTCCTCCAGTGTGCAACTCTGGTCCCGTGTGCCGTCTGTAGCCTTCCCACATATAACATGCGAACTTGCGCTGGGTGACGGAACAGCGCTGTAACCGCTGCAGACGTGCGGCCCCTCTTAACACCAAGGAAACCACCGCCTAGTACACCAAGGAAACGGGCTGCCTTGCGCGGCGCTGTCCTGGTGAAGTTCGCATGTTATATGTGGGAAGGCTGCACAACGGCACGAACCTGAGCTGTTGTGTTGCGAAGCATGCTGGTCGCCGCGACGCTGGTCGTAGCCTATTCGCTGCCTGCCCACCGGCTGCCTGCCTCGCGCACGAGGCGTGGCACGTGTCCCCGAGCACGGCGCACTATTGTGGTGGCCGAGCTGGAGCCCAATTCGAGTCGAGGTGGTGGTAGCCGAGTCGGAGCCGAGCTTCCCATCAACGTGGAGGCCCCGGGCATCAACGGAGGCGACCCATGGGCGGGCGCGAGAGGGTCGGACGACGATTTAAAGGCGACGGTCGACGAAGCGGTCAGCGAGACCGTCTACCAGCCCGTAATCCCGCAGTTTTACCCGTCGCGGCTGTGGCTGTGGCGGCGGTGGAAAGGCACGATCCTGCAGCGGGTGCTGCCAGGCGAGGTCTTCTGGAACAGTGTCTTCACAGCGCTCTTCGTGTGGGTCTTCGGGCGCATCCGAAGCACCGCCGCCGCGTCCGTCGCCGCGAACGTCGCGCGCAAGGGCGCCTGGCGCGTCGCGACGGCGGTGGCGGCCTCGGGCGCCGTCTCGGCCGGGGCCCCGCCCGCCCTCGGCGTGTACGCAGCCGTCGACTCTGCTCTGGGATCGGTGGACAAGGTGTGGGTGCTCGCGAGCGGGCTGGTCTCCTTCACGCTCTCCTTCTTCCTCACGCAGTCGTACAACTTCTGGCGCGAGGTCTACGGCAAGGCGCGCGCCGTGCAGGGTAGGCTCAATGACATCGGCATGCTGTGCGCCACGTCGGCCGCGCGCCACGCTGACGGGCCCAATAAGGGGCAGTACACGGCGGAAGCGCTGCAGATGCTGCTGACGCTCGGCAGGTGGGCGCGCGGCGTTTCAACTTGCTGCTCTCCTCCCTTTGGCTCTACTTACCGTGGCTCTTGCGGCGACCCCCGTGCCCCGCGCTGCCACCCACGCCCTACTACTTCTACATTACAGTACTGAATGTGCTCCAGATACGTGCGGCTCTTCAACCTGCTGCTCTACGCCTCGCTGACCTCGCGCTTCGCTGTGCTGCGCACGCCGCGCGGCATGGGCGAGCTTGTGCGGCGAGGCGCGATGACCCAGGCCGAGTACAACGCGCTGCTGCAGACGGGCATGGGGCACCACGCGGTGCTCGAGTGGATCGCCACCCTGCTCAACTCGGCACTGAGCGACGGCCGGCTGTGCGGCTCCGACTCGGGCGGCGCGCCGGGACTGCTGCAGATCACTCTGCAGAAGACTCTGACTGAGCTGCGCGCGAGCTACGGCAGCATCAAGGATCTCCTGACCGGCCGGATGCCGCTCGCTTACACGCAGCTGGTGCGGGGCGACTTGCCACTTGCTACTTGCTACGTAGGACTGAGCGAGTTACTACTGACTAGAGTACGTTACTTACTTACTTACTTACTTGCGACAGGTGCAGATCATGGCGGACCTTCTCATCCTGGCCACGCCGCTCGCGCTCGTCCACTCGGTGGGTGGCGTCGGCGCGGTGATCGGCACCGGTCTGGTGACGCTCTTCCACTCGTCCATCCTCAGCCTTGCCAAGATGTTCCTCGACCCCCTCAACAACGACCAGTACTCGGGCAACATGGGCATCAACGTCGCCACGCTCATCCAGGAGACCAACGTCGGCTCGAGCCGCTGGTTCCGATCCGCCGCGTGGGTACCTGAAGAGACGCTACCCCTCAACAGGCTGCTCCGCACGCCGCCGCCGCCGCCACCGCCGCCGCATCAGCCGCCGCAGCCGCCGCCGCAGCCGCAGTGGCGCGACTCTGCGCAGGGCGACACAGCTGAAACGCCGAGGTCGAGCGCGGGCTAACCCTAACCCTAACCCTAACCCTACTCCTGCCCCTAATCCGAACTCGAGCCCCAACCCCAACCCTAACTCTGCAGGCCGGCCTGGGCGGCGCGCGGCGACGCGCTCCAGGCGCGCGGCGTGCCGTCCTGCGAGGCCGAGGAGTGCGATGTGCCTGCGCTGACGGCGGCGCAGACGCGCACGGTCCGAGAGGCCTTCACGCTCTTCGACACCGACGGCGACGGCACCATCGACGCTACGGAGCTCAAGGTGGCGATGCGCGCGCTGGGCTTTGCGCCGCAGGCGGACGGCGAGATCGAGGACGAGATCGCGCGGATGATGGCCGACATCGACGGCGACGGCTCGGGCACCATCGACTTGGACGAATTCCTCGAGGCGGTCACGGCCAAGGCCGCGGCGGGTGGCGGCGCGGCGGCGGCGAGCAGAGCGTCGGTGTTCGACGCCATGGGCGCGGTGCCCGACGAGGCGGCGGGGGGCGCGACGGCACGCGATCTGGCGCAGCGTGTCGAGGAGGCAAAGGTGCAGCGGCTCGTGGCGGCTGTCAAGGGCGCTTCCGGTCCTGCGCCGTTAAATAGTGGCAGCAGCACGTAGGCGAGCTAGGCTACCGGTATCTCGCGGGTTCGGTGCGTCGACCCTGCCCGGTGCAACGGCGCGCGACAGGCGCTTACCCGTTGCCGTCGAGGCCACACACATATCTTACTCTCCGTAGACGCTGACCAAATATACACGTGCGGATCCCATCGCGAATGATATGTAGCCGCTTATTTCGCGTTAAATTTCGCGTGTACAGTTTTGTGCGCGGCTGGAAGCAGGGCAGCGTTTCATTTGGCGGAGCGGGGGGCCGGGGGGTTCCCCGGTCCCCGCCGACGGCGACGCAGGACGCAGGCCGCCGCGGGCGCCGGCCGCCGGGGCCGCGCCGGGGGGCCGGCGCGCGCGGTCGGGGTCGCGCCGGCCGGGGTGCCCACCGCCCAGGCTCTCCGCCCGTTCGGGCATCGCGTTACAGGTGATCACGGTCTACGTAAAACAACTATACGCAAATACGCGCGAGCTCTAAACTACTATGGGGAGTCGCTCTCTGCATGCGAGAACGCACCCCCCGAACATTATCGGTCGTCTTTGACGCCTTCCACTACATGGTACGCGCCGCGTGAAGTCAGCCGGCGCGGGTGACGTGCGACGCACACAGACCACCCTCGCTGTCGTCGACGGCCACGGCGTCGCACGTCATGCGCTTGAGAAACGAGTCCAGGAGAAACGAGCTCGTCGGGTCGTCGGCGGCGGGCAAGCTCGGCGCCTCTTCCTGACCCGGGCGGGTTTTTCGCAGGTCCTCATTCACCTGCCGCAGGTCTGCCAGCTCGCGCGATAGATCGGCCACCTGCCGCTCTAGGCCCTCGATGTGCTGCCGCTTGCGCTCCCTCGAGCTCGCCGCAGAGACCCGGTTGCGCTGCATGCGCTTGAGGCGCTTGGCGGACGTGGGGTCTAGGCTGCCGTCGGCGTCGGAGCCTGACTCGTCGGTGTTCGACCGCTTTGGGCTTCGGGACCCCTGGGAGCCTGTCGCCCCGGACTGCGATGGGGACGGTGAGCGTGTGCTGCAGCCTGAGTTGTGCTCGGCGTCGTCGAGGGCGACGGCGTCATCCCAGACCATGTCGAAGAAGCTCTCGACCGAGTCGAGCGGCGCGGGCGCGTCTGAAGAGGTGGCGATCATGTGTGATAGGCGCGTGGGACGTGTGAATCAAGAGGGCGTCTCTCTCAAGAAAAAGGAGGTGCCCGGCGCCGGCCTGCACCGTCCACCCCTTTTTAGGCAAAGGCGAGCCGAGGAGATCCCCTTTTTTGGCAAAGAGCGCTTCGCTCGCCTTCGCTCGTCATCAGGTCGTCGTCAACGGCATGTAACGGCGCACACGCATGCGTCCGTTGCGGGGGAAACACTGATAGATAGATAGATAGATAGATAGATAACGAGACCCGAAGGCGCGTCTGTCCATCACAGCAGCAGACAGACAGACTTAGCAGCCGGGGGCAGGGGGG
>Ga0209302_10000844_pt1 | contig 17658 bp, 8 predicted proteins | sample ArcOceMetagenome_2_FD_187445 | JGI IMG/M metagenome (GOLD analysis project Ga0209302, IMG submission 187445) | Marine eukaryotic phytoplankton communities from Arctic Ocean - Arctic Ocean ARC135M Metagenome (SPAdes) (version 2) | ecosystem: Environmental > Aquatic > Marine > Oceanic | place... | reverse complement strand
AACCACGCAACCTGAGAGGAGAGAGACAACCACACGCACGTCTTCTCTCTCTCTTAACAGCGAAAAGTCCCGCCTCCAGCCCGCCTCCCGACGAGCCTACTTCTCCTTCTCATTGTAGTACTCCGCGTGCGGCACCCTCAGGTCGAAGGCCTCCTCGCTGTTGAGGCACTTGCACCACCAGGTCTTGGAGGCGTCGCGCACGTTGCCGGCGGCGAGCCGGTGCCACTTGACGAGGTGAAAGACGAGCACGCGCTTGTCCTGCACCTCCCAGATCGAGCAGTCGTCGTCCGTGTTCGAGCCGACGTAGATCTTCATGTATAGCTCCTCGTCGAGCAGCGGCTCCGGGTCGGACCCCACGCGCACCGTGAGCCTCGTGGGCTGCATGCTCACGCGCAGCTCGCGCGCCGAGGTGCCCGGCGGCAGCTTGAGCTCGAGCTGCACCGTGCTCGTCGTCTGCCGCCAGTAGTAGCCCTCCGTCCTGCGCCCCAGCCCGTGCGCGAGCAGCGCCAATTCGTCCACGTCGCACCACAGCGGCTTGGGCTCGCGCGGCGGCGGGTAGCGCCACGCGGGTGCGATGGGCTCGCTCAGGATGTTCGTGACGGCCGGTGCATCCTCCTCGTTCTCGCCGTCGTTTCCCGCCTCGTAGTCGGGCACCGGCCGGTCGTGGGCGTTGAGGAACCACGGGTCCCGCGAGGGCGGCGTGCACTCGCCCTCCACGTACTTGTGGAGGTTCCAGTCGTTGACCTGCACGTCGTGCCCGCGCGTCGCGAGCCACGAGCGCCATTTGACCTCGGCCTCCGACCAGCCGCGCTTCCGGATCGACTCGCGCGCCTCCGCGAGCTGCTGCTCGTCCTTGAGCTTCTCCCGCTCCTCCTTGCTCAGCCTCCTGTTCGAGGCGACCACCTTGCGCGAGGTGTCCACCGGCGCCATCGCATCGAAGGCCGCCCACGACGCGTCCTCTTCCGCTGGCCCTTCGTGCAGGTCGTCCCAGCTGCAGCTGCCCACCTGCAACGACACGGGCGGCGGCGGCGGCGGCGGCGGCTCTGGCGTCGGCCGGAGCTTGTCCCACTGGACCGTCATGGTCTGCCCCACTCCCGCCAGGAACGCATCGACGTCCGCATCGAGGTCGTAGCTCGGTGAGGTGGAGCCGTGTATCGACTTGGGCGTCATGGACGAGCCGGCTTGCCGCTTGCGCGCGATTGTGGACCCGTGGTACACTTAAGGGGGAGACGAGCTACTGTACCCAGTGTTCAGAAGCAGGCCAAATTCTAGGCATCCGCAATTCGCTCCCCTAGGCAAGTCTGAAAGTGCTGCCTGCCGTTTGCTTCAAGAAGCAGGTAGCAATGTTGCGCAAGCGAGCCGAGCCGTCCGCAGCGTCCACCAGCAAGACTAGCAGCCCAACCAAGACGAGCCGATTCGGCCGGGCGTCAGCGAGCAATAAGAGCTCGCCCACCAAGGCTGAGGATTCCTCAGATGAGGAGACGGTGGCGGAGCCTAAACCTGTGCCGGTTGCCAGAAAGAGCATGTTCGCCAAGACCGTCACGGTGGGAAAAGGCAAAGCGCCGCCCGTACCGGCGCAGGCCAAAATCACCGTGCGCTTCAATGGGCTGGAGCTCTTCGAGACAAATAATGGTAGCGCGTTGATCGAATTCGACATGCTCGGCTCCGAGAAGAAGCCGACGCGGACGCCGTCGGAGGTCTTGGTCCGCGGCAAAACCGACTTCCAGGACTTCGAGAAGCAGTACGACGCGTCGGAGGGCAGCGCGCTGTGCAAGGCGATCGGCGTTGCGTTCCAGTCGGTCGGCGACGAGGACGAGGGCGAGCTCGAGTTCGTGGTGTACAAGGTCGATGATAAGGGCGGCAAGGAGATGGAGGTGGGGGTGGCGGTGCTGAGCCTCGAGGAGATGCTCGACAATAAGAAGGACCACTCGGGCACGCTGCGGGTGCTCGACAGCAATGACAAGGAGGTGGGCAAGCTGACGTGCGAGGTGACCGCGCTCGCGGTGCTGCAGCAGATCGATGCCGCGACGGACGCGAGCAAGGCCATCCGCATCGAGGCGGCGCAGCTGCGGTTCGTGGACGGCGCGCGAGTCGGCGGCAAGCCTGTGCGGCTCACCGTCGGCCTCTCCGGCGAGGCGGGCGTGCAGTCCAAGCCTGTGGCGCCCGACAAGAGCAACACGTGCGACCTCGACTTCAAGGCAGCCTTCCCGGTGGTCGAGGGCGGGGCGCTGGCCCAGAGGCTCCAGGGCGCACTGCGCGAGCCCGCCGACGGCGCGGAGGGCCGCGTCCGCCTGATGCTCCACGCGGTGCCCGAAAAGGCGGCCAGCCGGCTCTCGTCTTTCGGCGTCTCGCGCCGTGGAGATCTGGGAGAGCTGCTGGGCGAGGCGTCGATCTCGCTGCCGGAGCTACTCAAGGGCGGCCGCGACACGCGCAGCGCCAGCCTGGTGCTGCACAAGCCCGCCCCTAAGGCCGGCGTGCTCTCGCGTGGCAAGGCCCCGGCCGCCGCGCCGGTGGAGGTCGCCACGCTCACCGTCTCCGTTACCGCGGTGGATCTGCTCCGCGAGCTCGAGCGCACCGCTGCCGCCGCCGCGCCCGCCGCCGCCGCGCCCGCCGCCGCACGGTCACGGAGCAGCTCGCCCACGGTCGCGAAGAGGACGCGGCGACGGGAGGTCGGGAGCGAGGCGGCGGTGCAGATCTCGTTCGCGTCGTTTGCCTTCTCCAGGGGCGCGCCCGCACGCGAGATGCTCGCCGAGCAGAAGATCAAGGACCTGTGGGTGGTGGCGACCGCCGGCGACGCGGAGGCCGAGACCTCGAGGCAGCGTGTCGACGAGTTCCGCTGCGACTTCGACGACGAGCAGGCCACGCTCGCCTTCGGCGCTGGCAGCGCGCTGCGCGCCGCGCTCGAGGCAGCGCTGCACTCCGACGCGGCTGCCGACGGCGCGCAGCTGACGCTGACGCTCAAGGGCAAGGGCGGCAGGAAGGAGCACACGCTCGGCACGGCGACCTTCGACCTGCTCGGGCTGCTCGACAAGGGCGGCGACCTGCGCGACGCCAAGCTGACTTTCAAGCAGGGGCGAGAGGAGGTGGGCGAGCTCACTTGCTCGATCAGCGCCCTCGCCGCGCTGCGAGAGCTCGAGGAGCAGCGGGGCGCGGCTGGGACCGGCGTCGCCGCCTCGACCCCAGCGGCCGCGGCGGCTGAGAGCGGCGTGCACAGGCGGCGGCGGACGACCGCCCAGGCGACAGAGTCGGTCGGGGTCAAGCTGACGCATCTCGAGATCTCTGTGGGCGCAGCCAAGTACCTGACCGCCCAGGTCCGCAAGCGCCCCCACAACACCCGCAACGCCCGCGACGCCCGCGACGCCCACAACATCCGCAATCCCCGCAATCCCCGCAATCCCCGCAATCCCCGCAACGCGATGGGATCCAGGCTGCTCCCAAGCCCTGCCGTACTGCGTTGCCTCGCAGGTGGAGGTGGACATGCTCGACACCGAGAAGGAGCCTTCCAGGTCTGCACCCAAAGCCCTTGCGGACGGCGAGGTGCACCGGCTTGGCTTCGAGAAGCAGTACGACGCGTCGGAGGGCAGCGCGCTACGCAAGGCCATCGGCGCGTCGTTCGAGTCGGAGAGGGAGGACGATAGCGAGATCCAGTTTGCGGTGTGGGCGGTGGCGGCCAAGGGCGGCAAGGAGGTGGAGGTGGGGATGGCCAGACTGAGCCTCGAGCGGATGCTGGACGAAAAGAAGGACCACTCGGGCACGCTGCGGGTGCTCGACAGCAATGGCAAGGAGGTGGGCAAGCTGACGTGCGAGGTGACCGCGCTCGTGGTGCTGCAAACGGTGGACGACGGTGGCAAGGAGCAGCAGGCCAGCAGCCGCAAAGGGGCCGCCGCGTCGCCGGCTGCCGAGCGCGCGCGCGCGGCGGAGGAGCGCGCGGCGGCGGAGCGCTCGCGCGGCGCACCTAAGGCGCGGCAAGAGACCGAGGAACCCGCCGAGGGCCGCCGCCGCCGCCGTGAAGGGGCTTCCGAGCCGAAGGAGGCGTCTCGCAGCTCGAGCGAAGGGGCAAGCGCGACGGCGCCGCTCGAGGTGTCGGCGACCAAGTTCACGCCGCATAAATCGGTCAAGCTGAAGAGGGGAGAGGTCCTCTCCCTGTCCGTCGACGTGCTGGGCGCCGCCACGTTCAAGACGAAACCGACCGAGGTCAAGAAGGGCGAGTACGCCTTCGACCTCACGCAGGAGCAAGCCGCCCCCGCTGGCAGCGAGCTGGCGATCGCACTCGAGGAGGTCTTGCGCTCGGTGGCGGAGGAGGACGTGGACGTCATCTTCACGGTGGTCGTGTGCGACAAGAAGGGCGTCGTGCTGCGACAGCTGGGGGCGGCGCACCTGCCGCTCGACGGCGTGCTCGCCGCCGGCCAAGACGAGCCACTCGGGCCGCGGCTGGTCAAGAGCCTCGACGGCGACGAGGTGGGCAGGCTGAGCTGCTCGGTCAAGGCTTTCGAGGCGCTCCAGGAGATCGAGGAGACGGCGTCGGACGCGCCAGCGCGCGCCGTTGCCGTGAAGGCGCGCGGTGGCGCGCCTGCGGCGGTGCAGCCTGCGGGCCGTTCAAGGGCGCGGGCCGCGAGTGGCAAGAGCGAGCGTGTGCTGGTCGTCAGGCTCACGGCGGTGCAGCTGGCCAAGGAGTTCAAGTTTGGCAAGCGGGCGGAGAGCCTCGTGGTGGAGGTGGATATGCTCGAGAGCGAGAAGGCGCCCGCGTGCCCAACCGCCGCGCTAAAGTCGGGCGGCCTCGCGACCTTTGATTTCGAGAAGCAGTACGACGCGTCCGATGGCAGCGCGCTGCGCAAGGCCATCGGCGCGGCGTTCGAGTCGGAGAGGGAGGACGATAGCGAGATCCAGTTTGCGGTGAGGGCAGTGGAGGCGCAGGGCGGCAAGGAGGTGGACGTGGGGATGGCGGTGCTGAGCCTGGAGAGGATGCTGGACGACAAGAAGGACCACTCGGGCACGCTCGAGATCCTCGACGACAAGAACAAGCTCGTAGGCAAGCTGACGTGCGAGGTGACCGCACTGACGGCGCTGCAGCAGATCGACGATGAGGACGCGGCGTCGGCATCGTCGGCGCCCCCGAAGCTCGCGCTCGAGATCTCGCAGCTGAAGGTGAACGAAGCCGGCCTCAAGGTGCACAAGCTGCGCAGCGGCGCGGCCTACTCCGTCGAGGTCGACCTGCTTGGGGTCGATGCGCTCGTCGAGCGCACGAAGAAGCAGACGGCCTCGTCGCAGAATGCGTGCATCTTCAAGTACGCCAAGTCGCACGACGCCGGGCCGGGCTCGGCGCTCCAGTCGGCCATCCAGCAGGCGTTGCGCTCCGAGGGCGCGGTGGACGACAGCGAGGTGCAGTTCGTCGTCTATTCGGCCGGCACGAACGGCGAGGAGGTGGAGGTGGGGATGGCGGTCGTCAGCCTGGAGGCGCTGCTCGATGACGGCAAGGACCACGCCCTCGCGCCCATCGCCGTTCTGCACAACAACGTCGAGGTGGCGCGCCTCACCGTGGCAGTCAAGGCGCTCGCCGCACTCCGCGCCATCACCAAGCAGGCCGCCGCCGGCGCGGCGCTCGTGGTGCAGGTGAGCGAGCTCCACCTGCTGCGCTCCGAGCCGCGCGACGCGTGGGTGGAGATCGACGTGCCCGGCGAGCCCGAGCGCGAGACGCCGCGCCAGCCGCCGCGCTCCGGCGTCTGCGAGCTTGGCTGGCGGCACGAGTACCCTGCCGGGGTGGGCACGCCCGTGCGCGGAAAGCTGCTTGGCGCGCTCGCCGGCGGCGCGCCCGAGGAGGGCGAGATCGTCTTCCGCGCGTACCAGGCGGACGCATCGGGCCGGCGTGGCGCGAGCGTGGCCGTGGGCGTGGCCCGGTGCAACCTGGAGGAGATGATCCTTCGGCGCGGCGCCGAGGTGGTCAACCGGAAGCTCGAGCTGCTCGACACGCGAGGCACGCAGATGGGCACGGTGACGGTGTCGGTGACCGCGCTGACCGCGCTGCGGGAGGTGGACGACGAGGCCGCCGCCGCGGAGCAGATCAGCGTCAAGCTGACCAAGCTCGAGCTCACCTCCAAGGACGCCAAGACCAAGCTGCGCCGGCAGGGCGGCGGCGTCGGCGTGCTGGTGGACATGCTGGGCGTGGAGGACACCGCGATGGCCGCGGGTGACGGCACCAGCCTCAGCTTCTCCAAAGCCTACAAGGTGGCTCCTGGCTCGGAGCTGCGCAAGGCCATCGAGAAGGCCTTCCGCTCGCCCGAGGAGGAGGACTCCGAGGTGCAGTTCGCCGTGGTGCTCGAGGACGCGGCGGGGCGGAAGAACGAGTTGGGGCTCGCCCGGCTCAGCCTCGAGAAGCTTCTCTCCGAGGGCAAGGACCACATGCTCAAGGCGCCGCTCGACATCACGGAGGTGGAGAGCAGGGCCGGCGCGAAGCCGCTCGTCATCGGCCAGCTCACGTGCGAGGTGACGGCGGTGGCGGCGCTGCGCGCGATCGACGCGGCGCTCAAGGGCGGCAAGGGCGTCAAGAAGTCGGGCGCGCAGCCCGCCATGTCGCAGCGCGAGCGCGACCGCGAGCGCGACCGCGAGGCGGCGTCGGCCGCCGGGCGTCGCAAGATCTCGCTCAAGGTGGGCGACGTCGCGCTCAGCGGGCGCGTGGCGCGCCGGCCGCCCGACAGCCTGCACCTCGCGATCGAGTTCCCTAAGTTGCCGGAGGTGCGCACGCACGCGCTCAGCCCGTCGGCCGGCGGGCGGCTCGACTTCAACCACCACGAGGACTACGAGCTGTCGGTCGGCAGCGCGGCGCGCGACGCCGTGATGGACGCACTTGCCTCCGATCGGCACAGCGACTCGTTCGTGCACATCTCGCTCTTTGGCACCGACGGCCGCGGCGCCGCCGCGCAGGACACGTACATGGGCGGCGCCCACTTCTCGCTGCACGACATCCTGCGTGCCAGGGAGAACCTCAAGGACCATCAGCTCGAGGTGCGCGCCGAGCCGGTCGGCGGCGCCGGTAGCGCGGCCGGCTCCGAGGCTGACCGGCTGATCGCCACGCTGAGCGTGAGCTGCACTGCGCTCGACGCGCTCAAGGAGGTGCAGGCGGCCCTCACCAGGTTCGGCTCGACGGCCGATGCCAAGATCGGCGAGCTGCACGGGCAGGGCCTGCGCGACGGCGCGGCGGCGGGCAGCGCGCCCGCCGCGGCCGAGATGGCGGAGAAGGCCGCGGGGCCACCTTGGACCAAGGCGCACGCGGACGACCAGCTGGTGGTGCGGCTGCGCGATCTGGCCGTCGAGAAGGCCGTGTGGCGCGACGCGATCGCCGAGATCTCGCGCAGGGAGAAGGCGACGGTCGAGACGGTGGTGATCGAGCTCGACATCCTCGGCATTGCCGAGCCGCCCAAGTCGGGCGGCAAGCAGGTGGCGCACATCCTCACGCCGCAGCTCGCCGTCTACGGCGACGGCAAGGTGGAGGCGCTCACGTACGAGCGTTGCTTCTCGACCGCCCCCGGCACGCGCTGCAGGGGCAGGATGGTCGAGGCGCTCGAGTCGGAGACGCCGGACGACTCCGACGTCTTCGTCGTGCTCCACGCGCTGGTCCGCCCGTTGCCGCCCGCTGCAGGCCGCTCGCGCGCGGCTGCGCGGGCCAGCGCCAACGAGGCGGAGCGCAAGGTGGAGCTGGCGACGGGGTTCGTCAACCTGGAGGAGATGCTGCACAAGGCCAAGCAGGACATGCGCAACGAGCTCATCCCGCTCAAGTCGCCCGACACGGACAAGGTGGTGGCGCGCGTGCGGATCGACGTCGAGGCGCTGGCGGCGATGCAGCGCGTGCAGGAGCAGCGGCAGGCGACGAGGCTCGCGCTGCAGGTTCACAAGCTCCAGCTGACCAAGGAGACGCTCGCCAAGGCCAAGGGCGATGCGCTGCAGGTGGGGGTGGCGCTCCTCGGCCTCGCGGAGCAGAAGTCCCCCCAGGTCGACTTCAAGCCGAAGGAGGTCGCGTACGACTTCAAGGGCTGGTCCTTTGCCCAGCCGGCGCACCACGGCGCCAAGGGTCGCGCCGAGCTGCTCGCCGAGCTCGGCCGCACGCCCTCCGCCGACCAGGTGGCGACCGTCACGCTGTACGACGTGGACACGCGGCGCAAGGGCGGCGCCAAGGCGGTGGAGCTCGCCTCGCTCGAGATACCGCTCGCCGAGCTGCGGCGCGGCGACGAGCCCAAGAACGAGAAGCACGCCTTCGACGCCGCCGACGGGGGCTCCAAGCGCGGCGGGCTCAAGGACACTGCGCCTGGCCACGTGTGGCTCACGGTGGGCGCGGCGGACGCGATGCACTGGCTGCAGGTCGAGCGCAAGGCGGCGGGCTCCTCAGGCGCCGCCCTGTCGGCCGCCGCCGAGCGCCGAGAGTACAGGGGGAAGCAGCTCGGGCTGGAGGGCGTGTGGGTGGAGCGCAAGCGCGTCGAGGCGAGCCCCGCCGTGCAGAGGGGCTGGGCGGCGATCCGCGCGTCGCTCTCGCACCGCGTCGGCGACTACGCGCAGGTCCTCGGCGCACGGCCCGAGTCGTACGCGCCGTCGCTCCTCGCGGCGCGCCAGCGGCTGCACCTCAGCATGCTGTGCACCGCGGTCGCCCAGCAGTTACCCCCGCCACACGTGCTGAGCGCGCCGCCTCCCGTCGCGCGCGGCACCGTCGCCCCGCAGCCGACGTACCAGCCGTCCACGCTGCCGCAGTCATCACAGCCCTCTTTCGCCATCCAGCTCGGCGACGTGCTGAATGCCCCGCCGCCGCTCGGCCCGAACCACCCCGTGGCGCGCCGCACTGTACGACTCAGTGTCGTCGAGCACGACACGGTGGCTGCGGCATACACCTTCCGCGGCAACGTGCTCACGCTGGCGGTCGACTACGACCCACGCGACAACGTCTGGCGCCTCGCGTCCGCTGGCCGGTTGCTCCTGCTGCGCACGCCGTCGCCGCCGGCAAAGCACGCCGTGCTCCTGGTCGAGCTCGTCCTCACCATGGCAAGCCGCAAGTCGGACGCCGCCACCGCACAGGGGCAGGGGAGCGAGCCTGATGTCCTCGTGTGCGCATGGGCCGCGCTGCCGCTCGCCGCGCCGCTCGCCGCCGCCGCCGCCGCCGCCGGGAGCAGCTACCAGGCGCCCGCCGCGCCCACGACGCTGCGGCTGCAGGGCGGCAGCCTCTTCGCGCCCAAGCAGCTGGGCGGCCGTGCGGCGGGGGGGTCGCTTCGTGGCGTGGCGGCCGCGGCGGCCGACCTGGCCAACCCGCCCGCGCTCTCGTGCTCGATCGTGCCGCTCGCGAGGGAGCACCTCGCCGTTGCCGCCCTGCTGCCCTCCGAGGTGCTTGCCCCCGTCGAGCACGCCGCGATGCTGCTCGGCTGCCGCCAGCTCTGCCTCGAGTACACCATCCGCCTCGCGGGCGGCGGCGCCGACGGCGGCTCCTCGGAGGTGCAGGCGGCGCTCTCCGCCTTCGCGCTCCTCTCTGAGACGCCCGATGGGCTGGGCGCGCTGCACCGCGTGGTGGCGGCGCGGCGCGAGGTGTGGGGCGCGCAGGTGCGGGGCTCGCGGCGCGGTACCGACCCAACGCCCGCCGAGCTTGCGACCATGCTGGCGGAGGTGGTGCGCGCGGCGCACCTGCTCGGCCGCGGGTCGACTCTCTCGCTGCCGCCATTCGACTCAGCAGACCCGTGCGCCGCCCCCCATCCGCCTAGCGCCAGCCGCGTGCCACGCCCCCCCTCCGCCCGCCCTTCTCACCGCCCTGTGCCGCGCCACAGATTGCACGCGGAGTCGCGCTCGGTTTCGCTCCAGCACTTTGCAGACCGCACGTCTCAGGACCCGTTGGCCATGCTCTGCGAGGACGACCCCTTCCTATCGTATGCGCCGCTGCGCACCATGGACCTCCAAGTCGACGCCTTCTAGAATCGCCGCACCCTTGACTGTGCAGTGTGTACGGCGTTTAGCTGTGGTACACACTGTGACTGTCATATGACTTATAGCTCCTCCGAGCGTCAAAGGGGAATGCTTTCTTTGTGTGTTGTGTCACAGACTCTTCGTGGCCAGGGAATCGGAAATAATTACTGTTAAATACTGACCTGCCGTGCCCGTGCGCCGTGGCACCTCCGTCGGCGATTTTTCTTTTTTGGATTTTGCGAGAGTTCGCTTCTCGTCGTCACGTCTCGAGCCCTAGAGCTGATCCCCATACCCCGAACCGTGCGGTTCTCAAGGAGCGCGCGCGCGACCTGCTCTTGGTGCCTGCGCTACCCGCCCTGGCCACGTCGTCAATATGTTGGCTGAGGAGCGCCGCTGCAAGCGACTTGCGACACCCTGGCGCAGCATCCATGCAGCTCCACCGACGGCTGTGCGCGCCACTGCCGGCAGCTCTGCCAGAGCCTCAGAGCTCTCAAATCTTGCGTGCCGCTTGCGCCTAGCCAGCCGCACAGTCGCCGGGTGATGGCCGAACATGTGTGAGCTCGTATGGGGCGAGCTGGGCAAGTTCGTAATAAATATAAAAAAACGGGGTCGGAGAAAACGCACCCCGCACACCGGTAAAGCGTAAAACCGTATTTGAGAGTGATAGAACATCTCACGCGCTCGGGCGGCTACAAGTTCAAGGTGAAGACGGTCACAGTGCACTGGGACCGGGGGGAGAACGGAACGCCGGCGACGCTGACTCGGCTGCGCGGGCCGAGCAGGCTTGCCGCCAAGTAGAGGCCGAAACCGCCAAGAAGAAACCGCCAAGAAGAAGGCCGCCAAGAAGGAGGCCGCCTCGAGAGGAGAGGGCCAAGCACAAGCTCACAAGGCCCTAATCTCGGAGGGCAAGGATATGAAGTTGAAGAAAGCCAAAAGTGAAAAAAAAAAGGAGGCTGCCTCCGCCAAATAAAGTAAAGCCGTAAACCGTAGGACAAGGAGGCACCTCATCGTCGACGTCCTCCGCGCCAAGTCCCAAGACTATACGCTGTGTACCGCAAGTAAGGGGGTCGCAAAAGACGAGCGCGGGGCCCGTAAGTTTTGGTAAAGCAGCCTTGAAGCCTCCCAGTACATAATACAAGGGCGTGTGGGAATCGCACACCTGTCACCTCTTTAGACTTTACTAGAGAAGCACCCCCGACACGCGATATACGCATACACGGTACACAGCGTGTGTGAGCCAGCTGGGACGTGGGAGGCTTGTGAGCGGTGTGTGATCAAAAGCGTGTCACTCGACTTTAAACTCGACTCCGCCGTCGCCCACGGGGGTTGCACCCCCCCCGCGCGAGCGACAGCTGGCAGGCAACCATCGTTCGGGTGATACCGAGCGGGTGATAACAAGACAATGCATGGTCGTGTGGACCACATCGTCTCAACTGCTAGACGAGACCGCACCGCCACCGCCGTCACCGTCGCCGCTCCCGCGCCCCCCTCGCCCGCCTCGTCCACCCTTGCCGGGCCGGTACACGGCGCGGTCGGGCCTCGCGCTGCGGCCGCCGCGGCCGCCCTCGGACTCGCCGCCCTTGGGCTCGCCGCCCTTGCCGCCGCCCTTGCCGCCGCCCCCCTTGGGTGGGTGCTCGACGAGCCACTGTACGATCTGCTCCTCCGACTTGCCGTGGTTGGCCCGCACACCGCTCGCCGCGTGGCCCTTGGCGAAGCCCATCTCGACCAGTTTGGAGACCACGCCGTCGTCCACCACCTGTGGCGTGTGTGCGGAGCATGTGCGGCGTGTGTGCGGAGCATGTGCGTGCGCGTGCGTGCGGTGCACGCGCACGCGCACAGCATCCATCCACCACTAGAGGCGGGTAGGCAGCCACCTGCTCCGCCGCGCGCGCCTCGCGCCCCTTGCCCGCGCCCTTGCCGCCCTTGCCCTTGCCCTTGCGCTCGGCGCTCTCGTGCGCCGCCTCCTCCATCGCCGCCTTGACCAGCGCCGCTGTCGCCAGCACCTTCTTCTCGCCGCCCACCTTGCGCTCGGCCTTCTTCGCGAGCCGCTGCTCCTGCGCCTTGCTCCGCGCCTCGCGCTGCGCCACGAGCAGCTTCTCCTGCCGCTCCTTTAGCGCGGTGGCCTGCTTGCCGCGCATGTCCTTAGCCTTCTTCGCGGCGGCGCGCTGCTGCTTGTCCTTCAGGTACTGCAGCAGCGGTGTCACCACCACCTCTCCTTCTCGCTTCGCCTTCTCCTTCTCGCGCGCCTCCAACGCCGCCTCCGCGCTCAGCGGCGGAGGTTTCTCCTTCGTCAGGTCGTCGACGAACGCCTTGTAGACCTCGTCCTGCTCGAGCGAGCCCGCCCGCGAGTCCTCGCGGGACTTCACGGGTACTCGTTGGCACGGAGCCCACTCGACCATGCACCTGCACATCATGCCGGCACTGTCACGGTAGCCAGCGCCGTCGAGCGCCATGCTGAGATCCGCCGCGACCTCCGGGTTGCGAATCTGCAGGTAGGCGCATCCCGGCGTCGGCCGTTGCCCCCCCACACCCTCTGGCACGGTTCCCGCCTCAAAGCGCAACCAGGTGATCGACTCCTGCCACTTCCCTACCGAAAGGCGAAACTCTTCCTCGGTGAGCTTTGACGGGAGCCACCGCACGATGAGCTTGTCCAAGGCGCGCTCGGGGCGAGCCCTGGACATGGAGTCGTCGTCGCTCGCACGCTGAGGAAACCGAGCCAACGGCAACAAATCTCCGCGCCGCTGCTGGCTTTCGCGTGCTCGCCCTGTTTTATACATGTACATGCCCTTAGCTCGCCGACCGAGCGCCCGCCCCGTCCGCCGCGCTCTTGGCGGATGCGGCTCGCCGTGGTCGCACTGGCGGTGCTCATCGCGGGCTGCCACGCATTCGAGCCCGAGGTCGAACCGGAGGACGGCGTGGCTGCCATCGAGGTCGAGGAGGAGGAGGAGGAGGAGGAGGAGGAGGAGAACGCATTCGAGGACGCGGAGATTGACGGCATGCCTATCCCATTTGATGGCCTCACGAAACGGCAGCGCCTGCGGTGCGCGAAGGAGAAGTACGTGAAGAGGCACTACAATCGTTGCTGCGGCCTGGGCAAATTCAGATACCGCGAGGAGATCTGTGAGAAGCTGAAGCCTCCGGAGGACCCCGACCTGCGTACGACAGCCTACCCAAAGCTCCAGCGCAAAGTCAGCGATCGCTGCACCGCGTGCGTGCGGATGGTGGACAACTTTGATCTGGGCCTGCTGCCTCGCCTGCGAGAGCGGCAGAAGCAGATCAGCAAGGGCTACAAGACGCGGCACTCCAAGTCGTCGTCCATGGGCGATCTGGAGGCCATTGTCGAGGAGGAGGTCAGCCGCATCTGCCAGTGGCCGCGCACCCACCACAGCATGCCGATCCGCAGAGCGTGCTATGGCTTGGTTGAAGACAAGGACGAGGAGATCGTTGACGCTATCTCGAAGTGGGCGCGAACCAAGCTGACGAGCCCCAAGTGGATGGCGAAACACGATAGGATGGATCGTGCGGCGACGCGCCTGCACACGGCGCTGCCCGGTGTCAACCACTCCGTATACGACGCTACGACGGAGAAGTTCATGGAGAAGATGAGCCACGAGTCGAACGTGATGCTCACTGCGGCACGGAAATCGGCGCCGATCAAGAAGGCAGCGCTCAAGTCGATGAAGCGGATGGCGCAGGCCGCGCTGCCAGGCGCGGAGCAGAAGAAGATGATCACCGAAGGAGGTGAGCCTGCCGACGGTAGCGGCACAGAGGTCTTCGATATGTCGAAAGCGGTGGCTGCCGATGTGGGCATGGCACGCGACGACGAGCTGATCTCCGAGGTGCGCAGCGCGCACAGAGCACACGATTCCCACTTCTGTGTGCCTCACGCTGCGCTGTGGCGTTCGTTGGCAGTTCCGTCCCGCACTGTGCGTGAAAGCCCTGATGGAATGCACCGACTACGACATGTACGAGCTCGAGACGCAGGTGTGATCAGATGTCTGTTTGTGCAATCCATGCAGAGTGCTGTGAGTATAGCCAGACACCACCGCCCTGTGCTTTGGGCGTGGCAGGACGCTGACGAGCGGGCGAAACTGTCACACGCGGCACTCACAGGCATCGACCAAAACAATCCGCTGGAGTCGGACATCCCCGACCTGGATGTGCAGACGAGCCCTCTCACTTTCGTAGTCGCGTCGGACTTTGTGAGGCGCATCACTATCTGGGGCAAGCAGACCGACTACCTGATCTGGATGCAGTTCCCGGGGCGGTGGAATGTCACGGATGACACCCATGCCAAGCTCCGCCCCAAGTGGATGAAGATGGCCCAGTTGCTCGATCCTAAGGCAAGCAATGGCTCCTTTGAGGTTGCTTGGATTGTGCGCGCGCGACGATAACCACGCCCTCACTAGCACAGCACTGACGCCCTCTCTGTCCCCGCAGGACTGCGTCTTCAACCAGCTACCATTCCCACATGGAATGCACATCACGGAAGATACGGTTGCCCTTTACTCTGCTGGCGAAGACCAAAAGCGCACCCCTAAGTACATGACCAACTTGCAGGGGGGCGACATTCACATCCGTGAAATCATCAACTTCCTCTTTGAGGCATCCACCAATATTGCCACGAAAGAGTGCGCTTGCCGTGTTAGCCGCCGCGCCCACCCAACGCTAGCGCTTCTCATCCGTGCCTTTTGCGCGGCAGTTACCTTGCGAAAAAGATGGAAGAGATCGGCGATGGCATGTTGCAGGACGGCATAAAGTACCCGACATTTGTGGAGTCGCTTACCACCGAGGAGAAGTGGCTGCTGCCAGATAACACCGCAACAATGCGCGAGGAGTACGACCATAAGCGATCGCTGCCAGCTCCGGGGCGTAAGGAGCTTGAGCAAATGCGCCGAGCGCTTCCGCTCCCCCCTCACGAGGAGTTGATGCTGCATCACGGACTCGACAAGCATGGGAACGACGTGCTGGCGGAGAAAAACAAATGGGAGCTGCGGTAATTCCGGTAAACTAGCGTTTTACATAACAATAACACAGCGCTGGGGTTACTCGCGGAGGGGGGTGTTTGTCCTCCTTTGTCTCGTACTGTATACGGAATGTTTATAGAGTAGTCGAATGTACGGCTTAGTTTTTGCTTTGAGAAAGGGGAGTCCTGGGGGTTTGTCGGTGGGGTTTAATCTTGGAAAACGTGCAGACATACCCCCCCTCATTCATCGACCTCGAAAGGCACGGATGAGAAGCGCTAGCGTTGGGTGGGCGCGGCGGCTAACACGGCAAGCGCACTCTTTCGTGGCAATGTTGGTGGATGCCTCAAGGAGGAAGTTGATGATTTCACGGATGTGAATGTCGCCCGGCCTTCACGCCGCCGCGGCTGATCGGCCCGCCTCGCACGCGCGCACAGGGGAGGACAGCGACGAGGAGAAGGGCGACGAGGAGAAGGGCATCTGCCGGTTCAGATAAATAAAGATCTAATCACCCAGATGCTCATCTCCATATGTAAATCACCCAGATGAGGGTGTCCGCATGCTCGATTACAAGACACCGCACCCATCCACCGGCCATTTTTGCAGCAGCCATGCCCACCGTCGTTGCCCTTCTCCTCGTCGCTGTCCTCCCCGCCACGGCCTTCACGCCGCCGCGGCTGTTCGGCCCGCCTCGCACGCGCGCACAGGCCCTCGCGTACGCCAAGAAGGCTGTCTTCAAGGATGACAACAAGAACCCCGTCGTCGCGCCGGTCCCACCACAGACTCTCAAGGGGTCCAGGCAGGGGCGCGTCGAGATGATGGTCGACCCGGGCTGCGTTTCAGGTGCACGCCCACTCTCGTCAACCAAAAGATATTGCGCTTGCCCGGCCTCACCGGACGACACTGCACCGCAGGCTCTGTCGTCGTGCCCGACTGGTTCCTGCCAGTCGCGGCGGCGAGCGCGCTCACCCTCCCGGTCATGATCCTCTACACTTTCGGTGATATGGGCACGGATAGATTCAAGCGCGCGCGTACAGGAGTGACGCTCGAGCAGCGTGCCGTCGGCGACTTCCAGCGTGGTCTTACCCGCGGGCTTCAGCGTGTTGGCGTGCTGGCCCAGCCGCGGCCCACCACGGCGCGTTCAGAGTTTGGGTGCGACCCTCACCCCCGCCCCCGCCCTCGCCCGCGATCTGCAACCTCGTCCGTTTCTCTCACCTCCGCACGTGCTCGGTCGCAGGCTGAGAGGCAACCAGGCCGCCATCACCATGCGCGCTGCCGACAAGCAGGGAGAAGACGAGCAGCGCGCCTGCATCATGTTCGAGGGCAGGGAGGTCTGCGGCCCGGTGCGCTTCGAGGACGACATTACTTGCATATTCAACGGCCAGCGCTGGGTGTGCGCTTGAGCTTCGAGCTCTGACCTTCTGCGCCAGTGTCACCGACGAAGGACTTGGCGATGCTGTGGCGATGGCCGCCTCGCGCCTGGAGGGACGCAGGGGTGCTGCAGTGCCAGTGGGTGCTCTCAGCTCCAGTGATGTGATGTGATGTGATGTGAGCATACAGCATACAGTGCCGTGTGCGCCTCGTGTGAGGTGTGTGTTTCTCCACGGTCCAGATAATCGGAATATACACGAACCGGAACGCGACCGAAGCGGTGTCCTGCGTCCACAGGTCGAAGCGAAATGAAAATGTTACGGTAACCTCTCGAATCGATTTATTTTGTCCGATGCCTCACGCGAGTCCGACGCCACGTGTACTAATCTCCACCTATCGCCTCTAGCTCGGCCTGGGGCGCTTAGTGTTGCTGCGACTACTCCCTGCCCCCGCTGGCGACTCTGACGATGTCGATGTCCCCGCGAGCAGCGTTGCCTTCGCGGCCGCACTGGCCGCCGCCGTGGCCTGCGCCTGCGCTCGTCGGCTCGCCTGCTCGAGTAAGTAGATGCGCGTGGCCTCGCCGCGCGTGCGCACCGTCTCTTGCGCCGCGGCATCCCACAGCAGCTGCATGATATGGTGGCGGAAGGCGAGACCGGCGGGAGCGCAGCGCGCCGGGGAAATCGGCGAGATCTCGAGGCCGCACGCATGGTAGAAGTGGCACGCGCCGCTGTTCTCCAGGTGCACGGTCAGGAGTAGGCCGCGCCGCTCCGCTGCCCGGCCAAAGTCGCTCACGGCCCGCAGAAGCAGCGAGCCTACCCCTCGGCGCCGATGGCGGACGTCTAGCTGCAGCTCGAGCAGATAGGCCACCGCCACAGTCTCCTGCGACATGCAGCGGTACGAGGCAAAGCCGACGAGCGCGCCGTCCTCCTCCGACCGCAGCACGAGCACGCGGGTGCGCGGGTTGATCATCTCAGCGCGACGATCGTCGCGCTCATGCTGGTGGTCCCAGTCTGAGAAGCCGCTCATGTTGCTCGCCACCAACGCCAGCAACTCCTCTGCGACAGCCGGAGGCAGCGGCCGCGTCTCGCCGACGGTGCGCGAGCCTCCAAATAGCTCCAGTGTCAGGCCCTTGAGCGCCGCCGCCGCCCGCAGCCGTTGCGCCGGATCGCCCGCCTCTGATGCTACGGCGGCCGGTGCGGCGGGGCCAGCCAACACAGCCTGGGCCGAAGTTTTCGGGCAGTCTCGTGGCTTCTGCTGCGAAAACACCTGCGTCAGGGGCTGGTGGCCAGCAGTCGACATTGAGTCTCCAGCGCGCGTTTTCCGCGGGACCCGCGTCGCCAAACTTATCGAGAGAGAGCGCACCACGAGGTTCAAAATTGGGAACCGACGGTTCTCC
>Ga0209302_10000843_pt1 | contig 17674 bp, 8 predicted proteins | sample ArcOceMetagenome_2_FD_187445 | JGI IMG/M metagenome (GOLD analysis project Ga0209302, IMG submission 187445) | Marine eukaryotic phytoplankton communities from Arctic Ocean - Arctic Ocean ARC135M Metagenome (SPAdes) (version 2) | ecosystem: Environmental > Aquatic > Marine > Oceanic | place... | reverse complement strand
GACGGAGCATGTTCATTGACGAAACTCGCGACCGGGCGGGGGGGGGAAGTCCGGGTCCGACCCGATTTGCGTACTGAATTTTCGGGATTTTGGGGGGGTCGACTCGCTATCGGTCCGAAGTCCGTCGGTCGGTGGTGAGTTTCGTCAATGAGCGGACTCGAGCCCACGGATGACCGGGTTTACGTACTGGAGTGTGGTTGAAGTAGTCGGGGATCCGAGTTAAGCTTCACCCGCAGGATAACCTGAGAAAGTGGCCTCGGAAGGTAGCCTCGGGGATCTGAGTTAAGGTTCACCCGCAGTCCAGCCTGTGGTTCTGTGTCTATGTGAAGAGGGAGGTTGTACTGGGGGTAGGCTCGGTGCACATTGCAGTACACACAACTTGGGTGGCCTGCTGCACTGAAAGTAGAGTGGCTCTGAGCGCGCAAAGCTGAATTGCCGCTAATGTAAAAACCAACTGTGAAGGACGCATCTGAGTGTGACCAAATCTGCTGTACTCCACCAACGGGTCGTTGGCTGTTTACACCCCCATATTGACACTGCCGGTTGACGTTGGCTGTCTATCATTTTACGATTTTTGGGAGAGGGAAAACTCTCTAGAGAAGAAGGTAAGGTGTGGGAAGGCGAGAAATGTGAGTGTCTGTGAGAGGGACGTAGTGCAGAGTCATATACTGAACGCGCACACTGCTCAGATCCGTCCGCTCCCTTTCTCACCTTCCCACACCTTACCTTCTTCTCTAGAGTAATTGATACATACATTCTTTGACTGGGCCTGGGTCCGTGAAACCATCACCCCAGGGTCTCCGCTCCTGAGTAACTTTATGACAAGGACCGCCTCATACTCTTACACCAGACTAGATGACGGGAAAGGAGCGGAGGTGAGTTTGGGTGATATTGCCTTGGCGAGGCGTGATTGACAAAGGCGGTCCGCGAGGGTAGTGAGGCATGTCTTAATGACCCATTCACACCAGAGAGCTTTTGGTACCAGACACGCCTCATCTGTACCCGAATCATCGCATTTTGGATCACTCTGAGGTTGGGGAAAGACGCAAAAGGTCTATTTACGTGTAACATAGCACTTGAGAAGCATTTCTCGTTCAACGAGTGCGTGTACTCGTAAACGAGATTCACTTCTCGCACTCGTAAATCACTTAAACGGAGTAATAAGGCATCCCTCATACTCAAAAAAGTCGACTTACATATCGTACTCATAAACGGTTGAAACGTCTTATAATGCTATCTTTTTGTACTCGTAAACGAGAAATGTAGAATGTTTTGATTCTCGCACAGACTCGTAAACGATAAGTGTGGATAATGGTTTAATGGAGAAGTCGCATGTGAACTTCATATTCTCGCACTCGTAAACGAGAAGTGTAGAGAGAATGTTTTGATGCAGAACTCTTGCATGTAAACTTTATATTTCTCGCACTCGTTAACTAGAAGTCGAGAATTTCGAGTACTCATAAACCGACGAAGGCCCAGCGGTGCGTGGTCATGCGTGGTGCGCGCTAGCGCTAGCGCGGGGGAGAGGTGGTGCATCTTGGCGTGCTTACCAGTAGTATATGGTTGATATCTACATGTGCGCACATGCTTTAAAGCGTACGGCTTTAGGCTGCGCTAGTTTAGTGAGAGTAATCAATCACTACACAGTAATCTCAGTGAGAGTCGCGATGAGACATGAGAGTAATCTAAAGGTCACAAACACAACTGAAGAAACAAAATTAAACTATCCGGATACCCTTATAAATATATCTCCCCCCAGACTGCACACAGAGACACATTGTGTCGTAGAGGCGGGGGGGTGCGCGCGTGCTCCACAGATAAGATAAGAAGATAAGATAAGCCACAGGTCCGGCGCACTTGCGTCTAACTTGGACCCCGTTCGCTGTGTTTACCCCCCCATATCCTGCAACCTGGACACGTCAGTGCTCTGGTGCCTTGCTCGACCTTCGTTGACGGCGAAACCGAGACGCGGGGGACACACCATGCTGCTAACCTTACTGGTGCAAGGTCTTTGCGGCGCCCTAAGCGGCGCCCGAAGCGGCCATGCCGCCCACAGCAACGTGTCGACCTGCACGGCGAATGTGGATGTGGGCATCGAGCCCCTCTGCCACAGCAAGAAGGTCATGCTGCTCCACTTCTCCAAGTGCTCCGGAACGACGGTCTGCGCGCTGGCCCAGCAAGCCGGCTGCGAGACCTGGAAGGGAAAATACGCGGGCGTCAACTGCGGTGGGCACCTCTCCAGCAACATCCATCACCACACCCACCCTAACCCTAAAACCTAACCCCTATATGCCTAACCATAGCCCTAACCCAAACCACAGGAACGCGCCACCGCGATTATCAAGACGGCCCCTGGTGGATTCCGAGAACGGGCGCTCTGAGTAACCGCTCTGGGTGGCACAGCTCGAACTTTGGATACCCAGACCTTCTAGACAGCCGGGTTCCAAGTCGGGTCTCTTGCGCTGCGCGGCTGGAGGGCGCGCCGGCCTTCCACGCGATCGAGTCTGCGCTACCTGGAGGCGTGGTGTGCCCCGGCTTTTTCTCAATCGCGCTCTTGCGGCCGCCGCTCGAGCGACTCGTCTCGCACAGCGTGGAGCTGGCCCGGTGGGGGATGGTGGTCCAGGACTACAAGCTCCATCCCAACGGGACCTTCGACAAGTCCACACTGCATGCTCGTGCTGTAGTTGGGACGGGCCGGTGCCGTGACTACTCGCACTTGCGCGCGCTGGCGCCGCCAGTGTACGACAACTACTACGTACGGATGCTGCTGGGCGAGCAGGGGATCGCGGCCCCTGTCGGCTCGTTGACTCGCGCGCACCTCGCTCACGCAAAGCGCGTGTTGTCCACGCTCGATCTGATCCTCGACTCCAACGAGCCGAGGACACCGCTCGCTGTTCAGTACGCCACTGGCATCGCAAACTTCACTTCGTGCAGGAAGCCGAAACGGCTGCCCCCTATACATCATAGCTGCACGATGTCGGCGGTGGACTCGGCGCGCGCGGCGCGCGACAACAAGCTAGACCTGGAGCTCTACGCCTTTGCCCTGGAGCTGAGCGAGCGGCAGGTAACTAAGATTCTGAAGCGCGCCGCGCATGTGTGACGTGATGGTGGTGCAACGCGGCGCGCGCGGTAGAGAGACAAGAGAGCGTGTACCTCGCGTGGTCCGTGTAGACCGCGCGTGTGTTCCGTTATAATCGAAATCCTCTCTACCTCGTGTGGTGTACCGTATACATGTACTGTACAGCAGTCGAGTACTCGGTGTACTATAGGTCTTTCACGGACCCACCCCGATTCACGGATCACGCGGTGGTAAACACTAAACTCGTCTCACAATGATCAATGTGTGACAAAAGCTTACCGTAGCAAATATAATAAATTTCCAAAAAATGAAAATAAAGACACACAATTTATTGTAATAAACCACTTTTGCCCAAACCACCACATTGGACATGTACACGACCTAGATACTGAACAGTACAACGTACATTTGTGAAGCATGTGTGCGATGTGCCCACGCCCATGCACTGCCACACCGTCGGTGCGCCGGTCCGCCCTCTCACGCCAGTCGCTTCATGCGCGTGTGGAGTAGATGTTGCAGCCAACCTCTTCGGGCGTAACCGACGTCAAAGTACTCCTCGGCATCGCCGAAGAAGATGTCCTCGGTATACCTGTGAGGGTGCGGGTGCGAGTGAAGGGTGCGAGTGAGGGTGAGGGTGAGGGTGAGGGTGAGGTTGAGGGTGAGGGCTAGGGCGAGGGCGAGGGCGAGGGCGAGGGCGAGGGCGCGTGTGAGGGGCCGGGGTTGCGTCGGCCACGGCGTACCGCGTGGGGTAGGTGAGCAGGACCTCGGTGAGCCCGGGCGTGCACAGCTGCACGAGGGAGTCGAGGAGGAGCGGGAAGGCGTGCGGCGCGTAGAGCAGGTCGGAGCCCACCACGAGGTCGAAGGGGCCCGAGGCGCGCACGCGCTCCAGGTCGGACGCGTCGCCCCACAGCAGCTGCGTCGCCACCTGATAGGCCAGCGAGGCGCTGTCAAAGGCGGCGTGCAATCGGCGGCCTTGGCGGCGGCCCGCCTCGAGCAGCCGGGGCGGTGGCGGGGCGCCCGGTGGGCCGGCCTCGCCCTGGGAGTGCCGCGCCGCCCGCGGAGCCACCAGGGAGGAGGCCCGTGGGTGGGTGCTGAGTGAGCTGAGTGGGCGAGGCAAGCTCGTCGAAGAGGTCGGCACCACGCTGAGCTTAGCTCTCCTAACTTACTACTTACTTACTCACTTGCAGGCGCGAGCGCAGTTCGGACTAGGGTTAGGGCTGGGGCGAGGGCTAGGGTTACCTGCAGGCTCGAGTGCAGCGTGGCAGTCACTTCGAGGCGGGGCAGCGGCCACGGCGCCGGGAAGCGCAGGCTGACGTCGTCCGCGAGCCGCGCCTCGTCGCCGCTCACCCAGATGCGCTGCGCGATCCGCCCGACCCCCACGCCCAGGCCCGAGGGGAGAGAGAGGACCTTCGCCAGCATCAGCAGCCGCTCGTCGTCGCCGCCGACGACCATACCGCCGCCCCCGGGCATCAATAGCCCGCCGCGGTCGTCGCCGTCGGACTGCGATGCTGCAGGCGGGACGAGCGAGGAGGCGTACACGAGCTTCCACTCACCCGCCGAGGCGAGCGCCCCGAGCAGCGATCTTCGTGGCGCACGGCGCGTTCAACTTCGTGACGCAGTTCGTGCACGCGTGGAGCCCCGCCTTCTACGACGAGTTCCTCGACCTGCGCCCGGAGCACGCCACCCTGCCGCTGATGGCCCCGCCGCTCGTCGACCTCGCGGTCAAGGTCTTCGGTGCCGCACCCCTCGGCCGTTGGATGCGCGCACGCGGCTATTCGACGCTCGGCTGCCGCCGCGCCTTCTCCACCGCTGGGTTCGTGGGCACCGCCGCCGCGCTGCTCCCGTGGGCCGTGCCCGCGTGCGCGCGCGCGGGTGGCGCGCCGCTCGCCGCCGGCGCCTTCAGCCTCGCGCTCGGCGCCACTGCGCTGCACCCGTTGGGCTTCAAGGCCAACTACCTCGACGTGGTGAGCCCGGCGAGCGCGGGGCTCGTGTCGGGCGTGGGCAACACGCTCGCGTCCGCCGCCTCGTGGGCGGCGCCGCAGGTGGCAGGCGCGCTGCTCGCGGGGCATGCGAAGGGCTCCGCGGACGGCTGGACGTGCTCTGCGTGGCGGCCGTCAGCCTGGGCGCGGCGGCGGTGTTCGCGACGCTCTCGGCCGCTGAGAGTCAGATCCCCCCCCTAGCATCGCGAACGTTCTTAGATTGGCGCCCCCCCCTGGAAGCAAGGGGTCGATGACCCTACACATTTAATATAATTAAAATGCATTCCAATAATCAAAACCACGTGTTACTTTAGAACGCCCCGCGCACGCGTACTCAGTACAGACCGCGATCAACGCATTCTCGACTTTTTGTTGAGACCAAGGCTGCCCGACGAGTCGCGAGCCCGCTTGACCTTGACCATCTTGCGCTTCTTCTGCGCCTGCTTGCCCGCGTTCTTGGCGAGCCGCTTCACCGCCGTGAGCTCGGGGTCCGCCACCGCCTCGACCGCCTGCTTGCGCTTGCGCTCGCGCCTCGCCGCCTTCTGCGCCTCCTTGAAGCGCGCGTACGCGGCGGCAAAGTCGGGCGGCGCGGCCACCTTTTGCCAGATGGCGAGCACCTCGACGCCCAGCTCCTTGACTTGCGCGTGCACCTTGCCACTCTGGTCCTCCGCAGCGCGCACCACCACCGGCAGGCAGACGGGCAGCATGAGGCGCACCTGCTCCTCGTCCAGCTGCGTCGCGAGCGCCGCGATCCAACGCATCGCCGCGCAGCCGCGCACATGGCCTGCGCTCTGCACGAGCGGTGCGAGCCGGCTCGAGACTGCGCATGCCGCCCACAGGCTGGGCTCCGCGGCGGCCGCGGCGCACGCCTCGTCGTCCGGCAGCTTGGCCGTTGGCATCATGCGCTCGCACGCGGGCGGCGCCAGCGCGGGGTGACGAAGCATCGCGGCGGAGATCCAGAGCAGGTTCTTGAGCGCCTGCACCGAGGCGGCCTCCGGGATGGCCGCGGACTGCAGCTGCTCGAGCAGCGCGTCGCCCAGCCGCAGCAGAGTGCCGCGCCGCCGCAGGAAGCGCTCCTTCTTCGGCTCCTCGCCGCCCGCCGCCGTGCTCGCGGCGGCAGGGGCGCACAGGTCGGCGGGCTTGGTCTCGGCGAAGAGGAGGCCGAGTAGCCTACCCGCTGCGGTGCGCACCCAGCTGTGGTCGTGCAGCAGCAGCACGGGCAGGGCGCACCACAGGGGCTCGCTCACCGCGCGCGTGAGCAGCGCCGGCTGCAGCGTCGCCAGCTTCTCGAAGGCCTTGAGCGAGTAGTAGGCCGCCTGCCAGCGCTCGGCATCGGCGTCGGCGTCGGCGGCGGCGGCCGCGTCGGCGGCGCAGGCGCGCATAAGGAGCGGCACGAGCTTGGGGGCGAGGCTGGTGGCGCCCCGGCCGAGTGCCTCCACCGCGAGGCCGGCCACCTGCGCGGCGGCGCGGCCGAGCGCCGAGGGGGCACCGTCGCCGCCCCACGCGTGCAGCAGCACAAGCAGCTTCTCGCGCGCCTTGGCCGACTCGGCGTCGCCGCCCTCGGCGACCACGCACGTGCGCTGCAGCAGGCGCTTCACCGCACGGCCCACGGCCACGCGGCAGCCCTGGTCGGCGTCGTTGACGAGGCGCGTCGTGAGGGGCAGCAGCAGCAGCTCGGCCTGCTTGCGCAGGATGTCGAGCGGCAGCCGCCGGATGGCGTCGTGCACGAGCTCGAGCAGGGAGAGCCGCCCGTGCGCGACGGGGTAGGCTAGGTTGGTTACGAAGAAGTTGAGATGCTGCTGGAGCCGCCGTGGGCCGAGCGGGTAGGTGAGCAGGAAGGACAGGTAGAGCTGCGAGCACGAGCGGCGGACGGAGGGCGCGTCGGCCTGGAGGACCATCTCACCCAGCAGGCCGACGAGGTCGTAGAGCTCGGGCAGGACGAAGCGGCGCGCGAAGATGACGCGGAGCAGCGCGAAGAGGGCGTTCTGCACCGTCACGTCCTCGAGGTGCACGGACAAGAAGGAGACGAGCCAGCGCAGCTGCGCCTCGCTCATCTTGGCGCCGCCGCCCACCCGCGCCTCCTCGATCTCCGCGCCCAGCTCGAAGTCCTCGTGCGCATCGGCGGCGGCGCCGTCGGCCCCGTCAGGCTTCGCGGCCGCCACCGCCGGCCGCTTTTGCGTGCGCGCCTCGCGCAGCAGCGCGGCGATGACCTTGAGGCAGATGCCCACCACCTCCGAGGTGGCGGCGAAGTCGGCGGCGCGGCGCAGCAGCGCCATGGTGTGCTCCAGCAGCGCGGCGGCGTGCAGCGGTAGCGAGGGCAGCTGGAAGGGCACCAGCGCGCTCAAGGTGCGCAGCGCGAGCGAGACCACGCCGTCGGCGTCGCTGCGCATCGCCCGCTGCAGCAGCGGCAGCAGCGGCTCGAGGAGCGACACGTGCGCTGCGTTGTGCGCATCGAAGCGGCCCCGGCGCACGGCGGCAAGCAGCAGCTCGAGCGCGAAGCTGACCAGCTCGCGCGAGAGTGGCGAGTCGGTCGCGCCGCTCACCAGCCCGGCCTCCACCTTGGGCTGCAGCACCGTACCCGCGGGGGCGGGGCGGCGCGGCGCGGCCTTGGCGCCCTCACCGGTGCCAGAGCCCGACGGACCGCCACCCTCCTCCTTGGGCAGGTGGGTCGAGAGCATCCCGCACACGTAGACGCAGAGGGGGGGCAGCGCGACCGACGGGTTTCCGCCCAGGCCCGCGCTGAGCGTGCGCAGGACCTCGCGCGCGTTACCGATGTTCTTGAGGCTGTCGGCGCCGACGTCCTCGCTGCCGTCGACGCCGCTGACGCGCACGTTGACGACGCACGCGTGCAGCGGCGGCACGACCAGGTTGATGTTGGGGACGAAGCCGAGCGTGGCGCCGAGGAGCTCAAAGGAGCGGAAGGACTGCGTCCCCTTCGCCTCCTTCATGCTGTTGGCGATGGCCTCGACCTCGCGCTTCTCGGCGGGCTCGCCGAAGATGTCCTCGAGCAGCACCGACACGAGCAGCGGCACGGCGCCGTCGAGATCGCCCGGCCGCACCGACGGCGCCAGCGCGGCAAGCAGGTGGTGCACCGTGTGCCCGAGCACATGCAGCTCGAAGCCGCGCGTGAGCGAGGACTTGAGCTCGCTGATGATCGTGCCGAAGTGCTCCGCGCCCAGCTCGACCGCCACCTTGGCCAGCGTCTCGCGCCCCACGGCGCGCAGGGCCTTGTCCCTGCTCTTCATCGCGCCCGCCAGCCGCATGATCAGGCCGCGCAGCTCACGCTCGAGCACCGACGGCGGCAGCTGCAGCAGCAGCTTGAGCACGGCCATCGCCACAGGCACGCGGAGGTTCTCCGACTTGGGGTCCTTGAGATGGGCGTAGAGCTGGGGCAGGAGCTTGCCGCGGACAGTGTTGCGGATCACCGCCGCGAGGGCCACCTCGCTGTCCACCGCCGCCTCCGCCACACCTGCGGCGGCGGCGGCGGCGGCGGCGACGGCGGCGGCGGTGATCTCCGCAGCCGTCTCCGCCACCACCACCTCCTCCTCCTCCTCGTCGTCACCCTCCTCCCCCTCTTCGCCCTCCTCGCCCTCCTGCTCCGCCGCCTTGGCCCCGCTCGCGCCGACTGAGAGCGCCTTCTCGGGCCGCTCGCCGCTCAAGCCGGTGGCCGCCGCGCGGCGGAGCGCGGTGGCGCCGAGGCTCAGTTTGGGTCGGCTGCACTCGTAGGCCTCGTGGCCGGCCTCGCCGCAGTTGAAGCACACGCCCGTGCCGCGGCCGCGCGGGATGTAGGCGGGGCGCACCTCCTCCTGCGAGATGTCGAAGTGGAAGACGTCGAGCACCGCGACCATCGCGCGCACGAGCCGCTTCTCGAGCGACGGCTGCAGCCGCAGCAGCCGCGTCAGCCCGAGCAGCGCGGCGAGGTAGGCGCGCCACGGCAGCCGCGCCGCCACTGCGCGCAGCGTGTGCACGGCCTCCTCGGCCACGTCCATCTCCTTGGGGGGCGAGCGGACCACGAGGTGGTTGAGCATGGGCAGTAGCCAGTGTGTGAGGGTGGGCACGCCGAAGGAGTCCTCCTCGACACGCACGCGCAGCCGCGCGAGGGCGCGCTGCCGCCTCGGCAGCTGGATGTGCGTGAGGTTGAGGTAGAAGTCCGCCTCTGGCTCCCTGGGGTTGGCGAGCGTCGCGAGCTCGGGGGAGAGCGAGGGCATGAGCACGAGGCTCGCGCCGAGCAGCTTGATGAACTGCTGCCGCATGCTATCCATCTCCACCGGCAGCCGCAGCGCGCGCTTGAGCGCGGGCATCAGCGTCGTCGCCATGAGCTGAGCCCAGCCGTCCTTCTCAGGGGCGGCGGCGGCGGCGGCGGCGGCGGCACCGACGGCGGCGGCGGCCGGCGGCGGCGGCGGCGGCGGCGCGCACTGCGCCGCGTGCTTGACGAGGGTGATGATGGCGTGCGAAGAGGAGGCGCGCAGCGCGATGTCGTCGAGCTCGACGTCGAAGATGCACTGGCAGAGCAGCGGCAGTCCGAGCTGCGGCGTGAGGCGGGGCAGCAGCTCGGGCAGCATAGCGTAGGCCTCGAGCCGCGCGTCGTAGTCACGCTCCTCCAGCTCGGTCGTCGAGTAGGCGTTGAGCGCGGAGAGCACGCGCGCGACGGCCGGCAGCTCCTTGAGGCCGTCGCACGCCTGCACGGCCTCGAGCGAGGCAAGCTCCTCGAAGGCCGCGCAGTGGGCGGTGCGCGCGTCGCGGCCGCGCAGGCCGGCGAAGAGCTGCGAGAAGAGAGTGAGGTGCGCCGCGGGGTTGCGCACCGAGCGGAGCAGGCCGCGCGCGAGCTGCAGCACGTGCTCCTTGACGCGCTCGCTCTTGGCGCTCGGCTTGAGGCGCAGGTAGGGCAGCAGCAGCTCCATCAGCTGCTCCGCCTGCTCCGCCGAGGTGACGAAGCCGGAGAGGCGCGTCAGCAGCCGCAGCTCGCGCGTCGCCTGATCGCCGACCATCGCCGTGGCGGTGAGCGCCTTCGTCGCGTCGCCGCCAAACTTGGCACGGATCCGCTGCAGCAGCTGGCTGAGCAGCGTGTCCATGTGCGCGTGCAGCAGCTCGGACGCAGCCGCCTGCGGGGCGCTCGTCGGCTCCGCCGGCGCGTCGGCGTCTGCGGCGGCGGCGTCTGCGGCGGCGGCAGCGTGCGCTGCGTTGTACTGCAGCGACGGGTGGCCGGCGCGCGGCGCCGTGGCGCGCGGCAGCTGGTCGAGCAGCGCCTCGACGAGGGAGAGGGTGGCGTCGAGCACCGACGGCGCACACTTGCGCGCCGAGATGCATCGGATCACGCATGGCAGCAGCTCGGTAGGCGCGTCGAGCAGCAGCGGCAGCGTGGCGGGCTGCTGCGCCATGGCGAGCACTGTCACGAGTAGGCCGGCGGGCGACTGCGTGTAGTGCGTGTGCATACGATGCATCACGGGCGCGGCGGCGCCGAAGAGCAGCGGCAGGTAGGGCGCGAAGTGCGACGGCGCGGGGAAGGCCTGGAGCATCTGTGCCAGGAGCTTCATGCACCACAGACGCGCCTCGCGCGCCTGCTCGATACCCACATTGCAGGCGAGCGGCGCGGTGCCGTCGAGCCGCGCGGCGGGAGGGAGCAGCTCGGCCTCGGGCTCGCCGCCCGGGGCGACGCACACGCAGTGCGTCGCGTAGAGGAGCATGTGCAGCAGTGAGGTCAGCAGAGTCGGCACGTACCTGGCATGCGCACGTCCACACGCCTCAGGAGGGTGGCCCGGCGCGGGTGTGTGGGCCGTGGGGGGTTGCAAGTGGCGCGCGCGCGTGTGTGGGGCTTGGGGGCGGGGCGCGGGGGGGCGCGCACGGTGTGAGAGGGCTACCGATCTGCGCGACAGCATCGTGCAGCGCGCGCAACATGCCCAGCTGCTTCGAGACGTCCACGCCGCTGAGCGCGCGCGCGCGCGCCGCGTCGGGCGTGCCGCTGGCGGTGGGCTCGGAGGCGCCGACGGCGGCGAGGGGCGCGAGCAGCAAGGCGACGACCGAGGCGAGCTCGGCGGAGGAGTAGCCGCCGAAGAAGGCGAAGATGGTCGCGCGGCGCGAGGCCATCGTATTCTTGGAGGAGCCGCGGCCCGAGCGCTGCGTCAGCTTGGAGAAGATAAGCCTGCTGAGCAGCGGCAGCACGAGGGGGCGCTCCTCCGTGCTCAGGGTCGGCGCTTCGCTGGCCTCCACATCGAGCGTGATGAGCGAGAGCGTCTCGCGGAAGGTGGCGTCGTTGATCAGCTTGCGGAGCGAGGCCTGGTGCGCCAGCAGCGCCGGCTCGCGCCATCGCACGAGGCAGTCGAGTGCGAGGGCCTGCACGGTCGGCTCCGCGTGGCCGAGGAGCGAGGCGCACTCGTCGTACCGCCGCTGCGGCTCGTGGAGGCGCGAGGGCGCCTCCCACGCGCAGAAGAGGCGCAGCCACGCCAGCAGCTGCTCGCGCGCCGCCTTGCGGCTGCTGCTGCCCGCCTCCCGCTCCTTCTTCTGCTCGGCACGGTGGCGCGCCAGCCGCGCCCCCTTACCCTGCTTCCCCGTCTCCACCACCGCGCCGTCCGCTGCCGTGCCCTCAGGCTGCGCCGCGCCGTCGCCGTCGCCATCGTCGCCGTCGCCGTCGCCGTCGCCGCCGTCCACGCCCTCCTCGCCGCCCGCCGCCTCGCCGCCGCCGCCATCGCCCTTGCTGCTCTGCGCGTAGACCTGGCACCACAGCGGCGAGAGCTCGGCCGAGTGGCGCTGTGCCTCGCCCAGCAGTGGCGGGTGCGTCGCCGCGCCGAGCAGCAGCGACACGAAGTGGTAGTCGGTCGTGCCGGGCGGTGTGGCCGAGACGGCCCGGGCCCACCGCGCCTCCAGCTCCTCGACGAGGGGCGCCTCGGCCGCCGCCGTGATCGCGCCACCGCCCTCGCCGCCACCGCCCTCGCCGCCACCGTCCTCGGTGGGGGCCGCTGCCGCTGCCGCTGCCGCTGCCGCTGCCGCTGCCGCTGCCGCTGCCGCCACCTTGGCCCGCACCACCACCGCTGTGCCGCTCTCGCCCCGCACCGCGTGCCACGTGTCAGCACACGCGTGCGTGGCGCCTTGCAGCCGAACCAGCCACAGCGGCCACAGCACGCGCGCGTGCGAGCGTGCGAGCTCGAGGAGCATCTGCCGTGCGAGGGGCCACACGCGCGCGAAGCGGATGCGCAGCGCGCCGAGGGCAAAGTGCACGAGGGCCTCGACGCCGAGGGCCTCGAGCTGGTTGCCGCGGTGCAGCGTGGCGAGCGCCTCGAAGTCGAGGACGAGCTGCTTCGAGTTGGGCGCCTCGGGTGAGGCCTCCACCCGCTGTGCCAGCTGCAGCAGCTTCTCGAGCGCCGCGTCCGCCGCCGAGGCAGGCGGCGACGACGACGACGCGCCGGCCGCGGCCGAGCTGCCGCCCTTGCCCTTGAGCTTCTTGGCCGCACTGCCAGCACCGGCGGCCGCCGGCGCAGCGGCGGTCGGCTCGCCCCCCAGCCAGCGGAGGGCATGTAGCGCCTCGAGCAGCTCGAGGGCTCCGCCCCGCACCGCGGCGGAGGCGACGCTCAGGCACGGCAGCAGCGAGGGCAGCAGCGGCGCCACGGCGGGCGACCGCGGCGGCGGCGGGGCACCGGCTGCGTGCATGCCGCGCACGACGAGCGCGCACGCCCGCAGCAGCAGGGCGGGAGGTACGGTGGCGGAAGCGGCGATGGCGGCAGGGGCGGCGCCGTAGGTCGCCAGCTGCGGGGCGGGCGCGAGGTGGCGGTGCAGCATGCGGAGTGCGTGCTCGGCAAGCTCGAGGGGCGCCTGCCGCCCGCCCGCCGCGAGCGCCGCCCGGGCTTCGATCGCGGCCGCCGTCGCCGCCGCCAGCGCGGCGCCACTGCCGTCGCCGCCGTCGCCGCCGCCGCCGCCGCCCTCACCGTCGTGCGGGATGGCCGCCTCGAGTAGCGTGCTCAGCTGTGGCGCCATCGCGCCCGCCGAGCCGGCCTCGAGGCGAGAGAGGATGCTCGCCGCCGTCCAGACCGTCACCAGCCGGCCCGGGGCCGCTGCGTCGCCGGCCGCCGCTGCCGGCGCGAGGCTGTCACAGAGCAGCTGCGCGCAGCGTCCGCCCGCGGGCAGGCGCAGGCTGGGGAGGGCGGCGAGGCGGAGGAGGGCGGCGCGCACCGCGCGAGGGCGTAAGGGCGCGAGGACCTCGCACGCCTCGAGCACGCTCGGCAGCGCCACACTGACGAAGCTATGCCAGCCCGAGTCCAGCAGGCCGAGCCCGCCGCGCAGCAGCAGCACGCCCAGCTCGGCAAGCCCATCGCCGCCCGCGCCGCCCGCGCCGCCCGCGCCGCCTGGCGCCAGGGGGGCGGCGAGCAGGGCGGGGACCAGGGCCTGGCTGCGCCGCAGCACCGCCGCCTGCGCGAGCGGCGAGCATTTGCAGTTGAGCAGCGCCGGCAGCAGCCGCAGCAGCCCGTGCACCGCCGCGAGGTGGGCCGCACCTCGCGCAGCCGCGGCGCGCAGCACGTCGGGCGTGAGCTGCCGCTGCAGCTGCTGCAGCACCGCGGCGGCGGCGCCCTCGGGCACGCGGCTCCCCTTGCGCGAGGCAGCCCACTGCCGGAGCAGCGCGCAGACGCGCCGCAGGCGCACCGCGGCCGCCACACCCCTCGCCTCCGCGGAGCCCTCCCTCGCGTCCTCGCCATGCGCCGCCGCCCTCGCGCCGTCCTCGTCCTCGTCCTCGTCCCCCTCCTCGTCCTCGTCCTCCACCTCGTCCGCCGCCGCCGCTTCCATCTCACAATCCATCTCCTCCTCCTCTTCGGCCTCGGCCTCGCCGCCCGCGGGCTGCGCCACCAGCCCGCGCCGCCACAGCAGCAGTGCCCGACCGAAGGCGCGCGCGAGCGGCTGCCACGCCGGCCCGGCGTGCTGCTGGCGTGTGTGCTGGGAGAGCAGGGCGAGCGCCTCGTGTAGCACGCACTGCAGCCCGTCATCCTCGCCGCCCTCGACGAGGACGCCGACGCCGCCGCCCTCGCCCACCTCGGGGCTGTTGCCCTCGCCGCCCTCGCCCAGCAGCGCCGCCAGAGGCGCGCTGCCCTCTGCGACAGGCAGCGCGGCGACGAGCGCGCCGAGGAAGCTGGGCGTGCGAGAGTGCAGCCGGGCGCTCTGGCCGCGGCACGCGTGGAAGAAGAGGTGCGCGATGCCGCTGTCCAGCGCAGCCCCCTGGCTGCCCGCGTGCGGCACCACCGCGGCGCGCAGCGTGGCGGGCAGCGTCGAGAGCGGCGCCTGGCGAAGCAGGTAGGCGAAGGACTCGGCCGCGAAGTCCCGGACGTGCGGCTTGGGGTGGGAGAGCATCTCGCGGTACCAGACGAAGGCGTTGGGCAGGTCGGCGAGCAGCTGGCGCAGCAGGTACTGGAAGAGCAGGCAGAGCGTGCCGAAGACCGCCTCGAGCAGCTCGACATCCCATGGCTTGAGCAGCGCCGCCATGCAGCCGAGCAGCGCGGGGAACTCGGGGTAGAACTCCTGCCGCAGGTCGACCGCGAGGGCGGCGGTCACCTCGAGCATCGGCTTGATGGCGATCACCGGCGCCTCCGCCAGATGCGCGCGGACGATCTCGAAGATTTGCTGCCGCCGGCGGAGGATCAGCGGCACAGTCATCACCAGCGGCGTGAGCTGCGTCCGGAACTCCTTGAACTGGGCGGTGCTGTTGAGCTCCACCCACCGCTCGAGCGTGCTCGCCGCGTAGGTGCTGCCCTCCTCACGCAGGTCAGACAGGTCGCTGCGTCGGTGGACCTCATCGAGGCTCACGGTGGCGACGCGCTTCGCGAAGTTCTGGAAGACAAAACGCTTGCCGTCCGATTCTGCGCCGTGGTTATCCGTGTACGCTGGGTTGAGGGACTTGGACCACATGGTTGCCAAGCTCACTCTCTACCCGTCCGGGCGGGTCCCGAGCGTATGGACGCTTGGCCGTCCGGAAGAATTTCCCCTGCGGGATCTACCTCCCTGCCCTACTACCTGTCGTAGTTCACCTCACACCCGCCCTTACTGTACTCAAACCCTAAACCAATAATTATACTACAAATAACCCCCCACCACGTGAGCGCGACAACCGAGCGCGGCGGAGTGTGGGTACCCAGGAGCGCGGCGGCGGCGGTGGCCATGTTACTGAGCCTGCTCGCGTTCGGCGTCGACCCGAGGGTTTCGCAAGGAATCGTGGTCAATGTCGACGTGAACGTTGGCCTGCTCGGGTTCTCGGGCGAGGGCGCGTGGCAGTTCGAGCTCAACGCCAGAGAGCTGCACTCGCTGCTGGAGCTGCTGCTGCCTGAGCGGCGGCCGTCCTGTGGGCCAGAGGCCACGCCGATGGGCGTCACCTATAAGCTGAACTACAACGTGGTGCTCATGCAGACGGGCCTGGCGCGGCTGCAGCACACGCTGGCCACCGCCATGCGGCCGGCGCACGCGGACGAGCGCGGCGTGTACGACGTCGAGGCGAGCGCGATCGAGGAGCACTTCGATATGCTGTACGCCTCGTACTTCACGCCTCACGATCAGCCGGAGGGCGCCGAAGGCCCCGCGGCGTACACCATCCTCGTCATCAACCCTAATAAGGGCGACATGGCTCAGCTGGCCGACATCCCTCCGGCCTTCGGCTACCGCTACCGGTACAACGGAGGCGCGCCGTCGCAGATGTGGCTGAGCGCGCGCCGCTACCTGGTCTTGGACGTCTCGGCCGGCCCCTGCAGCCTCGGCATGTCGCACGCCGCAGGTGGCGCCGTCTCCGCCGCGTCGGTGCCCCAGGTACACGCAGCGCTGCAGGGGGGCGTAGCGGGGCTCAAGGCGCGCGAGGCGGACGTGGCGGCGGCCTCGTCGCACGCGCTGTACCACAACCACTTCATGGCGCAGCTCGGCGCCCTGCTGCTCTCCGCGGTGCGTCATGTCATCGCGGCCGACCTGCACGCCTGCGCTCTGCCCGACTTCGACGAGCTGGTCGTGCCGCTGCTCACCCGAACCCCAGCCCTAACCCGAACCCTAACCTGCTCGACGCTAGCCCTAGCCCTAGCCCTAGCCCTAGCCCTAGCCCTAACCCCAACCCCAACCCCAACCCTAACCAGGTCGTGCCGCTGCTCGCCCTGCGCAACCACGCGCTCTTCGACCCGATGAAGCCGGGGCACGCCTTCTCGCTCGACCTGCCACGCCTCGGCGTGCAGCTGCGCAAGCTCCTGCTGCCGGGCCAGACGCTCACGCTCCTCCCCTCGACGCACGAGCTGCACAGCCACCCGCAGCTCAGCGTCGCCGTGACACGCGCCATGCAGGCCGACACCGTGCACGCGCACAGGGGGGGGCGCTACATGGCGCGCGCGCGCCCGTACCTCGATGCGCAGGGCCTGGCCCACGAGCTGCGGCATGCGGTCGACTGGCTCGCTCTGCCGCTGCTCGACGCCGCGGCCGCCTCCGCGCTCCGCCGCCCCTCAGCCCCAGCCGGCCCGGACGGCTCCTCTTCCTCCGATGGCTCGGCGGCGGCCGCCAACCGCACCGCCCCGGGGGGGGAGGGGCGGCGGCGGCGCGTGCTGCCCGTCTACGTCTTCAGCCTGGCGGGCCTGCACGAGGAGCTGCTGATGGCCTCGGAGCCAGAGGCAGAGCCAGATGCGACCTCGCAGCGAGATGGCGGCGAGATGCAGCGAGATGGCATCTCCTCGGCAGGCCGAGACCTGCAGCTCAGCCACGCGGCTGCCGACCTCGTCATCGTGCTGCAGACCGAGCAGCAGGGCGTGGCCACGCCGCACTTCGACGACGGCGGCGCCGTGCGCATCTCGCCGCGTGACCCGACGCGGCACGTGCTCGCGGGCCTCGCCGCCGCCGTCGGCGCCATAGCCCGGCCGTACCAGGTGCAGCTCCCCGGCGGCGGTGCGGTGTACGACTTCGCGTGGTCCACGGGCCACCACCCCTTCGGACCCTTCGCCAACAGCTCGGGCCTGTCCGCGACCACCGTGGACGCGGCGCGGCGCAACGCGCTCCTCTCGCGCCTGTACCAGGCGCACCTCACCCTGCGCGCGGCGGCGGCGGCCCTCGAGGCGACCGCCGCGCCATACGTGCACGCCACCGACGCTGACTCGCCTGAGCACCGGCAGCGGCTGCAGAGGCTGCGCGCGGCGGCGGTGGGCGGCGGCGCGGCCCACGCCGCCGCCGTGGTGGACGCGCTGGGCGAGGAGGCGGGCGGCGAGCTGCAGAGGCTGCTGCTGCTGCGGCTGCAACGCGGCGCGCTGCGTCTCAGCTCGGCGACGGCGCAGCGCGAGGTCTTGCGACACTTCGCCGAGCTCTGTGCGTTCGACGCGCCGCTGGCCGACGCCGCGCGGCAGCTGCAGCAGCAGCGGTGGCAGGCGGCCCACGCGGCGACCTCTGTGCTGCTCGGCCGCACCTCGGCGTTTCTTGCGCAGCTGCAGACCGACCTCGGCCGCCTGCAGCAGGAGCTGGCTTGCTGCACCACCGTGCACGCCGCGCCGCCCTCCTACCACCTCCGCAGCGCGTCGCTCCTCGCCCTCGGCGCGGCCATGCTCTACGGCGCCACAGTGTGGCTCGCCTCGCCTAGTAGAAAGAAGCTCGGCCACCGCAGGCAGTAATAAGGGTGGATGAACTCACACATACG
>Ga0209302_10000842_pt1 | contig 17677 bp, 10 predicted proteins | sample ArcOceMetagenome_2_FD_187445 | JGI IMG/M metagenome (GOLD analysis project Ga0209302, IMG submission 187445) | Marine eukaryotic phytoplankton communities from Arctic Ocean - Arctic Ocean ARC135M Metagenome (SPAdes) (version 2) | ecosystem: Environmental > Aquatic > Marine > Oceanic | place... | reverse complement strand
CCATCTTCCTTTAATTCTCCATTAGACTCTCCATATTCAAGTAACTCATTTTTATTGGTAGATGCAATTAAAGTAGTGCTCCAAGAAAAATTCTCACTTGAAATGTTTTTAGTTCTTAATTCTAATTCAAAACCACTATTTGCAACTTTACCTAAATTTACGATACCGCTATTAAAACCAGTAACATAAGAAACAGGGTTGTTTAATAATAACTTATCACTTGTTCTCTTATAATAATCTAATGAACCTGAAATTCTATTATTAAATAATCCGAAATCTATCCCTGGATTAAATTCTTCAGAAGCTTCCCATTGTAACAATGAGTTCACAATGTTTAGAGGAGAATTACCTCCCGAAATACTATTACCAACAATAGCATTAGCACCTGTTAATTGTGCCAAATATGGCCATGCATTAACTGAAACATTTCCTACGTTAAAATTTTCTGCCCCTGTAAGACCGTAACTTACTCTTAATTTTAATTTACTTAAAATATCACTTTCGCTTAAGAAGTTTTCATTATGTGCGTTCCAACCCATAGACAATGCAGGAAAATCACCCCATTTAGAATCTACACCAAAAACAGAACTGCCATCTCGTCTGAAAGAAGCTGATACTAAATATTTATTTGCAAAAGCATAATTAATTCTTCCAAAATACCCAATTTTATTTTTTACAACATTAATCTCTCCTTCATTTATAATCGTAGTAGCGCCTTGTAAGTTTTTTAATAAATCATTAGAATACCCTGTACCTACAATTTGACTTATTTCTTCTTTTCTTTTTTGAATAGTAATACCTGCTAAAGCACTTAACTCATGATCTCCAATTTGTTTATTGTATAATAAAGTGTTATCAGAAATTAACCTTGTTTTAAATCTATTATTTAATAAATATTGTGCTCTACTGTTTCCTGCAGAATGGTGTTGTGTACCATCCCACCTTGTTCTTTTACGTTGTTCTATTGTTACACCGAGGGAAGTTTTAGCGGTAAGACCATCTAAAATTTTATATTGCAAATAAGCAGAACTTAATAATTTAGTATTAAACTCAAAATGTTCTCTTTCCGCATATTGTGCATATGGATTTGAATCTCCAGAAGTACGAGGTCTACTATCACTTCCATCTCCATCTAAATCTAATTCAACCAAATGGTTTTCATAAAAATAATCTCCAATTCCAATATTTGGATAAGCATCTCTATTAATAAATTGCAATGTTTCAGCAGAATGGTAGATAGGTAACCAAGGAGATTGACGTGTTGGATTATGAATTGAGGTAGGAAGTGCTCTTCTTTTAGAAAATGAAGGAGTTGCACTTAATCCAAATTTCAAATTATCTGTTAATTTCGTACTTAATTTTAATTTTGCTGAATATAGTTTGTAATCATCAGTTATTACAACACCCTCATCATGCATATATCTTAACGAAGTATTAAATTTTGTATCTTCTGTGCCTCCACTTGCCGATAACGAGTGACTTTGAATGAAACCTCCATCAAAAAAAACATCTTGCCAATCTCTATCAATACCTGTTACTTCTACTAATTTTTGTGCATATTGAGTAGTTTCTGAAAGTTGACCCGTTGCGGCGAACTCTTTAGCAGCCCAATCAGCAACGCTCTTTCTATAATCATCACTTCCAAACGCTTTTTTATACCCTGTAAAGGTATTGTAAGAAAATTTTGTTGGTCCTACTTTTCCAGTTTTTGTTGTAATTAAAATTACACCATTTGAACCTTCACTACCATAAATTGCAGCTGATGCTGCATCTTTTAAAACTTCAAAAGATTCTACATCATTCATATCTAAATTTCCTAAGAATCCAGAATCAACAACAATTCCATCCACAACGATTGCGGGTCCAGAATCTGCAGTAATAGAGCCAAAACCCCTAATTGTAATAGTAGGAGCAGCACCTGCTTCTGCACTTGTTGCTTGGATATTTACACCAGAAACCTGACCAATTAAAGCATCATCTACCCTTGCTACTGCAATTTGATCTAGCTTTTCGTTTTTTACTTTTGAAATAGCACCCGTTAAATGGCTTTTCTTTTGAGTACCATATCCCACAACTATAATTTCATCCAAAGAAGATACATCTTCTGTTAGTATTACATTTAAAGTTTTTTGACCATCTATTATAACAGCTAGTGATTTAAACCCTAAATAAGAAAACTGTAATACATCTCCATTTTTTACTTTAATGGTAAACTTACCGTCAAAATCAGTTTGAACTCCCTTAGGAGTATTTAGTATTGTAACGGATACTCCAGGAAGTGGCGAATTATCTCCCTCTGAAGTTACTAAACCTGTTAGGGTTTTTTCTTGCGCAAACGCAAAAATATTTACTAACATCAATACTAATAATGTTATTTTAAATTTTAATTTCATAATATTATTTTATGTTTAAAAATAAATTTGTTCACAAATGTTGTGATCATTGATTAACATAATTTTAAAAAAATCATGCATTAATTCTACTTTCTATTAATATTTTATACATCTGGTTTACCAAATTGGTTTACCAAATATAGTTCTTTATTTCATAAAACCAAAAAAACATTAAGAAATGTATATTTTTCTATAATTTAATTTGCTTTGAAATAGTATTAATCTATTTCTTTCTTACTTTTTATCTCTAAAATAAGAAACACCGTCACCACTTAAGAAATCTTCTCTTACTGGACTAAACGTATCAATTAATTGTCCTTCTTCTAAACAAATTGCACTGTGCAATAAGTTAGGCTCAATATACACTCCATCTCCAGCCGCTACAATTTGCTTTACTCCATCAATTTCAAATTCAAATTTACCTGAAACACAATAGGTAGCTTGTGTATGAAAATGTTGATGTGGAGAACCTAATGCTCCTTCTTCAAATTTTACGCTTACCATCATGATTTGGTTATCGTACCCTAAGAACTTTCTTGATACTCCTCCACCAAGAGCTTCCCATTCCATATCTTTTGCAATAATGTACTTTTCACTAAATCGTTTCATAATTTTAATTTATTTGTAATCATAAGAACCTACCCAGGTATAATTCTTATTATTAATTTTTAATATATGTTTTGCTTCTTTAGAAGCATTTGTATTTGCTGTAATAAACAGTTTTGTAGTTCCTTTGATAGTGGTTATTGAAATAGCTGTGTAATCTGCTGTATCTAAAACCATTTTTAATTCTTTAATACTACTTTTAGAATTTACGGCAGATTCTGAAACAGGGCTATAACTGCCATGTGCTTCTATTGCCGAAACAAAAATTGTATTTTTAATATTTTTTCTTCTGAGCATTATTGCAGCTTCTCTGCGTAAATTAAATTCAGGATCATTGGCGCCAATTCTGGTAAAAAATATTTCATCTTTATCATCAGAAATTGCTGTTAAACTGTAGAATTTACCTTTATTTAGCCAAGAGAATTTCGTGTTATCTTTATTTGATTTACCAGTACCCTCTATATATAAATGCTGATATCCGTTTTTACTTCCTAAAGGTTTTAAGGTTTTTGGTACTGTATACTCAAAATTAGTATTCAAAACCTGACCTAAAAAGTAATACGGAAAATCGTATTGATTTGCTTTATTAGAAACTACTTTCATAATGTCTAATACATATGGTTTTTCGAAATCTTCGTCTTTAATAATTGCTACAGTTCTTTGCATATCTGTTCTTGGATATGTGTGTGATACTTTAGCACTTGAAACTTGTATTTTTTTGTTTGCTGAAGAAAAATAATGTAAGTCTGGATGGTTTTGACTTCCTATTTCATATTTACCATTATAATGAGAGGTTTCATTTTGAGTTACCGTATTATGTGCTATGGTTTGTTTTGCCCAAGTTTTGTTTTCTTTTAGGTAGTTTCCACCCCCTTTTTGTTCAATATTTACAAAACGCGCTAAACCATAATCTTGAAGTACTTCATCTCCTTTTTCATATACTGAATATGATAATTTATCGTAGTGCCCGTGACTAGAACCTTGAGAGGCATATTTAAAAACAAGCTCCATATCTTGATTTCTTAAAATAGCTACACCACCTTGTTTACCCTCGGGTCCATCAGATAAATTAATTGACTTTTTATAAAATGGTTCTGCTTTTCCATTTTTTATACCCAGTGCAACAGCTAAACCAGAATCATCTAATAATACTTTATTTTGTTTTTTAGCAATTGTTAGTAACCCTGCGTCTTGTTTTCCAAAATGATAAGAAATATCTACGGCAGTAACTAAAGCATCATTATAATAAGACATCCCTTTTTGACCATCATTCAATGGAAAAAAATCTCCATCTGCATCAGATAAATTTAAAAGTGCATTAATAGATTTTAAAAGTACTCCGTCTTTGTATTCAAAAATCTTTAATTCTGGCTTTACGTTATGTAAGCCTTCGGCAAAAACTAAAAAAGGATACATTGCATATCGTTGGTAATAAGGGCCTTCATTATAATAACCATCAGGAGAAAAAGGCTCTTCAATATTTGCTAAAAAACCAGCTTTACCATCTTTATTTAAAAACCCACCATCATCATCTTTTGCAGTTTTATCTATATCTACTCCGTTAATACCATATAATGCACGATCAATTAATTCTTGATCATTCATTACCAAACCAATCATACCAACAGCTGCATTTCCCCAAGTGCTATGGTTGTGAACTCTTTGGTAAAATTGAGGGTTATCTATAGAAATATGATCTGCAAACGGTTTAAATAAGTTTGTTTCTAGTTTATTACGCTCTTCTTCTGATAAGTAATTGTAAATGCAATCATAAGCCTGACTCACATAAACCAACCAATTTGAGTCATTTAAACATTGCCAAAATAATTTACCTCTAGCATAAGATCTTGTTTTTGGATGCAATGGTAATGTTTTATACATTTCCTCATATTGCATTAACATGTCTTTTACATATTTAGCATATTTTTCATCATCAAGAATTTGGTATAAAACACCCGCTTTTTGTAATACGAACATATTTCGTTTATGACGAACATGTGTATAACCACCAGAATAATCTAAAGGAATTGGCGTTTCTATACCTAAAGAAATTTCTCCATCTATTTCTTTTTGAACTGCTTTTAAAGTGTTGTCAAAAATTGGAATAGTACCTAATTGTGCTCTAATATTTTTAACACCCTGAGATGTAAGAATTAAGTTCGGGTGAATTCCTTCATTTTTAATACCATTATTTGTATTTTCTATGGTCTTTTTACATGAAACTGAAATTACTATTAACAATAGCAATAAAATGCTTTTTGATATGCTGTTTTTTAATTTCATACGTACTCCTTTGATTATAAATTTATTTAAAATTGGTTAACAATACTGATAACCTAAATATAGGTTTGTTTAGTATTCTAAAAAATTAGGATACAAATTCTTGATTTTAACATAGTTGGAAACTAACTAAATAAGCCCATTTAATTAAAAATGGGCTTATCTTTTAGAGTAATTAATTCAAAAACTTACTCAATAATAATTTTTCTTGTACCTACAACATCTCCACTTACAAGTTTTAAAATATAAACTCCTTTTGCTAATGAAGAAACATCTATTTTGTTGTTTTTTAAGCTAGTTGTAGAAACAACTCTCTTTCCTATTATACTAAAAATCTCAGCTTTTTCAATTGATTTAACTGAAGAAATGTTAATCAAATTTTTTGCAGGATTTGGATATACACTAAAGTTTGCAGCAAAAATATCTTCTGTAGAAGCTGTTGCCGTAGCAACAAGACTTATATTGTCAAAAAACACTTCATTTGAAGAATCTACAGCTAATGGAGCTCTCACATAAATTACAATTTTACTTGTAGATGCTGTAAAATCAAAAGTATTTGTAGTAAAATTATTAGTTGTTGCGTTTGATTTACTTGAATTAAAATCATTTGTAATGTTAAAATAACCATCAACAGAAGCACTCGAGCTAGTTAAACCATCTTCAGAAGTAATTTCAGTATTTAATATAAACACTTCTGTAGGAACATTTTCAGCCTCAGAACGTGAATCGAGAGTAAAAGTATATTCAGTACCTGAAGTAACAGCTATTACTTGATACAAACGACGACAAGCTTCATACAACTTAACTCCTCTAGTTTTAACCCCCTGATCTGAACCAGCACTATAATCCCATTGACCATCAGAGGTAGAACCAGGTTGCTCATCCGCGTCACCACAATTTGCTTCAAGCCAATCAGCTAAATCTGAATTATACCAAATAGCTCTATAAGGACTATCAATATCAGTTCCCGAATCATCTTGTATTGTACTATTAGGTGTCATATCCCAAGCATCTGCATTATCACTAGTACTACTAGTATGCTCATCTGCAGTGCCATTCAACACAAGGTTAGTTTGTGCAAAAAATGTTGTGCTTGCTATTAAAGCAATAAAAAGTAATGTTTTTTTCATAAGAGTAAATTTTAAAAATAGATTAAACTATAATAATTAATATTGGTTTACCAAATTGGTTTACCAAAAATACAAATAAAATTGGATAATAAAAATTTTATGATAACTATTTTAAAAATCTAGTTCTTAATTAGTTAAAAAAAATAAAAAATTATTTACATTTTAATTATTGTTATAAATGTAAATCAGACTCATTATTCTAGAATAGTTATTAGTTTTGAAACTGAGTTTTGCCCATCATTAATTTTAATAATGTACAGACCACTTTTTAAAAGAGAAATATCTAGGCTCGAATTGTAAGTAGTATTAGGTAAATTTTTAGCTAAAATTTTTCTACCATCAATAGTATAAAGTGTGATTTCTTTTATTGGCTGATTTGTATTTTTAATGTAAAGAATATCTTTTGCCGGAACAGGATAAACTAATACATTTTTATTAAATTCAAAATCATTTACAGAAAGCACTGCATCTCCATAAAACTCTATTTCTCCAATTGCTGTCCATTTACTAGTTCTTGTATCTCCTGCGTTATTAAATCTTCCATAGCCTAATAGTTTCACATAACGAGCGTTGGCATCTACATCATATTTATTAAACTCTGTGGTATTGGTTGCAGTTAATAACAAATCTTCAGAAGTAGGTAAGATCATTGAAAAATCTGAGGAGTCCGTTCCTGTGGTAGACACCCAAATTTGAATTCCAAAAGAGTCTGATTTATTTGTTGTATTAAATTGGATAAAATCTAGAGAATGGTTACTACCTAAATCGTAAATAATATACTCTCCATCTCCTTTATAATCTACAGACAAAACATCTACATCATCAGCCGCCCAAACGGAGGTCATATTTTTATCTAAAGTATTAACTGCATAATTCTCTTTTGGAGGAGTAGCACTAGGGTTTACTTCTTCTTTCGAGAAAGAATGTATTGTAACTGGATCGCCTGCAACACCTGTATTAATTAAATTTGTAAGAACAGTAGCATCTTGAGTAATAGTTAACGTTCTTACAATATCATCACCTCCTGCATCTTGCGTGAAAGTTACCGTACCAGTTCTACTAACTGTAGCTGTATTTTCAGTAACTGTAACTGAAACTGTTTCATCACCAGTGCCCGAACTAATATCAATAGAAATCCAAGCATCGTTAGACAAAGCTGTCCAACTTACATTAGCAGTAACAAAAACATCAGAACTCGCAGCATCAGGATTAAGTGTTGGCAAACTACTAACAATTAAAGATTCTGACTCTTCAATAGTACAATCACCATTGTTTATATTTGCCCCTAAATTATCTAAAAAACAAGCTCCAATTCCATATCCAACCATAGCATCAGTTGTCGGTGTATAAGTGCCCATATTTGCACCTTTGCCTGCAGATCCAGTTCCTGAAAAAGAAAAAATTTCTTCAACAGCAGTAGCCGTAATACCCGTCTCCTCAGAAAAACCTGTATTTGTTGCACCTAAATCAGTTCCAGTATAAACGTTTCCAGTATACGCTAAAAGAGCACCAAGACTTGCATAATCACCCTTAATAACTTCTGTTAAATTTGAGTTACCATCCGTAAAATAAATTAAGTTGTATTCAACTATTCCTGAAGGATCATTGGATCCTTTAGCTGTGTTATAATATAAAGGAGCATTGGTGTTTATAATTGTGTTATTAGAAAGATTGATGTTTTCAATTTTTTGATATCCGTTTGTAGTACCCGTTGCATCACAAGCAACTGCACTATTGTCTCCTCCTCCTAAAAACGTAATCCCATTATTCCACTGAGCTTGCGAATTAACATTAACGCAATCTTGAATATAATTATTAGTAATTGTATGATTACTATCAGTAATTCTAATTCCTCCTGTTCCTTCAACATCTTCGCCTAAAAAATAATTCTCATCAACTAAAGCATTAGAACCATGACGAAGTACTAAAGAACCTCTACATCTTCTAAATGTGTTATTGGTAAATATGTTATTCTTACTTTTATTAGTGATAATTTCATTTTCACCGTCAGCTTCAACAAAATAATTATTTTTAACTGTAGTATTATTATTTACATTTTGTTCATCACTAGCACCCAAACGTATCGTTTCACTGTCTCCAGCATTCGTTAACGAAGTATCCGTTTTTGCATATTTATAGAAATAATTATTACTAATAGTATGACTAACTGTTTTACAGGCGGCATCTTCAGCATTGTATTGAAGTTCAACTAAAACCATAACTCCTGCATTTGATTTATTCATAAATGAACAGTTAGTTACGGTATTATGAGTTCCGTACAAGACAATCCATCTATGTTTTACACTTGTCCCAGTCTCAGAATCATCTGGATCAACCGTTAAACCATCAATAGCACAATTTTGAATTTTACTATAATTAGCATACTTAGAGCCATCTCTGAATTCAATAAAATTGCTAGCACCATAACCACCTTTCCAGTGAAAACCGTCAACAATAACGTGATCTCCTCCAATACTCATTTTTAAACCACCAGTAAACTTAACCCCTCCAGGAGTTGCCGATTTAAATGTAATAGGCAAAGCTGCAGTGCCTGTTGTTGGTGAAAATTTAATTCTTTCATCTGAAGTATATGTCCCATTTGCTAAAACAACAGTATCTCCTGCTCCAAGCGATAATCCTGCGAGTTGATTTGGATTAGTAATAGTATGAGTAGTTTGTGAAAATATACTCACTGAGAACAACCATAAAAAAAAGAAATTTTTCGAAAATGTTAGAACACAAACTTTCATAATTATTGTATTAGTATTTTTTTAAATCGATTATTAACTATCACTATATAAATGCCTTTAGGAAGTTTGGTTACTTCTATTTTGCCTTTAGACAAAGCAATGTAATTTTGTAGCATAATTCGTCCAAGTGAATCTATGATTTTAACAGATCCAATATTTTTATTTTTTAAAAGTATCGTTAAATAATTTCCCTTTATTGGATTAGGATAAAGTTGTAATTCTGTGTCATTATCAAAATCAACTATATTTAAAGTTTGATCTGCACCAAAACCAAGTTTTAAGCCTACATCTGCTATTGAATAAGGAAGGTTGGTGCCACCTGAATTGAACTCTTCTGCACCTCTATCGAAATCGGTAGATCTTATACCTCCTGTAATATCAGTACTTAAAAAGTTATAAGTTCCTAAACCTGAATCTAAAGCAGCACTTCCGCTTGTAATGTTGTAAAAATCACTTCCACTTGTTAACAACCCAGAAGTTACTGTTTGGTTTGAGTTTAAGCCATTTATTAGATCCCAATTTCCGTTTTGAGTTATGTTTCCTTCATAAATTGAAGTTCCAAAAGGAACTGTAGTTTCTTCAAAAGCAGAATCACTAGAATTTAGCATTATATTGTTTGCAACTATTAAGTTTTCTGGAGCTAAAGTCAAAGCGCTATTAACTTTAGTTCCAATACGTATTGCTAAATCACAATTTACAAGTGTATTATTTATTATTTGTACATTTTTTACTTGATAGTATTCATTTAACGCAGAATTCGGCTTACCATTACTAACATTTATACCTCCTGTAGCTCCAGAACCAGAACCACTTGGTTTTCTATGATTAATACCTTCAATATAGTTGTTGTAAATCTTGTGGTCTTCACCTATAACTCTAATCCCACCTGAAAAAGAATTATTATTAGCAAAAAAGTAATTACCATAAACTTCAGTATTATTGCCATGTCTTAAAGTTAAAGTTCCTTGAAAATCTCTAAAAGTGTTATTATAATATTTGTTACTACCGCATTTATTAGAAATAATTTCTACTTCGCCTGACCAATTATTAAAAAAATTATCATAAACCTCTGTAAAAGAATCAGAAAGAGATGTTGTGCTAACACCTATACGTATGGCATCTTGGTCGTTTAATCCATTAACATCATTATTTACTGGAACTCTATCTGCAAAATAGTTATGATGAATTTTAGAATAATCTGGAGTTGAATTATTATGATTATCGTTAATAATACTACCAACACCATTTTTACCAATAAATGAAGAATAACTTACTTCATTATACTCCCCATAAATAATAATCCATTTAAATTTAAGTGTTTCTTGACTTGATGTACCATTATAAGAATCTATTTTTACGTTTCTAACAATACAATTTACACAATCGTTATTACTTGTATCTCTAAACTCAATAATTGGTTCAATTTTATCTCCATTTGTAATAAGACCAGATGCATTTTGAAAAATAACGCCTTCAAAAATAATATAAGAACCTCCTAAACTAATATTTGATCGACCTTCAAAAAATACATTCCCAGGAGTTTGTGCCTTAATCGTTATTGGATTTGATTCTGTTCCAGTTTTGTTAATATTAATTTGAACATCGGTCCATGTTTGGTTTGCTAATATTATAGTTGTACCAGTTGAAGCGTTTGATATCGCTGCATTTAATTCATAATTTGTAGAAACTTGCTGGCTATATACAGAAACTATACTTAAAATGATAAAAATACAGAAAGAGATTAAATATTTACTCATAAATTAATTCTAAAAAATTAAAAGTCAAACTACATATTATAAACACCACCATTAATATCTAGTGTTGCACCAGTGATAAAACCATCATATTCCGAAGCTAAATACAAAACAGCTCTTGCAACATCTGCTGCGTTCCCTGCTCTTTGGATTGGAATACCTGCAGTTGTTGCTGCTGCAGACTCTTTTGTTGTAAACGTGTTGTGAAATGATGTACCTAGAATAAGACCAGGAGCAACTGCATTTACTCTTATTCCTTGAGGACCTAATTCTGTTGAAAGTGCACGAGTATAAGTTAATATTGCACCTTTACTTGTAGCATATGCCAAAGAACCTGGATGACCACCTTTTCTCCCTGCTAAAGATGCTAGGTTAACAATACTACTATTTTCATTTTTAGCCAAATAAGGAGCTGCAGCTTTAGTTACATACATCATAGAAGTAAGGTTTATATCCATTACTTTATTCCAAAAATCAGTTGTTATATCATTTAAAAGGTAACGTGCTACAAGAGATCCAGCATTATTGATAAGAATATCTAAACTACCTAAACTTTTTAATGTTTCAGCAACTAACTCAACTGCATCTTCTTCTATTGTTAAGTCACCAGCTATTGCAACCGCCTTTTGTCCTTTGCTTGTTGCGTATTGTATCAATTTATTTGCAGTAGCAGCACTAGAAAAATAGTGGATGGCGACATTAGCCCCACTATCGATAAAATGTTTTGTGATTGATTCTCCAATACCTTGTGCTCCTGCAGTTATAAGTACGTTTTTGCCTTTTAATTTATCGTTGATTTTCATCTTATTCTAAGTTAATTAATCATTTTTAGTAAAATAGCCTTCATTAGAAACTGCAGCATCACTTATAGAGATACTTCCGGTTTTAAACCACACTTCCGCATAATTTCCATCTGCATATTGTTTTTGCACATCGCCACCATGTGTTTCTGCTCCAGAACACCAATTTTTATTTACTTCAGGTGATTTCCCATTGGTCTGGTTGTAGCAACCTAATTTAAAAAAACAGCCTTCACCTGCATATGCCTTTTCGCGTTCCACGCCATCTTGACCTATTGGTACAAATAATTTTTGTGTTTGCTCTGGTATATCCGCAGTTGTTGTATATTCTGATACAATTAAATTTTTTGTAAACATTTTGGTTTCGTGACCTTTACTACTAAATTTCAAGGTCATAATGCCTTCCTTAACCTCAATTTCATAACTAAATTCTTCACCTAACGCAATACCCTCTTTAGGTTCTTCTGGATAGGTGTTTACCTCAGTGCCAATAACAGAAAAGTCATTGCCCCAAACTGCTGAAGAATAATCCCATCTTCCAGAGTTATCATTACCAGCTGTATTGATTTCATAATGCCAAAAAACAGCACCTTTGGTGTGACCTGGAAATTTTTTGTAAAATATTTTAAGTGGTTCATTTTCATGTCCATCTGCACTATGAATTTGACCTACAACAACAGAGTATGAAGCTGCAACACGAGCATCTCCAGTTGACGAAACATTCATAATTTTAAGTGTAGCCTTCAATTTATCATTCGCAGTTTTTGGATACCATTTTTTTACTTGCGCCAATTCGGTTCTTGTATTGTTTGAGGTTCCATGCGTATCTCCTCCATTTGGTGCTTTAAAAACGACCCAATCGCTATTGCTATCATTTGCAGTATAAAAATAATCTTTGTTTTCAAAATTATTTGCAAAACCCGCATTTGAACCATCACCTAAAATCAATTTCCAATCATCAAAAAAGGAAATAACGTCACTTGCATATACCGGTTTTTGTAGTGCTTTTTTTGTAGTATTTGAACAATTATTAAGTGTAAGAAAAATACCGAAAATCACGAATACTGATATTATTGATAATTCTTTTTTATTCATTTTAATGATTTATTTTTTATAATCTTAGTTAATTTTTTAAAAATAATTTAAAAGTGCCACTATACCATTGTATGAAATCACTAAAGAGAAAAATAATGCTGCATACAAACCAATATAAATACCTAAGCTTGTTTTATAATCTTTCATTACTTTTTCACTACGTAACATGAGTATAATACCTAGTATTACAATTGGTAATACAAATACGTTAAACACTTGAGATAGAATTTGAATTTCAATTGGGTTTGCACCAAAAGCAGGACCAATTAAAGCAACCAAACAAGCTATAGCAGTTATAATTCTAAATTGTCTCGAATTAGTATCTAAAATTCCAGATTGATAATCTGCGACTAATAAAGGTGCTATTAATAAACATGGAAAAATTGACGATAAACCTGCACTTAAAGCGCCAAAAAAGAAAATAGTAACTGCCCATTTACCTGCAACAGGTTCTAAGGTATTTGCCATATCTAATACGTGAGTAACTTCTTTTCCATCATAAAACAAAGCGCCCGCGGCTACAGCCATTATAACACCACTTATTACAAATATTAAAATAGCAGCAGTTATCGCATCCTTTTTTTGTTGATTTAAATTTTTAATTGTCCAACCCTTACCTTTTACAAATAAAGGTCTAGATAAAAATGTTGCCGAAGCCATCGTGGTACCAACAAATGCTGCTACTAACATTTTTCCTCCAGGCACATCTGGAATTGTTGGTATTAATCCTTTGACAACATCGATAGACAACGGCTGCACAAATAGTAAGGATAATACAAATGAAAGGCCCATCATGGTCACAAAAATGACAAGGATTTTTTCAAAAAACGTGTACTTACCTACTAACATTAATAGATAGAAAATAGCAATAATTATAATGGCTGTTATTAAAACGGTTTCATATTCATAGCCTCTTAAACCTTCAAAATTTAGTGCTAATATTTCAAAAATAATATTGGATGAAATTCCTAAAATTCCCATTAGCGAGTTCCATTGTCCGAACGTTATTCCAACGATAATAAGTATCGCTAATAATTTACCATATTTTAAATGCTTCTTAAAACCGTAGAGTGCTGTTTCACCAGTTAATAAGGCATAATTTCCATATGCAAACATTAAAATTCCTGAAAAAAAGCAACTTAATAAAAGTACCCACAATAATTGCATATTAAATTTACTTCCAGCCACAATCATAGAGGTTACGCTACCCGTGCCAATGGTATAACCAATAGCAAAAATACCAGGACCAAAACCTAATATAATGGCGATAACTCTCTTTAATAAAGACTTTTTGTTTTCGGTTTCTTGCATGGTTTTATCTATTTATTTCCTTAATTTTTCCAGTTGGTATGATGAAATTTTTCAGGATTTTCGTCTATTCTTTGATATGTATGTGCACCAAAATAATCACGTTGGGCTTGAATTATATTTGCTGATGTATATACTGTTGTAATTCCATTAAAAAATTGAATAGCTTCGCTCAATGCGGGTACTGTTAAATCATTTAACACACATTGTGATACTACTTTTTTTGCTGATGGTTTGTAGTGATTAATCATAGCTATTATCTGCGCATTAACTAATAAATTATCAGTATCCTTAAGGACTTCAACCAAATCTTGCATTAACCTAGATTTTATAATACAACCGTTTGTCCATATTCTAGCAATTTCGCTTAGATTTAAATTCCACGAAAACTTCTTTGAAGCTTCGTTTATGAGTTTAAAACCTTGATAATGATTTATAATTCTTGCAAATTGATAGGCTTCTAACACATCATTTGTGGTTACATTTAATTCTGAAGAACTTTGCCTTTCAAAATTAATATTTAGTCGAATTCGTTCTTCTTTATAAAACGAAATATATCTAGAAAATAAAGCGGAAGCAATCAATGTACTTGGAACGCCAAGTTCTGCAGAAGCAATCGTCGTCCAGTTTCCTGTACCTTTATTTCCTGCTGTATCCAGTATTTTATTTACCAACCAATCTTCACCTTCTTTTTTTCTTAAAATGGAAGTTGTTATTTCTAATAAGTAACTACTTGCTTTGTCTTTCCAACTATCTAAAGTATTAGCAATCTGATCTGGATTTTGACCTAAATTTTGTAAAATAGTTGATACCTCAGCAAGTAACTGCATTTCTACATACTCGATACCATTGTGTACCATTTTTATAAAATGACCACTGCCTTCTGGTCCAACATAGGTGCAACATGGTAAATTATTTTCATCTTTAGCTGAAATTGTTTCTAGATAATCTTTTACTTGTGTATATGTTTCTTTGTCTCCACTTGGCATAATAGATGGCCCTTTTAAAGCGCCTTCTTCTCCGCCAGAAATACCTGCGCCTATAAAATGAATGTTTTTAGTTTTTAGATACTCGATGCGTTCTTTTGTTTTTTTATAGTTAGAATTTCCACCATCAATTAAAATATCATTTTCAGATAAATGTGGTAATAAATCCTTAATAACATAATCTATAGTTTTCCCTGCATTAACCATAAGCATAATACGTCTTGGTTGTTGTAAAGTATTTACAAAAGAAGAAATATCATCAAAAGCAGAAGCAGAAGATAGTTCAGGAAATTCTGATTTAAATTTTTTAGCTACATCAACTTCTAAACCATCAACGTGTCTGTTAAACATAGAGATTTTAAATCCGTTATTTGCTAAATTTCTACAGAGGCTTTTCCCCATGACACCGAGGCCAAATAACCCAAATTCTGATTTACTTTCTAATTGATTTTTCACAAGGGCAATAATTTCTTTTGGTTTTAAATTAATATTAATTTTTATAGCGTCTTTGGGTTCTTCTAAAATATCAAATTGCGATTTCAACATCTCTGAATTCATAAAATGATTTGTACGTTTATTGATTCTATCCGTTATTTCCTCAAACGAACCCTGAAGAAAAATCCATTTTGTATTGTTTTGAATATCTTTAGATAATAGTTCTCGATACTTCTTTTTTAATGCAGAACAAACAATGATAAAGCTATTCTTTTCTAGTTGCTTTTTAGCTAAATTATTTAGCGATTGTAACCATCCAAATCGATCTCCATCGGTTAAGGCTTGTCCTCTAGACATTTTAATGATATTACTTTTTGTATGAAAATCATCTCCATCAAAAAAAGGAATATTTAAATCTTCAGCTAATAATTTTCCAACAGTGCTCTTTCCACTTCCTGAAACACCCATTATGAAAATTATTTTTTTCATTAATTAGATATTGTAATTAATCTCGATTGATTTAACCGGCTTCCAGAAACTTTAATTATATAGGTTCCATTACTTAATATAGACACATCAAGAATCTCTTTAGTGGTATTTATGATTGCTTTTTCTATAACTTTTCTTCCATCTATTGTATACATCTCTATCTTATCAGCTTCTTGGTGCAGGCCGCTAAAGTGTATACTATTTTTAGCCGGATTCGGAAAAACAGAAAACCCTGTATTTGATTCTGAAGGTGCTAGTGACAGCGTTTCAACTTCTTGAATACTAAAATTTGCAAACAATACATTTTCGTCTCTAAGATCCTGTGAATTATTTAGACTTCTATAAATTCCCCATTTTGGCCTTACAAATTCTGCATTTTGCCTCCAATTAACAATGTCATTATTTGTATATGCAAATAGAACAGAATTATCGCTTATCTTTTTTATTTCTATATCATAGGTTCCGGAAATTCCGTATTCTATTCTTTCAGTAACTTCCATCCAGGTATCAACCAGAGGTAATAAATCTGTTTGTGCCAATGTAATTTGCGTGTCAGTTTCAGCATAGCGCAATTCTAAGCGGTCTGGACTTCCTTTGCGCGCTGTTAGTGTATACATTGGCATACTTGCTAAAGAACCTCCTACGGATTTTAACTGGTGTAAATGTGTGAAATTTGGAGAGGACTGAAACCCACTTGATAATTTAAATTTCCATTTATAAATAACTTTTTCACCAACGATACCAAGTAAGTTCTCTGGCGATTTATCATATGTTTTTATTTCATTACGTTGTCTATCAAACTTAATACATCTATCATTATCAGGTGACACATGAATATAAAAACGAAAAACATTTGCATTTAAATCAGTATCATAAACTTCATCAATATGGTTACCAAAACTTGTATGATTGCAATCAGGCACTTCAATTGGATTATAGCCAGGAGCTAAAACTGATGTAATTAAATTATAAGTATTTCCCGGACCGTCTGCATCTAAAACAACTTGTCCATGAATATTAATAGATATAAAAAGAAAAGTTAAAACATATAAATATTTCATTCTGTAGTAGCTTAATTTCTCAATTATTTACTTTCACTTGGTTTCTTTCCTGAAGTTAGTGTAGCCTTTTTAAACCATACTTCTGCATAACTTCCATTAGCATATTGCTTTACAATATTTCCATTATAGGTTTCTGACTTCGTACTTTTTGGATTAGCCTGATTATAACACCCTTGTTTGAAATAATTTTTTTCTCCTGCATAAGCAGTTGCACGTTCAACTCCACCTCCTTTTTTTCTATTTGCATATACTTTTAATACTTGTTCTGGAATGTCTGATTTTTTAGTAAAATCTGATTTAATCAAGCTTTTAGTAAATGTTATAGTTTCATGACCTTCACTTGTAAATATTAAATACATAATGCCTTTGTAAACATTTACTTCATAAGTAAACTCCTCCCCTAATGCAATACCGTTTTTTGGCTCTTCAGGGTAAGTAGTTGCATCTTTACCAACCACAGAAAAATCGTGTCCCCAAACTGCAGTAGAATAATCAAATCGCCCAATATTATCGCCCTTTGTGTTGATTTCATAATTCCAGAATACAGAACCTTTTAAGTGTCCAGGAAACTTTTTATAGTATATTTTTAG
>Ga0209302_10000841_pt1 | contig 17704 bp, 13 predicted proteins | sample ArcOceMetagenome_2_FD_187445 | JGI IMG/M metagenome (GOLD analysis project Ga0209302, IMG submission 187445) | Marine eukaryotic phytoplankton communities from Arctic Ocean - Arctic Ocean ARC135M Metagenome (SPAdes) (version 2) | ecosystem: Environmental > Aquatic > Marine > Oceanic | place... | reverse complement strand
TTAATTTCATTTCCTTTTTTAATTTCAGTAATTTCAAAATTTATAAAATTTAATACAAAATGTTTAGCCACTTCAAATATGATAAGGTTTTTACCTTTTTTATAATTTCCACCTTTAAATGATTTTTTAAATTGTTTTTCAATTTCTATATCAATTTTGAGTTTCATTTTATTTAAATCTTCTACTGTTAGCTTTTGACCTTCTAAAGGCTTGTAAAAGGTCTCTAAGGCATCGTGAACGATTGTTCCTAAAGTATTAGCAGCAACAGTTTCTTCTATTTCTTCAAATTCTTTAACTCCTAATATCTTTTGATAATAAAAATCTATTGGGTTCCGTATATAAGATGTTAAAGCAGATGGAGAAAAACCTTTTTTGGCAATTTCTTGAATCCTCTCCATAACTGCCTTTGTTTTTATCACAGTTTTATTTTGAGTTTCAAAAACCTTTATAGTTGGACTTATTATTTCATTATTTTGCAGGTGACTTGGATATTTATCAATCTCTAATTGAGTTATAAATCTACTTTTCTCTCCGGTGCTTAATCCATCAGAAAAATTATTGTATAATAATGTTATATTTTTTGCCCTGTGTAATAATCTATAAAAATGATAGGTATAAATAGCATCCTTTTCGCTGTAGGTCGGAAGGTTAAACTCTTTTTTTAAATCGTAAGTAATAAATGAATTGTTTGATTTCCCAGAAGGCAAAATACCTTCATTAACTGAAATCATTATAATATTTTTAAAATCGAGGACTCTTGTTTCTAAAACACCCATTATTTGTAATCCATTATAAGCATCTCCTTGATAATCTAATGTGGTAGTTGTAACAATTTCAGTAAATAATTTTTGAACTGTTTTTATGCTATTGAAGTATTCAAATTTATTATTCAAAGATTCGATTTTAAGGAATGCTGTATAAACTTGATAAAAAGTAACACGCTCTAAAATTGTTGTTTCTGTATTTTTTAACTGAAGAATTAATTTTACACACAAATTAATAGCAACTGAGCTATCGTCATCCCAATCCTTAAAAAGTAATGATATCATTTCGGCATCTTTTAAACTTGATAACTCTAAAAGTATTGGAAATGATAAATAAGTTAAATTGTTTCTTGTAATTCGCTCAATTAATTGGGTTGAATCTGGATATAACTTTGATACTATGGGATGATTTAAAATAGATATAACCTCTTTATAATGGTACCTAATACTAGAGCTGCCGTGCATTAATAATAACTTACTAAAAAAAACGCTAATGGGAAACGTTTTTAAAGAAACTCCCATTGTAATATTTATTTTTTTTACATTATTTGGAAGGGATTGTAATAAAGGGTTTAATAAGTTTTCATCTGCAAGAACTACCGCTGTATTTTTTAATTCTTGATCACTTATTTTTGAAAGTAATTCTCCCACATATTTTACTTGACTAATATTTTTTTGAGCTTCTATAAAGCGAAAATTCTTTTCTGTCTTAAAATTATTTGAAATGAATTTAGGTTGATTTGTTTTATAGTAATTCCATTCGGAAAAATATTTTTTTAAAAAATAGGAAGCACTATGTGATTTGTTTTTAAAAAAATGTTCGTCTACATCCCAATATGCTTTCGCATCACTATTTTCAAGTAATTCTTGAATTATTGTTTGTTCGGCATTATTCAAAGCATTAAATCCAATAAAAACATGTGGTGTATCCTTTTTTGTTTTTTTATAATGGCTAATATTTTCAGATGCTTCTCTATAAACAATTCCCTGATATCCAATATTCTTATTTAAAAGAGTTTTTTTTAAGGTTTCGTAAAAACTGGACAAACTATTCCAAAACTTTAAATAATTTTCAATTAATTCTGTTTTTTCGTTTTGTACATACCAATAATTAATATCCTGAATACTGCTCAGATAATTAAAAAATGGTTTTGTTGGGATTAGATAACGATCAATTTCATTAAAATCGTTTAATAATGTATTTGCCCAAGTTGTATATACATCAAAACTATCTTTATCTTGATTGGGAGAAGTCTTTAAATAAACTTTATAACTTTCAAAGAGTAATTCAGTACTATCAATAATTTTTATATTAGAAACCTCTTCTATAAATTCTTCTATACTTATAATTTTGGGAGCAAAACTGGTTTTATTGTTATGGGATTTTAAGTAGTTTAATAAAAACCCACAAGCTCTTTTACTTGGAAGAATAATGGTAAGCTTAGATATGTCACGGTAATCTTTTTTTATTTTTATAAGGGTTTCCTCTAGAAATGTAATCATCCTATAAAAATAAAAAACGTCCCGATAATATCGGGACGTTTTTGATAAAATATTATATTTTATTTATAATACTAGTTTTTGTCTAGACTAATTTCAACTCTACGGTTTCCAGCTCTACCTTCTCTAGTCTTATTAGTATAAAGAGGATTAGATTTACCAAATCCTTTAGAAGATAATCTGTCATCAGCTATTCCATTTTCTTGTAAGTAATTTTCAACAGCTGCTGCTCTAGCTTTAGACAACTTATTGTTTAGTTCTACAGTACCATAACCATCACAATGTCCTTCAATTAGGAATTTAGCAGTAGGATATTCTTTCATAATTGCTATGATATCATTTAATACAACATCAGATTGCTTTTTTATTGTTGATTTATCTACATCGAATAAGATTGTTTTAGCATAAGAGTTTAATGCTATTCTCATTGCCTCATTTACTTCAGGACAACCAGAATTTGCAATAGTTCCTGTAACATCTGGACATAAATCATCTTTGTCTGCAACACCATCACCATCACCATCTGCCCAAGGACATCCATTGTTAGCTATTGGACCAGGTACTAAAGGACATTCATCTAAATTATCTGGAAGACCATCTCCATCAGTATCAGGACAACCATCAAATTCTGGTAAACCCGGTATTAAAGGACAAGCATCTAAGATATCAGGTATCCCGTCTCCATCAGTATCAGGACATCCATTAAATTCTGGTAAACCAGGAGTATAAGGACATTCATCATACCTATCTTCAATTCCATCTCCATCAGTATCAGGACATCCATTAAATTCTGGTAAACCAGGTATTAAAGGACATTCATCTTCGTAATCATAAATCCCGTCTCCATCAGTATCTTTTCCTCCAAATTTAAATTTTAAACCTGCAGTATGTTGAAAATGTGTTGCACCATAGTTAGCTTCAAACGCTTGTTTGTAAGTTGATTGAAATGTCAATGCTAAATTTTCAGCAACCCAGAAGTCAAGACCTGCTAATGCATTCGCAGTTCCAAATCCAATATCATCTATCCAAGTATAACCACCACCTACACCAATGTAAGGAGCGAACCAACCGTCGTTTAATAATTCTCTAAAGCTATATTTAATCTCTCCGTCTGCAGCAATATAAGCTAGATCGTCTACTGAAGAATCACCTACTTTTTTGATTTTATTAAAAGTAGCACCTGCAACAAATGTAAATCCGCTACCCATGTAATTACCTACTTTAATTTCAGAAACTGTTGGAACTATATTCCAATGATCACCTGAATTGAAGTATTCGTTAAAAATACCTCCTTTAGTTGAAGCTGCAAATCTCCCATCATCTGTTATATCAATTGGGAAAAAATCTACTGCGTTTACACCAAGCTCAATAGACCATGGGTTGTTTTGATCCTGTGCATTAGTTACGCCCATCCCTATTACAAAGAGTACAGCTACTAATAAAATGTTTAGATGTTTCATATTTGATTATTTAGTTTTTAAATGTTATTAAAGGCAAAAGTAAGTTGTTAAAATTTATTAACAAAAATAATTCCATTAAATTTTTTATATAGCGCCTGTTTTTATGACTAAAATAAAGATTTTCTCGTTATATTACTTTTAATTTTAGTCCAATTTTAACAAATGCTGCTATTGCTTTGTCTAAATGTTCTGTTGTGTGGGCTGCAGACAATTGCACTCTAATTCTTGCCTTATCTCTTGGTACTACTGGGAAAAAGAAGCCGATTACATAAATTCCTTCCTCCAGCAATAGGTTTGCCATCGTTTGTGAAAGCTTTGCATCATAAAGCATTACAGGAACAATTGCGGAATCTCCGTCAACAATATCAAAACCTGCTTTTTTCATGCCTTTTTTAAAGTAATTAGTGTTTTCTTCAAGCTGATCTCTTAATGTGGTATCATTTGTTAGCATTTCAAATACCTTGATAGATGCGCCTACAATAGCAGGAGCTAAAGAATTTGAAAACAAATAAGGTCTTGAGCGTTGTCTTAATATTTCAATTATTTCTTTTTTTCCAGTAGTGTAACCTCCCATAGCACCGCCTAAAGCTTTACCTAAAGTGCCTGTTATGATGTCAATTCTATTTAAAACACCTTTTTCTTCAAGAGTACCTCTACCTGTTTTTCCTATAAATCCTGCCGCATGACATTCATCAATCATTACTAGTGCATCATATTTATCGGCTAAATCACAAATCTCATCTAATGATGCAACAATTCCATCCATAGAAAAAACACCATCTGTAACTATTATTTTAAATCGTGCTCCATTTTCGTTGGCAGCTATTAATTGATTTTCTAAATCTAACATGTCACTATTCTGATAACGATATCTTGCTGCTTTACACAATCTAACTCCATCTATTATTGACGCATGATTTAAAGAATCTGATATGATAGCGTCTTCTTTTGTTAATAAAGGCTCAAAAACTCCTGCATTTGCATCAAAAGCTGCAGCGTATAATATGGTATCCTCTGTTTGATAAAATTCTGCGATTTTTTGTTCTAATTCTTTATGAATATTCTGGGTACCACAAATAAAGCGTACTGATGACATTCCGAATCCATGAGAATCCATAGCGTCTTTTGCGGCTTGAATAACATCTGGATTATCTGAAAGTCCTAAATAATTATTAGAACAAAAGTTAATTACTTTTTCACCGGTAGAAATTTTAATCACGGCACTTTGTGGTGAAGTAATTATTCGTTCCGTTTTATATAGACCCTTGTCTTTTATTTCTTGAATTTCTTTTGAAAGATGATTTTTAATAGTACTATACATGGTTTTTATTTAAGAGTACAAAATTAAACTTTTTTTAGTGTAATTCCCTCCATAGAAGAATAGATTACTATTTTTTCTGAAATAGTGTATCCCATTTCTATTAAAGCAGATCCATAACTATTTATTTGACTTTCATGCTTAGGGTGAAAGACTCCAGTTTTGTAGTCTATTATGGTAATAGAACCGGATTTATTTATATTCAAACGATCTGGAATTAAAACATTGCCTTTTGTTGTTATTATTTTTCGTTCTACCTCAATCTGATCTGTAGTATTGAAAAAGTGATTTAATTCTTTATGATATACGATTCCGTTTAATATATTTTTCAAATAATTCTTTTCTTCTAGAATTAAAGTAGTGTGGTTTTTTATTTCTTCTAAAACAATTGGCAAATCTTTCTCCTGGATAATATTTTCCATAAACTCATGAACTAAATTTCCTGAATCAATAGCTCTTTCTGAATCTGTACCCCATATAAAAGCATCTTTTGTAACTAAGTTTAAATCGTGTTCTTCTGGAGCTGTTGATAGGTATAAAGGGGAATTGGTTTTTTGCTCAGATTCCTTTTGTTTAGAACTGTTTTTTTGTGACTCCCCAAATTCATAAACCATCTTCTCGTCATCCCAACTATTGTTATGCTTTAAAAATTCTGCTAAAAACTGATTATACGTTTTTATTTCGTTGTTAGTAACTGCTCTTGGTTTGTTTGCAAATACATATAATTGAACTGCAGCTCTTGTTAAAGCAACATACAATAAGTTAATATTATCCAGTTCTAATGTTTCTTTTTGTTGCTGATAAATAGCTGCTCCTTCCTCACCAAATTCTTTAATTTTGTTGATTCCGCAATAAAGTAAAGATTCTTCAAAATTAAGATTGTCATCTTTTAACTGATACCAATTTATAGATTCATTTTCTTTATAAATAGCAAGATCTGCATAGGGAAATATTACCACAGGAAACTCTAAGCCTTTTGCTCTATGTACAGTCATTAGTTGTACTCCATTAATTTCTTCGTTAACTGGAATACTCGCTTTTTCTTTTTGAGCTTCCCATTCTTCTAAAAATTCAAGCTTATTGGAGTTTGGTTTTAAGCTAAAATCAAAAATCATATCCATTAAACCAAATAAGTAACCATCTGCATTTTTAAATAATTTAAATTTTCTGATCACATATTCAAAACTTTCATAAAGAGGTTTTAATTGCATTTCTTCAAAATTAAAATCCAATTCGAATTTTAAGTAACTTAAAAAATCTTCTTTATTTTTTAATGAACTGAAATAAGTGTGTTTTTCTTTAGAAATAGATAAATGATCATATAAAAATTCTAAAAAATTAATTTTTATTTCTTCATTATTTAAATATAGGCTTAAGGTTAAGCAATCAATTAAAAAAAGTACAACAGGTGAATGTTTTAATAATAATGTTTCTGAAGAGACTACGGTTATTCCCTTTTCTTGAAGAAAACTTCCCAGCACAATACCATCTGCTTTTTTACGAGTAAGAATACAAATATCCTTTTCTTGAAAATCATTTTCTAATAAATTTAAAATGGTTTCATATACGTTATACGTATAAAGTTCATGCGATTCTTCCTTATTCTTAAAATCTAAAAACTCAAGCTTTACATAACCCCCAGTGTGATTAGTGCTTTTTTGATCATTCCCTTTTTTATAGATGTCTTGATGTAAGGTACTTTCAAAATGAGTTGATATAAATGTAAAAAGAGCATTATTAAAATCTACTATTTCTTTGTGAGACCTATGATTTGTTGGTAAATTATATACTTTTTTCTGTATTGGGAATGGGTTTTCAAATGTGGTTAGTCCAATAAATTGTTCAGGCAATCCACCTCGCCACCTATAAATTGATTGTTTAGCGTCTCCCACCAACATAAGACTTCCTTGTTCGCCATCTTGAAATTGTTGCGTAATAGTATTGTTTATTAAGGGGACCAAATTTTGCCATTGCAACAAGGAAGTATCTTGAAACTCATCAATAAAAAAATGCCGATACCGTTCTCCTAATCGTTCGTAAATAAAAGGTGTTGGCTGGTGTTTTATTTCAGAATTAATAAGCTTATTAAAATCTGAGATTGGTACTATGTTTTGTTCTTCTTTGAGTACATCAATTTCTTGATTTACAAGGTTGATAACCGATAAGGGTGTGCTGCTTTTTTGTAATTCCTTATATAATTGTTGTTGAAATACCAACTTCTTAATTTCAACATATTGCTCTAATAAAAAAGGAGTCAACGAATCTATTTTTGATGAAATATCTTCAGCTGTTGCTGCTTTGTATAATAGTTTACCTCCTTCTTGCAAATTTTCAAGAAGCTTATTTCCATAAACATTATAATCCTCATTTATTAACTTCTCAAAATGATTTGGAAGTGTTTTTCTCATGAAGTTCTCTGGCTGAAGTCCTTTATTTTGTATTTTTTGTAAAACCGCACTTGCTTTATCAGTTATTTCTTTAGAAAGGCTACTTTTTTTTGAAACTAATTGCTTTTTAAATTCAAGAAAGTCTGATAAGCTTTTCTTTTTCAACTTTCCTAAATGACCAGCGTCAGTTTCATTAAATATTAATTTCGCAGCCTTTGTGATGTCTTTCGAAACATCCCAAGATTTATCTTCATCAATTTTTTCTAGAGAATATTCAATTATTGTTTTGGTAATTGTTTTATTTTCTCCTGCTTTTGAAATTAATAAGTCTACAGCTTGCGTTAATAACTTATCAATATCCAAGCTTACCTCAAAATTTCCTGAAAGTTTTAAATCTCTTGCAAAAGTTCTAATTAATCGATGGTTAAAACTATCAATGGTTTCTAGGCTAAAACTTGAGTAGTTATGTAATAAATGATTTAATATTTTTTTAGATTTTAATTGAATATTTTCTAAAGTTAATCCTGTTTCTTCAACAATATGATTAACCATATCTGTTGGATCAGTAATTATTGTTTTTTCAGAAAAAGAAATAAGGTTAGAAACGATTCTTTCTTTCATTTCTTTAACTGCTTTGTTGGTAAAGGTAATTGCCAGTATATTTTTATAATAACCTTCTTGATTTGATTTTAGAATGATTTTTAAATATTCTTTAACCAATGTAAAGGTTTTACCACTTCCTGCAGCGGCATCGTAAATAACAAATGGAGTTCTAGTGTTCAATAAAAAAGCTTTCTGTAAAGATAATTAATTTGCTGATTTCAACAGACATATTAGAATAATCTATGAAACTATAAAAATGAAGTAATTGCGTTTTATGTATTACCCTAATTATTACGTATTTTTGAAAAAAGAACCATTTTAATTAAAAATATATAATTATGTCATTTACATTACCACTATTAACTTACGGATTTGATGCATTAGAGCCAAATATTGATGCAAGAACGATGGAAATACACTACGGAAAACACCACCAAGGTTATACCAACAACCTTAATGGAGCAATTGAAGGAACTGATTTAGAAGAAAAATCAATTGAAGCTATTTTAAAAAACTTAGACATGAAAAATGCTGCTGTTAGAAATAATGGTGGTGGGTTTTATAATCATAGTTTGTTTTGGAAAGTAATGTCCCCAGATGGTGGTGGTCAACCAACTGGAGAAATTGCGAATGCAATCAATAATTCTTTTGGCAGTTTTGAAGCATTTAAAGATTCATTTTCTGCTGCCGCTAAAACACGTTTTGGCTCAGGTTGGGCATGGTTATGTGTACTTGAAGGAGGAAAACTAGAAGTTTGCTCTACTCCAAATCAAGACAACCCCTTAATGCCAGGTATTGGTTGTACTGGTACTCCAATTTTAGGACTTGATGTTTGGGAACATGCTTATTATTTAAATTATCAAAACAGGAGGCCTGATTATGTAAATGCTTTTTTTAATGTAATTAATTGGGATGAAGTTTCTTCTCGATATTCAACAAATAAATAAATCTTAATTTGTAATTAAAAAAACCTCGTTTACAGCGAGGTTTTTTTATGCTTTAATATTATACATAAAAATAAATGGTGATAAAATGGCAAATACTCCCGCCTAATACAAAGACATGGAAAATTGCATGATTATAATTAATTTTTTGAATACCATATAATACAGCTCCAATAGTATAAGAAACTCCTCCTCCAAGAAGCCAATAAAACCCTTCAATCGATATATTATTTATGATTGGTTTTATTACTATTATAACAATCCAGCCCATTAATACATAAGCTATTGTAGATGCTTTCTCAAACCTTCCAGTATAAAAAAGCTTTAATACAATTCCAATGAATGCAATACCCCAGACTATTCCAAAAATTATCCAGCCTAATGAACCTCTTAAAGTTATTAAGGCAAAAGGAGTATAGCTTCCTGCAATTAGAATATAAATAGAAGCATGGTCAACTATATTTAATTGCCTTCTTCTTTTTGGATCTTTTGAATTATGAAATAATGCAGAAGCTGCATAAAGAATTATTAAACTAACACCAAAAACACTGAAGCTAATTAATCGCAATAAACTACCTTCATTAATTGCTTTATATATTAAAAAAACAAGCCCTATTATACTTAGTAGAAGTCCTAAAGCATGGGTATAAACATTCCATTTTTCTTCTAAAGAAGCATAATTTTTTATTGACTCTTTCCTTTTCATTTAAAGAGTGATTATTGACATTATTAATAAGCTCTTTCCGGGTTTCCTTCTATAAAGTTAATATATGCTTTATTTACTACTCTATTGCCACCCGGAGTTGGGTAATTACCAGTAAAATACCAATCACCAAGGTTGTCAGGACAGGCTTTATGAAGATCAGCTACTGATTGAAAAATTACTTTGACATCGGCTGTAATACTTTTTTCACTTATTATTTCAGCTATTTTATCTGAAATTTCCTCATCTGTAAAAGGAGCATACAATTCTTTAACATGATTAATTTGTTCAGAATCTGGTGAACTCTCTTGATCTTTACATTTTTTATAAATAACATCTAAGATGCTTTCTGTACCTCGATCTTTGTGCAATGCTAGTGCTCCTTGAAAAGCTATTAAAGCTTCCAATCGTGCCATGTCAATGCCGTAGCAATCTGGGTATCTAATTTGTGGTGCCGAAGAAACTACCACAATTTGCTTCGGATTTAAACGATCTAACATTTTAAGGATACTCTTCTTCAAAGTAGTTCCTCTAACAATACTATCATCAATAATAACCAAATTATCTTCTTTTTTTACAACCCCATAAGTAACGTCATAAACATGAGCAACTAAATCATCTCGACTAGTATCTTCCGTAATAAAAGTTCTTAATTTTACATCTTTAATTGCAATTTTTTCAGTTCTAATTTTTTGTGACAATATCTCCTTAAGCCTTTCATTCGTTAATCCTTCTTTTTCTTTGAGAATCGCCTCGTTTTTTTGTTTGTTTAATTCGTCTTGAGCTGCTTCTAACATACCGTAAAAAGATGTTTCTGCAGTATTCGGAATAAATGAAAAAATGGTGTTTTCTGTGTCGTTTTTTATTGCTTTTAAAACCTTTGGCATTAAAAGTTTCCCTAAAGTTTTTCTTTCCTGATAAATTTCTGCATCACTTCCTCTTGAAAAATAAATACGTTCAAATGAACATGATTTTTTCTCTAATGGCTCTAAAATTTTCGAAATAGACATATACCCATCTTTTCTTAAAAGAAGTGCGTGACCAGGATCTAACTCTTTAATTTCTTTAAAAGGAACATTAAATACTGTCTGAATTGCTGGTCTTTCTGAAGCAACTACCACAACTTCATCATCTTTGTAATAAAAAGCTGGACGAATTCCAGCAGGATCTCTAAATACAAACGAATCTCCATGACCTAGTAATCCAGCCATCACATAACCTCCATCCCAATGTGTAGCAGATTTTTGCAAAATTTTTGCAAGATTTATATTTTCAACAATAAATTGAGAAGTTTCGATTTTTGTTAGTCCTTTTAATTTTCCTTTTTTGTATAGTTTTCTAACTGCATCATCTAAAAAATGACCGATTTTTTCCATGATAGTGATGGTGTCGGTTTTTTCCTTGGGATGCATCCCAAGATTAATTAAATCATTAAAAAGCTCCGTTGTATTGGTCATATTAAAATTTCCCGCAATAATTAAATTACGATGCATCCAGTTATTTTGTCTTAAAAAAGGATGCACATGCTCTACACTATTACCTCCAAAAGTTCCGTATCTTACATGACCTAACATCAATTCGCCTAAATAAGGGATGTGTTTTTTCTGAGCTGAAACATCATTTTTATAGGCGGGATGTTCCGTTAACTCATTATTGATTCGATTATTTATTTTTGAAAATATGTCTTGTATTGGTTGTGCAGAATTAGACCGAACTCTACTAATATATCGTTCACCTGGATCTACATTTAATTTAATACTAGCAAAACCAGCACCATCTTGTCCACGATTGTGCTGTTTTTCCATCATTAAATACATTTTATTAATACCATAAAAAGCAGTACCATACTTTTCTTTATAGAATTCTAAAGGCTTAAGAAGTCGAACTAGTGCAATTCCACATTCATGTTTTAAAGCATCACTCATAGTATAATTTCAATATATTAATAAAAAAAGTCTTGCATTACAGATCTCTTATTTTAGCTGTTTAAATCGAATTGTGTTAAGTTTTTAAACTGAATTATTCGCTCGTATAGTTCCTCTTTCTTTAGATTAGTCATTCGTTCTGTTCCAAATTTTTCAACAGAAAAAGAAGCTAAAGCCGAACCGTAAATAACTGCTTTTTTAAGGTTTTCAAAACTATAATCTCCAGTTTTTACAAGATATCCTGCAAATCCACCAGCAAAAGTATCTCCTGCTCCTGTTGGATCAAAAACCTCTTTTAATGGTAAAGCTGGTGCGTAAAATATTTCATCTTCAAAAAATAATAATGCTCCATGTTCTCCCTTTTTAATCACAACAAACTCTGGGCCCATAGTCATTATTTTTTTAGCTGCAACAACTAAAGAATATTCTCCAGTTAATTGTCTTGCTTCTTCATCATTAATAGTGATCACATCTACTTTTGAAATTACTTTCATCAAATCATCTAGTGCAGAATCCATCCAGAAATTCATAGTATCAAGAATTACTATATCCGGCTTAACGTTCATTTGCTCAATGACTCCTAATTGCACTAATGGATGTAAATTTCCTAACATCACTACTTTGGCATCTTTATATGATTCTGGAACAACAGGTTTAAAATCTGCCAAAACATTTAATTCAGTTGCTAAAGTATCCCTTGTGTTCATATCGTTATGATATTTTCCACTCCAAAAAAATGTCTTCCCGTTTTCTACAACTTCGAGAGAAGAAATATCTAAACCTCTATCTTTCAACATATCAATATATTCCTTTGGAAAATCTCCTCCAACAACGGAAACAATTGCACCATCAATATCAAATTGAGATGCTGCTAATCCAATAAAAGTAGCAGCACCCCCTAAAATTTTATCGGTTTTCCCAAAAGGAGTTTCAATAGCATCAAAAGCTACCGTTCCAACAATAACAAGTTTACTCATAAATAGGGTTTAAATTAAGTTACAAATTTAATCATTTAAATAATAAAAAAAGGTTTTATTTAGCAGTCTAATATTCAAATTGAATTAACTAAAAAAATGAAAATTTTATCAGTTCCTGTAGAGGTCTTAAGTTTTTATTAATTCTTTCCAAGTTAGGGTTAGAAATGAATTCATGAATATATCGAACGTTAATTTCAGCCTTATCATTTCAAGTAATAATAGAATAGACATATATAGATTTTAATAGAGGAAAGCATCTTTTAGTTAGAAGTCTTAATGATCCTTTAGTTAAAACAGTAGATGATGACTCAAATATAGTTCGGAAAAGTACTGAAGGTAATTTGATTTATTTTCTCCCAAAGTCGGCAGGTATTTCTCCCCAAGCTTTAGTTTCCCACTTTATTATAATTGTTTTATAAGTATTTGTTTTGAGCCAATTTTCTGCTCTTAGGATTAGATCAAATATTTTTTTGTTTTTTAAAGTCTTCTTTAACTTAGTATTGCACTTTTTTCTCTTTATCCAAGCAATTGCAATTTTAGAATCGCTATAAATTTTTCGGTCGCTATTATTTTGTTTTAAAAAAGCCAATCCATGTACCAAAGCTAAAAATTCACCCACATTATTAGTGCCTTGTTCAAAGGGTCCTTGATGAAATAGTTGTTGATGAGTTTGTGTATCCACTCCACGGTATTCCATTATTCCAGGATTACCACTTGAAGCTGCATCTACAGAGATGGTATATAAGTTAGGCTCCCCTATTTTTATTAATTCCTCTTTAGATATCTTTTTCTTCTTGGTATTGATTCCGATATAGTCTTTATATTTGTTTCGAAATGCTTTTTTAGCTTCTTCAATAGTTAAAAATGATTTGTATTGAGCTCCGCTCACATCTTTAATTGAAAGTTGACATTCTTTCCACGAGTCAAATATTCCAGCAGGATTTCCTAACCAAACAACATAATACTTTTGTTTTTTTCTCATAGAAATACCTAAAAAGGCAATTATTTTTAAAATTATTTATCCTTTATCTTCAAAATTTCTTCAATTACCTTTGGTAAAAATTCATACTCCAATTCATGTATTTTATGAGCAACAGATTCCGACGTGTCATTTTCTGAAAGTTGAAAGCTTTTTTGAAAAATAATAGCACCTTCATCGTAATTTTCATTCACATAGTGAATAGTTATACCCGATTCAGATTCCTTATTTTTTACTACAGATTCGTGAACAAGCATTCCATACATTCCTTTTCCTCCATATTTAGGCAATAATGCTGGATGAATATTAATTACTTTATTTGGGAAATCTTTTAAAATAATTTTTGGAAATTTCAGTAAAAAACCTGCTAGTACTATTAAATCAGGCGATTCTCTTCTAAGTATGCTTGCTATTCTATCAGAATTTATTAATTCACTTTTGTTAAAGGTTTCAGAAGGAACCGATAATTTTTTAGCTCTATCCAAAACATTTGCGGTACTTTTATTTGAAAGAACTAAAGTTACTTTAGCAAGATTATTTTTTTGAAAATATTTAATAATATTCCCAGCATTTGTACCACTTCCAGAAGCAAATATCACTATACGTTTCATAATAAAAAAACTTTTTAAACAGGTTTTATACCTATTATTATTTCACAAAAATAAGGCAAATGAAGGTTTACTCATCTAAAATGTTTAGTTTTAGATTCACATTTTAACATTTAAGTGTTGTAATCACGTAAAATATTTTATTTTTGCAAAATATAATTAAAACTTAAAAACAAGAATTATGTCAGACATTGCATCAAGAGTAAAAGCTATTATCGTAGACAAATTAGGTGTAGACGAAAACGAAGTTGTAACAGAAGCTAGCTTCACAAACGACTTAGGAGCAGACTCATTAGATACTGTAGAGCTTATTATGGAATTTGAGAAAGAATTTGATATTCAAATACCAGATGACCAAGCTGAAAATATTGCTACTGTTGGTCAAGCAATCACATATATCGAAGCAGCTAAATAAACTACTTCTTTTATGGAATTAAAGCGAGTTGTAGTTACAGGATTAGGTGCGCTAACACCAATTGGTAATAATGTATCTGATTATTGGGATGCATTGATTGCTGGTAAAAGTGGTTGCGCAAATATCACCTATTTTAATACTGAAAAGTTTAAAACTAAATTTGCTTGTGAACTTAAAAACTTCGATCCATTAAAACATTTTAATAGAAAAGAGGCTAGAAAACTAGACCGTTTCGCACAATATGCTTTGGTTTCTTCCGATGAGGCAATCGAAGATTCTAAACTAAATTTAGATGAAATAGATAAATTTAGAGTTGGTGTAATTTGGGGAGCTGGAATTGGTGGATTAGAAACTTTTCAAAATGAAATGACAAATTATTCAGAAGGGGATGGAACACCACGTTTCAACCCCTTCTTTATCCCAAAAATGATTGCCGATATTGCTCCTGCAAATATTTCTATAAAATATGGATTTATGGGTGCTAATTATACGACAGTATCTGCTTGTGCTTCCTCTGCCAATGCAATGATTGATGCCTTAAATTATATTCGTTTAGGCCATTGTGATGTAATAGTAACTGGAGGTAGTGAAGCAGCAGTCACCATTGCCGGGATGGGCGGATTTAATGCCATGCATGCATTATCTACACGAAATGAAAATCCTAAAACAGCTTCAAGACCTTTTGATGCTACTCGTGATGGATTTGTGCTAGGTGAGGGTGCTGGAACACTTATCCTTGAAGAGTACGAACATGCTAAAAAGCGTGGTGCAAAAATTTATGCTGAAGTTATTGGTGGAGGAATGTCCAGTGATGCTTATCATATGACTGCCCCTCATCCAGAAGGAATTGGCGTAGAAAGAGTGATGTTAAATAGTCTTCGTGATGCGGGCATTAAACCTGAGGATGTAGATGCTATAAATACTCATGGAACCTCAACACCTTTAGGAGATGTTGCCGAATTAAAAGCTATTACTAAAGTGTTTGGTAAACATGCTAAAAACATTAATATTAACTCTACAAAATCAATGACTGGTCATTTATTAGGAGCTGCAGGTGCTATTGAAGCAATTTCTTCAATACTATCTATTAGTCACGGAATTATACCTCCTACTATTAATCATACTACAGTTGATAAAGATATAGATCCTAATTTAAATTTAACATTAAACAAATCACAAAAACGTGAAGTAAATATTGCGATGAGCAATACATTTGGTTTTGGTGGTCACAATGCTTGTGTTGTATTTAAGAAAATATGAGTTTAATTTAAAATATGGCTACTATAAAACACATATTTAAACCCCGTACCAAAGAGAACGGGATTTTTTTTTATAGTATAAAAAAAATCATAAATTACAGACCCAAAAGCATACAGTTATTTGAGGAAGCTTTTACGCATCGTTCAAAAAATGATAATAATTCGGGTGATAATCAAAAAAATTACGAACGGATGGAGTTTTTAGGAGACGCTATCATAAGTTCAATTATTGCAGCTTATTTATATAAAAAAGTTCCTAATGGTAATGAGGGATATCTAACAAAAATGAGATCTAAAGTGGTAAGTCGCGAGCATTTAAATGAATTGGGTAAAGATTTAAATTTAATCCAATTGGTAAGAACCGGCATACCTATAAATCAATTTGGGGAAAACATTCATGGAAACATATTCGAAGCCCTGGTTGGAGCTATTTATTTAGATAAAGGGTATTCCCAAGTTGAAAAATTTATTAATAAAAGAGTCATTAAACCTTATGTAGATATTCAAAAATTAGAAGGTAAAATTACAAGTTATAAAAGCTTGTTTATTGAATGGTGCCAAAAAAATAAAATGGTTTTTAAATTCAATATCTATGAAGACACCGGTAATGATACTTTAAAGCATTTTGCTGTTAAACTTAAACTAGGAGAAAGAATTGTATCGAAGGCAAGAGCAACCTCCAAGAAAAAAGCAGAAGAAATTGCAGCAAAAAGGGCTTATTATAAGTTAAAAAAGAGGATTGATAAACAAATGCTTTTAAATACCTAAATTATTAAACTAATTGTTCTTATTAGAAATGTTGACCTTTCAACTATTTTCTCGAACTTTGAAAAATCTAATAAGAAAGTGAATGGCAAATCATAAGCTAATTTTAGAAGACGATTATCAAGAAGATTTTTCACTCATAGCTATTCATTGTAGTGAAGAGCCCTATAAAATGGCTTATATGCTAAACAAGCATATTTCATTACGTTTATCTAGGAAGAGATTAGATGTTGATTTTTCAAACCAAGGATTAGATATTTCATTTCCGCTTTTTGAATGCGAAAATGAATTATCTTATATAATTTATAATTTAGTTTCAAATAAAAATAAATCATTAACGGCTAAATTTCAAAGTTCTGGAGGACTATTTAGTGATCTTTCTTCAGAAAAAACAATTACTACCTTTTTACTTAAAGAATTTAAAAATGTGGATTATTTTCTGAAAATTCAATCAGAATATGAAAAAGTATCTACCAGAAAATTAATTTCTACTATTAATGAAATAGAACAAGTTATTTCTGCATACACTATTGACAGTGAAAAAATAAAATATAAAAACAATTTAATATTTAACTAATGCTAGATCAAAAAAGAACAAAAATTATAGCCACTTTAGGGCCTGCAATCAGTAGCAAAGAGATAATGAAAAATATGATTCTAGAAGGTGTAAATGTTTTTAGAATAAATTTTTCACACTCCGATTACGTTTCTGTTCAAAAGAGTATTTCTATGATTAGAGAGCTTAATGAGGAATTAAGTATCAATGTTGCAATATTGGCTGATCTGCAGGGCCCTAAGTTGCGAGTTGGAATAATGAAGAAAGATGTAGAGCTTCAACCTGGAGATTTGGTGAGTTTTTGTACTGGAGAAAAATTTGAAGGAACTCAAGAACGCGCCTATATGAATTACGATAACTTTCCTAATGATGTAAAAAAAGGAGAGCAATTATTAGTAGATGATGGAAAACTTATTTTTGAAATCCTAAAGACAAATGGTGTTGACGAGGTTAAAACTAAAGTAATCCAAGGTGGTTTCTTTAAATCTAATAAAGGAGTCAACCTGCCCAATACAAAACTATCATTGCCAGCACTTACTAG